>Ga0315901_10002165_pt1 | contig 27544 bp, 19 predicted proteins | sample LakEriMetagenome_10_FD_203761 | JGI IMG/M metagenome (GOLD analysis project Ga0315901, IMG submission 203761) | Freshwater fungal communities from buoy surface, Lake Erie, Ohio, United States - Buoy 2 MA116 | ecosystem: Environmental > Aquatic > Freshwater > Lake | place: USA: Lake Erie, Ohio...
TATGCTCTATGCCCAATTTAAGATAAGTGCTGATAGTCCCGGCATAAGATGTTTCATAAGGAATGGCAGTGGTTGCTTTTGTGGGCTGCAACAGCATCGAATACTTCTCCCCATTGCTGAATTCAATGTATACCAATACATCAATCAGTGATTCCTGCAAGCCACTCACACTGATGGGCATACCATGAATGTCTTTTGATGAAATGGCTTGCATACTAAATAAAGCACCCGACCCAGCTTCTACCCCATTGTCTTTTTTATGAATGACAAACCATGATGGGAACACCGGGTTGATCACCGGCAGCATATCATCCCTTCTCGGAATTTTCCACAACACCTCATAAGCGTTATTACTCACCTGTTTGATCTGCAGCAATGCCGGTCTCACCTCATGTGCAAGCACCGGAACTGCTGTTGCGGAAAACAGTCCTATCAGAAAAAGGCACCTGTAGAAAATTTTAAGGAACATTTTTCTCTGTTAAACCACCAGCCAGATGTTGTTGCAGTTTTGGGTTAGTAATGTCCAGTTTGATGGTGTATTGCTTCTTGAAGTCATCATACACTTTCTGGTTAAACTGCTGCTGATAATCGTAGCGGTAATCGTTCAACAATTGTTCTTTGATAGATGCAAAAGGTGCTTCAGTTGCAGGTTTCACTGCATTAATAAATACTAAGTGAGCGCCAAAACCAGATAGAATGGGGCCACTCCATTTACCCACAGGAAGTTTTGCCAGTTCTGCTGAAAAACCCTCTCCCATTTGGGCATCAATTTCTTTTGCTGGCGCATTGTCAGTATGATAGGCAAAAGCAAAAGCATCCCCCAGCTTGGCAAGTTCAGACAGGTTATTGTCTGTTGGAGGTAAAGAAGGGAGGATTGCTACTGCATCTGCTTTTGCACCTGGCCTTTTATCTGCATTAAAATAAATATGGGAAAATGAGTAGCTGGCCTGTTGTAAATACTTGTTCTTGTGTTCTAAGTAATAGCGTTGCAACGCCGTATCAGCAGGCGCTTTCATCTGGGCAAGATCACTGCTGAGAAAATCAAGCTTTTGATTCATTCTTCTGCGAATGAGTTCATCATTGTGATCAAGATTCATCTTCAAAGCCTGCCGATAATACACCTCTTCCCTGATTTCATTGTCAAGTAGTGCCGTCCATTCAGCGTCTGTCGGTAGCCTGCCCCATTGCTTCTGGAACAGGCTGCCGATTCTGCTTACCATATCATCATCAATAACAATTGTCTGCTTATCATCCCTAACCGGGTTCATGGCATAATACAAAGCAAAAATGCCTGCACCAATCATCAGAAAATGAAATAAAGGCTGCCTGATGATTCCTCTGAATATCGATCTCAACAATTTACTTTTTTGGCGTGTACCAAATAGGTGATGTATAAGCCCTTTCCTGTAAGGTCATTGGCACATCTTTACTCATTTTTATTTTATACTTCACCGCATCAAATGCAGTCCAGCGTGGGGTGGGAATTTCCAAAACCCGTACATAATAAAATGCAGGCAAGGCAGCATTAAAATCAGGATCTGTCCAAACAGTACTTAATTCCGGGTCACCAATACTGTTCTCAACAGTAGCAGTTTCAAGGTTAACGGTATTGCCTACGGCAGGTAATTTTCCTTTGGCATTAAGCTTTCTTTTATCGGTATCACCCCAAACTACCTCATACACTTTCTCCTGTTTGTTTCCTTTGGCATCTACCCAGCCTTTGATGATCTGTACCCTGTCGAGGTTGGCACCCATAGGGTCCTTGGCAGCCATGACTAAAAAGCTTGGTGCTTTACCGGCCGGTGCAATAGCAAGATCACCACCCATCGGTACACCTTTGCCATATGCAGCTTCTGCCCAATTGGGATTACCCATATCAGCAGCTGAATAATCATAGCCACCAAAAAAACGTACGGTCATACGAGGGCCTGTGGAAGCATAGGTTTCCTTGCGTTTCATGGCATCCCAAATGGCTTCACGGGTATTGGCCGTAGCCCATACGCCTGTCCATCCGGCTGCGCCAAGTTCCCAACCCTTTACAATACGACCATCAAAGTTCATCGCATTTTCACTCCACCTGTCTTTATTGGGTTCTGAAGCTTTAAACTTGCCAAAGAAATTATCTTCTTCAGATGAGGCTATGCCTGTATGATCATCTGTGCCGCCGGCCATACCATATTTGTAGGGATTTACGCCTAACTGCTGTTCTAATTTCAAACCGCTTTTCAATCCTTCCCGGATATACTCAGCCTTGAAGTCTCCCGGTTTCTTGGGTTGCAGAATCAGGTTCCCCCTGTCCCAGATCTCAAAATTGGAAAACTCATCCGTTGGAGACAAGGAAGGATGCGTTTCACTTGTACCTTTTACCTGGGTTACTTCATACAATACTTCCCATTTTTGTCTCTCTAATGCATATTCTTTTGTAAGCGGTTTGCCCGATAATGTGGTTTGCGCAAACATAAGGCCATTGCTAAGATTGCCGTTGTGTGGAATCGCCAGTAATTTACCACCCGTTTTCTTTTCATAGGCGTCCATCCATTTCCAGAGACTTTCAGGATCATCCGACTGAAAAGTGGTATAGGGTGTCACCTGATTTGCTTCTTTAGCATTGCCCCTGTAAATAATATTTCGGTGCAGGTTATCTCCACCATTATAGTTGCTCGTCCATTCGTAAGCAATGAAAGTGGTAAAAATGCCGGGTTTGTAGTATTTCTCCATGATGGCGTTACTCTTTTCCCATACGCTTTGTGCATATTTGGGATCCATGGCTGCTGCGGGCAAAGTCTTCGTTGACTGTCTTTTGATCATATCCATACTTGCCCTACTGGCTCTTTTCTGATCGCCTGAATTGATGTCATCGTGCCATTGTTTGATGATGGGATCTTTCATCAGTTCAGGATCACCACCAATAATACCGGTAATCAGACCCATGGCATCCGAATGATCTGTTACACAGAACCAATCTAATGGGCGTTGTATTTTAGCCACTTGCCCGGAGTTGCTTTTTATGGCTTCGCCCATGGCAAAGCGCACCGCATCTTCCGGCCCCACCGCGGTTCCGGCCGACCCGGCATCCGCAGACCATGAAGTGTGCAGGTGGGTGTCACCCCATAAGACCTTGTCGGGGAATGTTGATTCGGGAACCTGGCTGGAAGTTTCCGTTGTAGTTGTCGCAGTTGCTTCTGCGGAATCTTTACCTGCTGGAGTATGGGTATTTCCTCCACCACAACTTGCGAGCACCAGGCCAACAAGTATGATTAAAGATTGATTTTTTCTGCTCATTGCTATAGTTGTTATTAAATGGTGTCGAAAAGATATAGTAGCTACTGCGGGCACTTAATGTCGCCATACGATCACAGGGACTACATGGTGCTCACTCTCATTCCTGTATGAGGTAAAACCATGTAAACATTCCGTTTAAGTGCCTCTCTTCACTTAAAAATACTGTTTAATTCTTTTCGGGAATGAATAAAATAATCTGAACGGAATCTACACTCAATAATGCAGTGCCACGGGATGTTTCCCGCCCGGCTGCAGCGCCTTATTGATCTTTGGTACCAGCCAGTAGGCTACGCGGGTGGACAAGATACCAATACCGGCCCCTGCGATCACGTCCCCCAGCCAATGGCGGTTGTTGGCCATCCGCAGCAACCCGGTGGCCGTTGCACTGGCATAGCCGGCTGCCGAATACCAGGGTGAACGCTGGCCGTACTCCTGGTGCAGGAATTCGGCGCCAGAAAAAGCCGTGGCCGTATGGCCCGAAGTAAAGGATTTATAATCTGTGCCGTCAGGACGCCTAACATGGGCAGTATTCTTGATCAGCTCTGTAGTACCCGCCATGATCACAAATGCCACAAGGCAATGTTCCGCCGCCACCATCATCGAATGCTTCCCCTTCACCCCAGCCGCATTCAAGGCGAAGACGGCAGCCGTCGGCGCAAACTGCAGGAAATTATCCGTAATGGTGCGAAAACCAGGCAGGTCCTCCTGGATCTCTCCCTGGGTGGTGCTGTCTAACCGATGGGTGGCATATTGTGCAAATGTCAGCGTCGATCCCGCAACGACCAAGGCGCCGGGAAGAATAAAGGAACGTGCAGTGATCGGCCTGATCCGGGCTTCAGAGACCATCGGAATGGAATCTGTCCGCTCGAACCCAAAACAATTTACCGGGGTCATTAACGGAAGACAAAGAATAAACAATGACAGGGTGTACAGGCTGGAACTAATGGTGATTGTTTTCATGCATAATGGTCTTGACAACAGGTATGGACCGACCCCTGCAAAGTGAGTACTTTTTCCTGAAATAAAGGCACCATAAAAATTCAGCGCCGGCAATTTACCAGATATTTAACCTGTCCTGGTTCCCTATCTTTGGAATGGCACCCTCATCCTTAAAATAAAAAATCTTGAAACAGCTTTCGATACTTCTGGTCGCTGCGTACACACTGATCGTTTTTTCCGCCTGCGGGAATAAGCAAAAACCATTGCCACGCATTGCCATCGCCGGACTGGCCATCGAGTCCAGCACGTTTTCCCCGGCAAGGTCCGAAGAGTCTGCCTTCCACCTGAAATTCGGACAGGAAGGCTTTTCGTACTATCCTTTTTTCAAAGCCGACTCACCGCTGCTGAAAAGGGCCCAATGGATCCCCACGGTGGTTGGCTATGCCATCCCCGGCGGCATGGTCACGCGGGCTGCCTATGAATCGATGATGGGTAAGATGATCGATTCGCTGAAGAAAAACGCGCCTTATGATGGCCTGTACTTCGACATCCATGGTGCCATGAGCGTGGAAGGACTGGATGATCCCGAAGGCGATATGCTGAAACGAATCCGTGCCGCGATCGGATACAATACCATGGTGTCCACATCGATGGACCTGCATGGAAATGTCACCGAAACCCTGGCAGAAAATTCCGACCTCATCACCTGCTTCCGGATGGCACCGCATGAAGATCGGTACGACACTAAAAAGCGGGCGATCGAAAACCTGCTGAACAGGATCGAAACCGGAAAAGGAAAGCCGCCCTATAAAGCATGGATACCCGTGCCCATACTTTTGCCTGGCGAAAAAACCAGCACCCGCATCGAACCCGGCAAAAGTCTGTACGCTGCAGTAGATCCCGCTTCCAAACAACCCGGCGTAACCGACGCCGCCATCTGGATCGGATATGCCTGGGCCGACGAGCCCCGCAACCATGGCGTAGTGATGACCTATGGCGACGATAAAGAGCAGGTGAAGAAAACAGCAGAGCAACTGGCTAAGAAATTCTGGGATGTCCGGCTTGCCTTTGATTTCGTGGCTCCGACCAAATCCTGGAAGGAAAGCATCGATACCGCCATCCGGAGCGATAAACGACCTTTTTTCATCAGCGATATGGGCGATAATCCAACCGCAGGTGGCGCTGGTGATGTCAGCTGGACCCTCACCCAACTGCTGGCCCATCCCGCTTTTAAAGACAGCACCGGACCATCCCTCATCTATGCCTCCCTGCCCGCACCAGAATTGGTGGAACAGGCGCTCAAGGGCGGTGTCGGTAGCATGGTCGATGGATATGCAGGCGCCAAAGTAGATGCACGATTTGCGCCGCCCGTTCGCGTCAGAGGCAAGGTTGAATCGATCGTCAAAGGCGATAAGGATGCGGCCGTCGAAATTGTAGTGAAGGTGGGAAGCATTCACGTGATCCTCACGCAAAAACGCAAGCCCTACCACCACGAAGTTGATTTGACCAAACTTGGATTAAATCCTCGTCAGACGGATATCATCGTGGTGAAGCTTGGCTACCTGGTGGAAGAATGGTATGCCATGCAGAAGGGCTGGGTCATGGCTCTGACACCCGGCGGCGTAGACCAGGACATCGAACACCTGCCCTATAAAAGAATTAAACGGCCTATGTTTCCTATGGACAGGGATATGAAAGACCCTGACCTGTCGGCTAGGTTCATATCGGTATCGGGTAACCAAGCGGAGTAGAAAAGATCATTTCTTATCAAATTCCACTTCAACGGTATGGACTGCCTTCTTGGTCCAACTCTTGCCTAGGGATGGCGTGATGGGTGAGAATTCGTACTCGCCTTCAATAGATTTGGACTTCTCGAGTGTGAAACCAACTTTTACCGTAAAGCCTGTTAAGGAAATTCTTTTTGCATTATCGGCGAGAACTGCATTATACGCATCTCGAATCGCCAACGAAAGCCTCTGTGTGATCGTAGCATCCAACCCCTTTATGGGGACTACATCGTAAGAAAAGCTGGTTTCACTTGCCCTGGAAACACTACGCTTACCGCCCGCTTTAAAGAAAAGTATCTTTAATCCACCTTCTGTCTCCTTCACAACTTCAGATTCAAAAGTGATCTTAACTTTCCTGGGCTGGGGTTGATTGTCAGGGATATCCATCAAACCGATGGCGCTGATCACTGAGTCTACCTGCAAAGTAACTTCAGCCAATGAGACTGTCTTCTGAGCCTGAACCTGAATAGACAGCAAAAGAATAGCAGAAAGGAAATAATTTCTCATACGCAATTAGCCAATGCTTGGTACACTTGGAAGATATCAACCTAAATGGGAAATACGAAAGCAGGAATGTGTCAAAAAAAGTCCTCCCATATTCCCACATTCATCACATTACCCACATTCACCACATTTATCCTCTCTTCCCCCTCTCCTCCGCCTTGCGCCTAATCACCTCCTGCACCGGAACATTCTCGATCTTACTGTCCAGCCAGGAGATGAAGTCGAGGTACATGAAAGAACGACTCTCGAGCGGGTTGGCTTCGTAGCGGGCCAACTTGGCACGCAGTTGTTCCAGCCCGCGGCGGATCTGGGTTCGATTCATGCGGAAGGCCTGCTGCAGGAACTTGAAGATCTCCTTCTCAACAACGGACAAGTTTTGCATCTTAGCCATGAATCGATAGACCGATTTGATCAGGTATTCCAGGATCTCGAAATTACCGAGTTCATAATGCGCAATGAGATGAAGCAACCGCGCATAACACTGGAGGTCCGTGCGCAGGTCAACTTTCCAGTTGATGATCCGGTTGAGATACTCAATGGCTTTGTCGAAATGACCAGCTCCAAAATACATGCAGGCAATCTTGTAGTAAAACACCAGCACGCGGTGACGGTCAAGCAGCAACTCATGCGCTTCCAGTTTCTCCTCGATATGCGGAACCAGTTTCAGGCCCTGCGAGAAACTGCCATCCATAAAATGCTTATTGATCTTTGCAATGTACAAATACACAAAAGTCTGCACCCGATTATTGTCGTTGCTGTTGGCTTCTTTGGACCGGTAAAAATTCTCGAAATCGTGCAAGACCTCGTTGAACTTCGCCACGTTCTGCAACATGAAATGCGCATTCAACAGGTTATGCATGCCCTTGATGTACTGCTGTGATTCCACCCGCTTCATAAAGGGCTCCTTCTCAAAAAGGTCAACCCAGCGCTGGCAGTTTTTATAATACATCAGGAAATCCTGCAAAATGAACCCATACCAGGCATAGCTCTGGGCCAGGTACATCTTCTCATAAAACCCAGTATAATGATTTGCGCCAGCCGGCAAGTGATTCTCAAAAAAGGCCTTTACCGCTTCCTCGTCTTTCTTATCCCGGGCATGACCCATTCGAATATACCAACCATAAAGCTGCAGGGCCAGGTTAGACAACTTACCTACCATCACCAGCCGGTCGTCCAACTCATTGACCTCCCTGGCCAATTGCTCCGCCCGGTTCTCAAAACTTCGCGTGATGTGCAGGGACTCTATCTTTTTCTCAAAAAACAGCGCTTGCAGCCAGAAAGTGATCTGGTTATGGGTCTTGGCCATCTCCTTGATCCGCTGGAGGATCTTCAGGCTCTGGCCATAAAGGCCCTTGTTGTACAGGATCCGGGCATGGTCCATCTGCTCATGAAGCTGGATATCGATGTTCTCCTCGTCCCTGATAATCCTCAGGCTGGCCAGGATCTGGCGATATAAATGCGCTTTCAGGTTGGACAGCTGCTGCTTCCGGATGGCCTTGTTTTTCTTCAATAACCCCTCCTCATCATACTGCTCCATCTTGTCCAGCGCATCGAATAACTGTATGATTTTCAGATCGTCCGAAGAAGAATTCCTCTTCACAAACAACTTGAAATTCCGTTTTTCGGCCTTCTCGAGGGTTTTCACCAGCTGGAACAATTCATCTTTCGATCGGTTGGGCATCGTACATGATCTCCTTTAAATCCCTTGTAAATCAATATATTACGACAATATTAAAGAATTTCGCAGGCGTAAAATACAACTCAAATTGACTTTAAATTCCGGTACCGGCAGTTTAAATTCGTGATAGCAGGGCTGTTTTCGTTCAAACCTTCGGGGAAATTGCAATGAACAGCCCTATTTTTTACGACTCAACAATGCTATGGCTTCAGACAGGATATATATTTTCGATACTACATTAAGGGACGGTGAACAGGTTCCGGGGTGCAAGCTGAATACGAAGGAAAAGATCGAGATCGCGCTTGCCCTTGAGGAATTAGGCGTCGACATCATTGAAGCTGGCTTCCCCATATCCAGTCCCGGCGATTTTGAGGCCGTGGCCGAGATCTCCAAAGTGATCAAAAACGCACAGGTATGCGGTCTCAGCCGTGCCGTGCAGAAAGATATTGAAGCCGCCGGAGCAGCCCTTAAACAGGCCGCCAACCCGCGTATCCATACAGGTATAGGCACCTCCGATCTCCATATTCGCGCAAAATTCAACAGCACACGGGAAGATATCCTGGAACGCGCCATCCAGTGCGTGACATGGGCCAGAAACTTCACAGACAATGTAGAATTCTATGCGGAAGATGCAGGGCGGACAGATAACGAATTCCTGGCCCGCGTAGTAGAGGCCGTGATCAAAGCCGGAGCAAGCACCGTGAACATCCCGGATACCACCGGCTATTGCCTGCCCCATCAATACGGTGGCAAGATGGCCTACCTGCTGAATCATGTGCCCAATATCGACAAAGCCATCCTGTCCTGCCACTGCCATAACGATCTTGGCCTGGCTACCGCCAATTCCATTGCAGGCGCCATGGCAGGAGCAAGGCAGATCGAGTGCACCATCAACGGGCTGGGAGAAAGGGCGGGAAATACTTCGCTCGAAGAAGTGGTGATGGTGATCAAACAACACCATGATATCGGTTTATACACCAATATCAAATCACAGCTGCTTAACCCGGTCAGCAAACTGGTGTCAGACACCATGCGCATGCCGGTTCAGCCCAATAAAGCCATCGTAGGCGCTAACGCATTTTCCCATTCATCGGGTATCCACCAGGATGGATTTTTGAAAGATGCGCAGACCTATGAGATCATCAACCCGGTGGATGTTGGGGCAGACAGCTCCAAGATCATCCTTACGGCAAGAAGCGGCAGATCCGCACTGGCCTATCGCTTTCGGAATCTCGGGGAGGAATTTTCAAGGAACGATGTGGATGTCCTCTATGATTGGTTCCTGAAGGTGGCTGATGAAAACAAAGAGGTGAACGACAACGACCTGCTTGCGCTGATCAAAAAGTATAGGGAAGTCAGTGTATCAATTTGATAAAGTTTTTTCTCATGTTCCAGCTTTGGTGGCGTGGCGTCGAGCCACGCCTTTTTAACTAAAATGGACGAATTAATTACAATGGGTACAACATTATTTGAAAAGATCTGGCACACACACCTGGTGACCTCCATAGAAGGAGGCCCTTCCGTGTTGTATATCGACAAACACCTGATCCACGAAGTAACATCGCCACAGGCATTTAAAGGGCTTTCCAACAGGGGCCTGCAGGTGTTCCGGCCAAAACAAATTGTGGCCACGGCAGACCATAACGTACCTACCGTTGACCAGCACCTTCCCATTAAAGAAGAACTTTCACGCCGCCAGGTGGAAGCCCTCAAAGAGAATTGCGCTGCTTTCGGGATCGACCTTTACGGACTCGGCCATCCCTACCAGGGCATCGTACATGTCATAGGACCGGAATTGGGCATCACCCAGCCGGGCATGACCATGGTTTGTGGCGACAGCCACACGTCAACGCACGGAGCATTTGGAACCATCGCCTTTGGCATCGGCACCAGCGAAGTGGAAATGGTCATGGCTACGCAGTGCTTACTACAGACCAAGCCCAAACTGATGCGCATCAACGTGGAAGGAGAGCTGAATCCGGGCGTATTATCGAAAGATATCATCCTGCACATCATTTCCCTGATCTCGGCATCAGGCGCTACCGGATATTTTGTGGAATACGCGGGTTCAGCCATACGCAATCTCTCCATGGAAGGCCGCATGACCATCTGCAACATGAGCATTGAAATGGGCGCCCGCGGCGGCCTCATCGCCCCCGACGAAACCACCTTTGCCTATGTAAAAGGAAGAAAATTTGCGCCCGAGGGCGAGGCCTGGGAGAAGAAACTGGCTTATTGGAAAACGCTGAAGTCCGACGAAGACGCCGTGTTCGACATGGAACTGCACATCAATGCTGCTGATATTGAGCCCATGGTCACCTATGGCACCAATCCAGGCATGGGCGTGGGCGTCAGCAAAAAAATACCCGCCCTCGAATCGATGGATCAATCTGAACAACCCAACTTCGTGAAAGCCCTGAACTATATGGGCCTTGAAGCCGGCTCTGCCATCAAGGGAAGAAAGATCGATTATATTTTCATCGGCAGTTGCACCAATTCACGCATCGAGGACCTGCGCCTCGTAGCCGGTTTTGTGCAGGGTAAAAAGAAAGCCGAAAATGTGGAAGTATGGGTGGTACCCGGCAGTAAGCAGGTCGAGAAGCAAGCCATAGAAGAAGGTATAGATAAAGTATTTGAAGCAGCAGGCTTTCAGCTTCGCAGCCCCGGCTGTTCAGCGTGCCTGGGTATGAACGAAGACAAGATCCCTGCCGGCAAATATTGCATCAGCACCAGCAACCGAAATTTTGAAGGCCGTCAGGGTCCTAACGCAAGAACCTTGTTGGCATCACCCTTAACCGCCGCACTCGCCGCTATCACCGGAGAAGTAGGCGATGTGAGAGATTATCTAATTAACGAATTAACTCATAGCTAATTAATTAGCCAATGAGCAAATGAGCCAATGAGTCAATTGAAACCATGAGCAACAAAAGCATCCAAATCATCTCCTCCACCGCTGTTCCTCTCCGCGAGGAAAATGTGGACACCGACCAGATCATCCCGGCCAGGTTCCTGAAAGCGACCACCCGCGATGGTTTTGGCAAGAACCTGTTCCGTGACTGGAGGTATGAGCAAGACGATGAATCCAAACCAAAAACCGATTTCGTCCTGAACAAAAAACAATACGCCGGCACCATCCTGCTGGCAGGTAAGAATTTCGGATGCGGATCGAGTCGCGAGCACGCGGCATGGGCGCTGAAAGATTATGGATTTGAAGTGGTAGTGAGCAGTTTTTTTGCAGATATCTTCAGCAATAATGCGCTGAACAACTTCCTGCTTCCCGTGATCGTTTCCCCCGGATTCCTGGAGAAATTATTCAACGCGGTGGAATTGGATCCCGAATGCGCCATCGCGGTGGATCTCCCGGCACAAACCATCACCATTGTTGAAACGGGCGAATCAGAAAGTTTCCCGATCAATCCCTATAAGAAAGAATGCCTGATCAACGGATATGATGACATTGACTTCCTGCTGAGCATTAAAGGAAAAATTGAAGAATACGAACATCAACGTGAAAAATATAATTACCATGCATAAGAACATTGCTGTCATACCTGGAGACGGGATAGGTCCTGAAGTAACAGCCCAGGCGGTGAGGGTGCTGGACGCCATCGGCCAACAGTATGGCCACCAGTTTTATTACAAATCGTGCCTCATGGGCGCAGACGCCATAGATAAAACCGGCGATCCCCTGCCCCAGGAAACGATCGACATCTGCATGCAGAGCGATGCCATCTTATTTGGCGCCATCGGTCACCCGAAATACGATAATGATCCGAATGCCAAAGTAAGGCCAGAACAGGGTCTCCTGAGGATCCGGAAAGTCCTGGAACTGTTCGCCAACATCAGACCCGTTAAAACATACAAATCACTTTACCATTTATCGCCCCTGAAATCAAGCGCGCTTGAAGGCGTGGATGTGGTCATCTTCCGCGAACTCACGGGTGGTATCTATTTTGGCAAAAAAGAACTGAGTGCTGATGGCCAGGTGGCGCTTGACGAGTGCACCTACAGCAGGCCGGAGATAGAAAGGATCAGTGAACTGGCCTTCCAATTCGCGGGTAACAGGAGAAAAAAACTGACCCTGGTGGATAAGGCCAATGTACTGGAAACCTCCAGGCTCTGGCGCAAATGCGTCCAGGAGATCTCGGCAAAATACCCCGAGATCCAGGTGGACTACATGTTCGTGGACAATGCCGCCATGCAGCTGATCATCAACCCTAAACAATTCGACGTGATCCTCACTGAGAATATGTTCGGCGATATCATCAGCGATGAAGCCAGTGTGCTTGCAGGCTCTCTCGGACTCCTGCCTTCGGCATCCGTTGGAAATGGTAAAGCGCTTTTTGAACCCATTCACGGATCATATCCCCAGGCCGCAGGAAAAGACATCGCCAATCCACTTGGCTCTATCCTGTCGGTTGCGCTGATGCTGGAATATTTTGGCCTGCACAGGGAAGCAGATGCCGTTAAAACAGCAGTCGACTGGACACTGGAACATGGGTTCGTTACGAAGGATATCGATCCGGTCAACTTCTATTTCACCACCACCATCGGTGAGTTGATCGCGGACCATATCATCAACAAGGGCCCGGAAGGCATCAACCAGGCAAATATTGAAGTAAGGAAATCAACCATCATATAAGGGATGAATTATTATAACGAACATACTTCGATCTGGCTCAACGGCAACATCGTAAAAGCAGCTGATGCAAAGATCGACCTGTACAGCCAGACCATGCACTATGGCTATGGTGTATTTGAAGGCATCAGGTCGTACAAAACGGTTACCGGTGAAACGAGGATCTTCAAACCGGAAGAACACTACACGCGGTTACAGAAATCTGCCGAAGCGCTGAACATCCCTTACGCGTTTTCCAACCAGGAACTGATCGAAGCAACCTATCGTGTACTGGATTTGAATGGCCAGCAGGACGCCTATATCCGGCCGCTGGTTTACGCCCCGGCCAATATGAGTTTTGTGAAGAACACGGAAACCAACCTGGTCATCATGACCTGGGAGATGGCGCCGTTCCTGGGTGACAAACTCCTTCGTGTGGTGAGTTCATCATTCCAAAGACCCAATCCAAAAGGGTTTTATATACATGCCAAAGCAGCGGGACATTACGTCAATTCCATCCTCGCCAGCCAGGAAGCCAAGGCGAAAGGATACGACGAAGCCCTGCTGAGCGATATGGATGGCTATATCGCGGAAGGACCCGGAGCCAATGTATTCTTTGAAAAAAACGGTGTATTGTTTACACCCTCCACCGGCAACATCCTTCCCGGCATCACCAGGGCCACGGTGATGGAGATCTGTGCTGATCTGCAGATCCAGGTGGTAGAGAAAAAATGCACCAGGGAAGACATTTATGATGCGGATGCAGCCTTCTTCTGCGGCACGGCAGCTGAAGTGATCGGCTGGGATTCGCTGGATGACAATGGATTCCGCAAACAGTGGAACAACAGCATCAGCAGAACCGTACAACTTGCATACAAGAACAGGGTAATCGAAAAATCAGAAGCTTTAACATCTATATAATGGGAGAATTAAACAAATACAGCAAGGTTATTACACAGGATGTAACACAACCAGCAGCCCAGGCCATGCTATATGGAATAGGCCTTACAGAAGAAGACCTTAAAAAGGCCCAGGTAGGTGTGGCCAGTATGGGTTACGATGGTAACACCTGCAACATGCACCTGAACGACCTGGCCAGAAGCATCAAGGAATCCATTTGGGCCAACGAACTCGTGGGCCTGGTGTTCAACACCATTGGCGTCAGCGATGGCATCTCAAATGGTACCGACGGCATGAGGTATTCACTGGTCAGCAGGGACATCATCGCTGACTCGATCGAAGCGGTTTGCGGCGCGCAGTACTACGATGCGGTGATCACCGTGCCGGGTTGCGACAAAAACATGCCCGGTTCACTCATTGCCATGGGCAGGCTGAACAGGCCTTCCATCATGGTCTACGGTGGCACCATTGCACCCGGACACTACAAAGGGCAGGACCTGAATATCATTTCTTCGTTTGAAGCCCTTGGCCAGAAGATCGCGGGGCAGCTGGACGAAGCAGATTTCAAAGGCATCGTGATGAACTCATGCCCCGGCCCCGGCGCCTGTGGCGGCATGTACACGGCAAATACCATGGCATCGGCTATAGAAGCGCTGGGCATGAGCCTCCCCTACTCCTCTTCCAACCCCGCCCTCAGCGAAGAAAAACAACAGGAGTGCAGGGATGCGGGTAAGGCTATCCGTTATCTGCTGGAGCACGATATCAAACCGCGCGACATCATGACCAGGGAGGCGTTTGAAAATGCCATCACCATCGTCATGGCCCTTGGCGGTTCCACCAATGCCGTGCTGCACCTGATCGCCATGGCGAAGAGTGTTGACATCAATGTTACCCAAGATGATTTCCAGATCATCAGCGACAGGACCCCCTTCATTGCTGACCTGAAACCAAGTGGCAAGTACCTGATGGAAGACCTGCACAAGATCGGCGGTGTACCCGCGGTGATGAAATACCTCCTCTCCGTTGGATTACTGCACGGCGATTGCCTCACCGTAACAGGTAAAACGATCGCAGAGAACCTGGAGCAGATTCCTGCATTGGATTTTGATACACAAAAAATAATCTTCCCCATCACCGAACCGATCAAACCATCAGGACATTTGCAGATCCTGTACGGTAACCTGGCTACAGAAGGCAGCGTGGCCAAGATCACCGGAAAGGAAGGCGAATTCTTTGAAGGTCCTGCACGCGTATTCGACGGCGAAAAAGATCTGATCGCCGGTATACAGTCGGGCAAAGTCAAATCCGGCGATGTGGTGGTGATCCGTTATGTTGGCCCAAGGGGCGCACCCGGCATGCCTGAAATGCTCAAGCCCACCTCAGCCATCATCGGGGCAGGACTGGGCAAATCAGTGGCCCTGATCACCGATGGCAGGTTCAGCGGCGGTACGCACGGCTTTGTGGTGGGCCATATCACACCGGAAGGATTCAACGGCGGCAACATTGCGATCGTTAAGGACAATGACACCATCAGGATAGACGCCAGATCCAGGACCATCGATGTGCTGATCAGCGATGAGGAACTGGCCCAGAGAAAAGCAGGATGGACACAACCTGCCCTGAAAGTGACAAAAGGGGCGCTCTACAAATATGCGATGCATGTCAGCAATGCTGCCCAGGGATGCATCACGGACGGTAATCCGGCAGAGAATAGCCCTATAACGATAAACAAATAAGCGAAATCATTTAAACGAAAAGGTATGAGCACAGTAGATGTTCTGCAACAACCCGCAACAGCAACTGGTAACGAAACACCGGCGATTACAAAAGTGACCGGATCCGTTGCCGTACTGGAGGCCTGCATTGCCGAGGGTGTTACAACAATTTTCGGATACCCCGGTGGCGCGATCATGCCCATTTATGATGCGTTGTACGACTATAGGGATAAGCTTGAACATATATTGGTCAGGCACGAGCAGGGAGCCACCCATGCCGCGCAGGGCTACGCTCGTGTGAGCGGCAGGACAGGCGTTGTATTTGCCACTTCCGGCCCCGGTGCAACCAACCTGGTGACAGGACTGGCTGATGCGCTGATCGACTCTACACCCATGGTCTGTATCACCGGCCAGGTGTTTGCACACTTGCTAGGAACAGACGCTTTCCAGGAAACCGATGTGATCAACATTACCACGCCGGTGACCAAATGGAACTACCAGGTGACCGACGCCAGCGAAATACCTGCTGTGATGGCCAAAGCCTTTTTCATTGCAGGCAGTGGCCGCCCCGGCCCCGTGCTGATCGACATCACCAAGAATGCCCAGTTGCAAATGTTCGATTATGAGGGCTATACCAAATGCAACCACATCAGGAGCTACCGCCCCGTACCGGTGGTCAGGAAAGAATATATTGAGCAGGCCGCTAAACTCATCAACGAAGCGGAACGTCCTTTCGTGATCTTTGGGCAGGGTGTTTTACTTGGACACGCTGAAAAAGAATTCAAGGCCTTCATTGAAAAATCGGGTATACCCGCCGCATGGACCATCCTGGGATTAAGTGCCCTGCCAACTGACCATCCATTGAACGTGGGGATGCTGGGCATGCATGGCAACTATGGCCCGAACGTACTGACCAACCAGTGCGATGTACTGATCGCCATAGGCATGAGGTTTGACGACAGGGTAACAGGCCGTCTGGATAAATACGCGAAACAGGCCAAAGTCATCCACCTGGATATTGATCCGGCAGAAATAGATAAAAACGTAAAAACCACGGTGGCCGTTTGGGGAGATTGCAAGGAAACCCTGCCGCTGCTAACGGAACAGATAGAGCAGAAAGTATATCCGCAATGGATCCAGAAATTCAAGGATCATAGTGAACAGGAAGAAGAAGTGGTGATCAGGGAAGAACTTAATCCTACTACACCCGTCATGTCTATGGGCGAAGTGATCAATGTGCTTAATGAACTGACAGGTGGTGATGCCATCATCGTAACCGATGTAGGTCAGCACCAAATGGTGGCTTGCCGTTATGCCAAGTTCAACAAAAGCAATAGCAACGTTACATCGGGCGGACTCGGCACCATGGGCTTCGGCCTGCCTGCTGCGATCGGTGCTAAATTCGGCGCCCCGGAAAGAACCGTGGTTGCGATCATCGGCGATGGCGGCATCCAGATGACCATCCAGGAACTCGGCACCATCATGCAAACCAAGGTGGGTGTAAAGATCCTGATCCTGAACAATCGCTTCCTGGGCATGGTAAGGCAGTGGCAGCAATTGTTCCATGAAAAGAGATATTCATTTGTGGACATCGAAAGCCCCGACTATGTAATGGTCGCCAAAGGCTACGGCATATCCGGAAATACAGTGTCCGAAAGGGAAAACCTTCGCGAAGCCCTGAAAGAAATGCTTGACCATCCCGGCGCATACCTGCTGGAGGTGATGGTGGGTAAAGAGAATAATGTATTCCCTATGGTACCCCAGGGCTGCGGCGTACACGAGATCAGGCTGAAATAAAAGAATGAGCCAATTAGTTAATTAGCCAATTAGTCAATCGAATCATGAAACAGGAATTTACGATCACAGTATATACGGAGAACCAGATCGGTCTATTGAACCGGATAGCCATCATGTTCTCCAGGAGGAAGATCAATATCGAAAGCCTTAATACCTCACCCTCGGAGATCGAAGGCATACACAGGTTCACCATCGTGATCCACGAATTGGAGGACGTTGTTAAAAAACTGATCCGCCAGATTGAAAAACAGGTGGATGTCCTAAAGGCCTACCATAACACCAACGACGAGATCGTTTGGCAGGAGCTGGCCCTGTACAAGGTACCTACGGAAGAAATTGCCGAGAAAGTGAAAGTGGAAAGGCTGCTGCGCGAACACGGTGCAAGGGCCGTAGTGATCCGGAAAGATTACACCATTTTTGAAACTTCCGGACATCGGGAAGAGACGGACAAGCTCATTTCCGTACTCGAACCCATTGGGCTCATCGAGTTTGTCAGGAGCGCCCGAGTGGCCATCATCAAAAACAGCGCAGGCTTCCATGAAAAACTCCGCGAATTTGAACAACTCGAACCCGGTGACGAAGTGATCGAGAATGAGTTCCTGGGCAAGCAAGACGAGGTTTTCAGTATGTGATCAACAATCAAACATTAAATCATTAATCAAAACGACAAATATGGCAAAGCTTAATTTCGGTGGCACTGAAGAAAATGTGGTAACACGTGATGAATTCCCTCTATCAAAGGCACAGGAAGTGCTCAAGAATGAGGTAGTTGCAGTGATCGGTTACGGTGTGCAGGGTCCAGGTCAGGCACTGAACCAGAAAGAAAACGGGATCAACGTCATTGTTGGACAAAGGAAAAATTCAAAAAGCTGGGACAAGGCCGTTCGCGACGGATTCGTTCCCGGTGAAACATTGTTTGAGATCGAAGAGGCGCTTGAAAAAGGTACCATCATCTGCTACCTCCTCTCCGATGCAGCGCAGATCGCCATGTGGCCCACTGTAAAAAAACATTTGACCCCTGGCAAGGCACTTTATTTCTCCCATGGTTTTGGTATCACCTATAATCACCAGACCGGTATCATTCCCCCGGCGGATGTAGACGTATTCCTGGTTGCGCCAAAAGGTTCAGGTACTTCCCTTCGCCGCATGTTCCTGCAAGGTCGGGGTCTGAACAGCAGCTATGCCATCTTCCAGGACGCTACCGGCCGTGCCTTCGAGCGCGTTGTTGCACTCGGCATCGCCATCGGAAGCGGATATCTTTTTGAAACCAACTTCAAGAAAGAAGTATACAGTGACCTGACCGGCGAAAGAGGAACGCTGATGGGCGCCATCCAGGGTATTTTCGCGGCACAGTACCAGGTACTTCGGGACAACGGACACTCCCCTTCTGAAGCATTCAACGAAACCGTTGAAGAGCTTACGCAGTCCCTGATGCCTCTGGTTGCAGAAAACGGCATGGACTGGATGTATGCCAACTGCTCAACAACCGCGCAGCGCGGCGCATTGGACTGGTGGAAGAAGTTCCGCGACGCTACCCTCCCTGTTTTCTCAGAATTGTATGCAAGTGTTGCAGCAGGACATGAAAGCCAGCGCAGCATCGACAGCAACAGCAAAGCCGATTATCGTGAAGGCCTCGAGAAAGAACTCGCGGAACTGCGTGACAGTGAACTCTGGCAGGCTGGTAAAACAGTAAGGAGCCTTCGCCCTGAAAATCAACCCGCTCCCGTAGCTGGTTAATACACGATCAAACCATGATGACTTCCCAAACAGGAACTATATCCCAACAAGGTCCGGCCAGGCTCGTAACAGAGCTTGGCCTGGATTTTGACAGTGCCCTCGAAAGGGTTCGCAACGTGGCATTCAAAACGCCTCTCGTGCTTAACCTCAGCCTTTCGAGAAAATACGCATGCAATGTGTTCCTGAAGCGGGAAGACCTACAGGTGGTCAGGTCCTACAAACTCCGGGGTGCCTATAACATGATGAGCAGGTTACCCCAGGAACAGCTGGCTCACGGCGTGGTTTGCGCCAGCGCAGGAAATCATGCCCAGGGATTTGCTTACAGTTGTAAAAAACTGGGCATCAAAGGCGTGGTTTTCATGCCCGTCATCACCCCCAGGCAAAAGATCAACCAGACCAGGATGTTTGGCGAAGACGCTATTGAGATCAGGCTGGCAGGAGACAATTTTGACGAGTGTGCCGTAGCCGCAAAAGCGTTTACAGAAGCAAACGACATGACCTTCATCCCGCCGTTTGAAAACGCACGGATCATTGAAGGACAGTCGACCGTAGGCCTTGAAATATTGCAGGACCTCAGCCATATTGATTACCTGTTCCTCCCCGTTGGCGGTGGTGGCCTTGCGGCAGGAGTAGGTCTCGTTTTCAAAACTTACTCGCCCGCTACCAGGGTGATCGGCATCGAACCGGAAGGCGCACCGTCTATGAAAGAAGCCCTAAGACATGGACATCCCGTAACCCTTGAACACCTTGACCGTTTTGTAGATGGCGCGGCGGTGAAACGCGTCGGTGACCTAACCTACAAGATCTGTAGCGAAGTGCTTGACGGCATGGACGTAGTGCCCGAGGGAAAGATATGTTCCACCATCCTGAAGCTGTACAATGAAGACGCCATTGTGGTGGAACCTGCTGGCGCCATGAGCATCACCGTGTTGGACGATTATGCAGAACAGATCAAGGGCAAAACGATCGTTTGTGTTGTCAGCGGCAGCAACAATGATATTGACCGGATGCCCGAGATCAAAGAACGCTCCCTTCAATTTGAGGGCCTCAAACACTACTTCCTGATCCGCTTCGCGCAAAGGCCCGGCGCACTTAAAGAATTCGTGAACAACGTGTTGGGCCCAACTGATGACATCACCCGATTCGAATACATGCAGAAGACCAACAAGGAAGCCGGCCCCGCGCTGGTTGGCATTGAACTGCAAAGCAGGTACGATTACGAATCGCTGATCAGGAACATGCAAGACAGAAGTATTGACTATACCGAGATCAACAAAGACGATACCCTGTTTGGCTACCTGATCTGATCGTTTACTTCTGCCGTTTCTTCTCTGAATTGTGGATTACTCGTGGTTTTTATTGCCCCGCTACGTTGCATTCTATTGATAATCATAGAGCAAAAAAAAACTTAATCACATTAGATAAAATTCAACGCAACAAGTCTAATTTTAATGAACCGATATCTCTTCAAAGGCTTTCATTCCCTCTAATCCAATGCTGACAAAAACCACTGCTTCATCCTGAATGCAGAAGGAAATTGTAAATGTTCTTACAACTTACAAAGCGAACGTTATGCATGAACAGACTTTGAACAATGATAACAGCTCCTCATTCTACTACTGTTTCGATGATGCCGTTGAAGTGATATTCAGAAATATCTCCAACAGTATCCGCTTCAAATACACATGGGAAGATGTAATGCTCATCCTTGAACTGAAGGATGAATATTACGATCTCTGCAGCCAGCACATCACGGACGATACCATATGCGAATTCCCCGTGGAGATCGATGAGGAAGACCTTCGTAAACATATTCTATTCCATGCTCCCTATAACGATCTCGAGATCACCGAGGAAGACCTGATCGAGATCCTCGACGCCGAACTCGTTTACTTCGAGCAGAATGGCGCACTGCGGGATGCAGGCGAATGGCTCAACTGATCCATTAGCTCATGAACCCATTGGCTAATTGGCTCATTCTTATGAGCCAAAGACCGAAAAACCGAAACGTCCTGCAAGTGAATTAGTCCATGGGTCCATCAACCGACGAGCCAATTCCCTAAAGGCTCTACAGTCTCCACATTTTTCAGATCCAATTCTCGTTTTTCGACCTTTTTTTCGTAGATTTGATCATCGGTTGTCTTGCTTGTTGAGATCCATCTATTGAAATCTCCTTTTTTTTGAAAAAATTCTAAAATTGCTTCATGAATATGACAAGCAAACTGGGATTATATCGCCCGGAATTTGAACGTGACGCTTGCGGGATTGGATTTGTTGCCAATATCAAGAGCAATAAAAGCCATAAGATCGTTTCCGATGCGCTGACGATCCTGGAGAATATGGAGCACCGCGGCGCTTGCGGATGTGAGAACAACACGGGTGATGGCGCCGGCATACAGATACAGACGCCCCATGAGTTTTTCTTTGAAGAATGCCTGAAGCTTGGCGTACATCTTCCACCATACGGCAAATATGCAGTGGGCGTGATCTTTTTCCCCAAGGAACTGAAACTGCGTGAGGAAAGCCGCGAGATCTTCATCCGTACTGCGGAGAAACTGGGCCTCGAGATCCTGACCTGGAGAAAAGTCCCGGTCAATCCCTCGGGCATTGGACCCACTGCGCTTTCTGTAGAGCCGATCATGGAACAGGTATTCGTTGCCTGTCCGGATCATATTACCGATCCGCTGGTGTTCGAAAGGAAATTGTTCGTGCTCCGGAACCACTCCAGCCACATCATCAACAATACTGTCCGTAAAGACAGTATAGGTTTCTATATCGCCTCGCTCTCTTACAAAACCGTGGTGTACAAAGGCCAGCTGACCAGCGGCCAGGTTCGGGAATATTTTCCGGACCTCAGCAACAAACGCGTGGTGAGCGCATACGGTCTCGTGCATTCAAGGTTCGCCACCAATACATTCCCTTCATGGAAACTGGCCCAGCCATTCCGCTACATCGCGCACAATGGAGAGATCAACACCCTGCAGGGAAACCTGAATTGGCTCAGCACCAGCGAAAAAGGATTCAACTCACCCTTCTTCACGAAGGAAGAAATGGAGATGCTGCTCCCCATCGTATCAGACGGGCAGTCGGACTCTGCGAGCCTCGACAATATGATCGAAATGCTCACGCTCACCGGTCGCTCATTGCCACATGTAATGATGATGCTGATCCCGGAGGCCTGGGACAACAATGATGACATGGATCATGCCAAGAAAGCCTTCTACGAGTTCCACGCCTCGATGATGGAACCCTGGGATGGCCCGGCATCGATCTCGTTTACGGATGGGAAGATCATTGGCGCCACGCTTGACAGGAACGGCCTCAGGCCTTCACGCTATTGCGTCACCACAGACGACCGGGTGATCATGGCATCGGAAACAGGAGTACTTCCTGTTGATCCCTCAATGATCAAAGAGAATGGCCGCCTGCAACCGGGAAAAATGTTTGTTGTTGACCTGGACGAGGGAAGGATCATCAGCGACGAAGAATTAAAAAAAGACATCTGTTCAAGAAAGCCCTACGATGAATGGCTGAATAAATACAAGATCCGGTTGAACGAATTGCCCGAACCACGGGTCATGTTCACCCATCTCGAAGAAGAGCAGGTCTTCAAATACCAGAAAGCATTTGGCTATACGCATGAAGATCTGGAAACCCTCATCGCGCCCATGGCGGAGGATGGAAAAGAACCGATCGGCTCAATGGGTTCTGATGTGCCGCTGGCTGTGCTGAGCGACCAGCCGCAACACCTGAGCAGTTATTTCAAACAACTGTTTGCCCAGGTGACCAACCCACCCATCGACCCCATTCGTGAAAAACTGGTGATGTCGCTCGCCACTTTCGTTGGCAACAACGGGAACCTGCTGAATGAGGATCCTCTGGCCTGCCATACCATCGCGTTAAAAAATCCTGTACTCACCAACTATGATCTTGAAAAGATCAGGAGTGTTGATACAGGCATTTTCCAGGCCAAGACCCTGCAGTGTTATTTCAGGGCCGATGGCAAACACGGCTCACTGAAAAGGGGGCTCGACAGGCTTTGCCGTTATGCCGTGGATGCGGTGGAAGACGGGTTTGAAGTGTTGATCCTGCAGGACAGGGCGATCGATTCGGACCATGCTCCCATGCCTTCTTTGCTTTCCGTTGCGGCAGTACACCACCACCTCATCAGAAAAGGTCTGCGCGGTAAAGTAGGCATCCTTGTAGAAGCCGGCGATGTATGGGAAGTACACCACTTCGCATGCCTGATCGCGTTCGGTGCTACAGCAGTGAACCCCTACCTGGCGATGTCGTCCATCCGGGCCATGAAACAAAAGGGCATGATCGGTGCCGACCAGGATGCAGAGCAACTGAAGAAAAATTATATTAAAGCCGTTTGCGACGGACTCCTGAAAGTATTCTCTAAAATGGGAATCTCCACGCTGCAATCTTACCAGGGCGCACAGATCTTCGAGATCATCGGCCTGAACAAAGATGTGGTTGATAAATATTTTACCGGCGCGGTTTCCCGCATTGAGGGCATGGGGCTGGATGAGATCGCACAGGAAGTGTTGGTAAAACACCAGGTGGCATTCAGTCGTAAAGAAATTCCTGTCGACCGTTTGCCCGAAGGCGGAATTTATCAGTGGAAAAGAAAAGGTGAGTTCCACCTGTTCAATCCGCAGACCATCCACCTCTTGCAGCATTCAACGAGGATCGGCGATTACGGCATCTTCAAAAAATATTCGAAGCTGGTGAACGACCAGGGTGAGAAAGCATGTACACTGAGGAGCCTGCTTGATTTCAAACGTACGCGTGCTTCCATTTCCATAGATGAAGTGGAACCTGCGGAGAACATCTACAAACGTTTCGCAACCGGCGCCATGTCGTTCGGCTCCATTTCATGGGAGGCTCACACTACACTGGCCATTGCCATGAACAGGTTGGGTGGCAAGAGCAATACAGGCGAAGGCGGTGAAGATGATATCCGTTATGAAAAACTTCCTAACGGGGACTCCATGCGGTCTGCGATCAAACAGGTGGCTTCTGCCAGGTTTGGCGTAACCAGCCTCTACCTTACCGAAGCCGATGAACTGCAGATCAAAATGGCCCAGGGCGCAAAGCCCGGCGAGGGCGGACAGTTGCCCGGGCATAAAGTGGATGAATGGATTGGAAAGGTCCGGCACTCCACACCAGGCGTTGGTCTGATCTCGCCTCCCCCACACCACGATATCTATTCGATCGAAGACCTTGCCCAGCTGATCTTCGATCTGAAGAATGCAAACAGGAATGCCAGGATCAGCGTTAAGCTGGTGTCGAAGGCAGGTGTTGGAACCATCGCCGCTGGTGTAGCCAAAGCAAAATCAGACGTCATCCTCATTTCCGGATTTGACGGCGGCACCGGCGCATCACCGATCAGTTCCATCAAGCATGCCGGTCTCCCATGGGAGCTTGGCCTTGCGGAAACCCACCAGACACTGGTAAAAAACAAATTGCGCAGCCGCGTGGTGGTGCAGGCCGATGGCCAGATGAAGACCGGCCGGGATATTGCCATGGCCACTTTACTCGGAGCAGAAGAATGGGGTGTAGCTACGGCAGCCCTGGTTGTGGAAGGCTGTATCATGATGCGTAAATGCCACCTGAATACCTGCCCTGTTGGTGTGGCCACACAGGATCCCGAGCTAAGGAAAAGATTCAATGGCGCCGCGGAATATGTGGTGAACTTCATCAAGTTCCTGACCCAGGAATTAAGGGAGATCATGGCGGAACTGGGCTATAAGACCATCAACGAAATGGTGGGCCAGGTGGAGAACCTGACGCAAAAAACAGAGATCCGCCACTGGAAGTACAAACACCTTGACCTCTCGCCCATCCTGTACAAAGAACCGTCGTCAAAATATACCGGACTATATAACCAGGAAGCACAGGATCATGGACTGGCCGATGTGCTTGACTGGAAACTGCTCGCGGCGGCGAAACCAGCTCTTGATCATGGTGAAAAAGTGAATTCTTCGTTCCAGATCAGGAATATCGATCGTACCACGGGTACGATCCTGTCCAACGAGATCACGAAAAAATATCGTGCAGCAGGATTACCGGACGACACGATTCATTTCAAGTACAAAGGAACAGCAGGACAAAGTTTTGCCGCCTTCAATACCAGGGGCATTACCCATGAACTCGAAGGCGACGCCAACGATTATTTTGGAAAAGGCCTGAGTGGTGCGAAACTCATTATTTACCCTGATGCAAAATCCAGCTTCGTACCTGAGATGAACATCATCATCGGCAACGTTGCCTTTTATGGAGCCACTTCAGGCAAAGCCTTTATCCGCGGTAAGGCCGGGGAACGGTTCTGCGTGAGGAACTCGGGCGTGGAAGCTGTTGTGGAAGGCGTAGGCGACCATGGCTGCGAATACATGACGGGAGGCAAGGCCGTCATCCTTGGAGAAACGGGCAGAAACTTTGCTGCTGGAATGAGTGGCGGTATCGCTTACGTGTATGACGTTAAAGGCGCATTCCCCGGCAACTGTAACAAGGAGATGGTTGACCTGGATCCGGTTGATGATGAAAGCGCAACAGAACTCAAAAATATGATCACTGAACACGTTCAGTATACGGGCAGTGCGGTTGCCCAATTCATATTGGACGATTTTGAGAACCAGCTTAAACACTTCATCAAAGTATTCCCGAAAGACTACAAAAATGCTTTGCTGACAAGAGGGATAAAGAGCGGTACAAACAAAGTGTCCTAAATAAAAACATTGACCAACGTTATCTGAATTGATATGGGAAAACCTACAGGTTTCATGGAGTTTACAAGGGAACTTCCTTCTAAACTTCCAGTAGAAGAAAGGCTGAAAAATTACAATGAATTCATTCAACGCTACAGCGATGAGAAGCTGAACCAGCAGGCTTCGCGCTGTATGGACTGTGGTGTTCCTTTTTGCCACAATGGATGCCCACTGGGAAACATCATCCCGGAATTCAACCATGCGGTATACAGGAAGAACTGGCAGGAAGCCTATGAGATCCTCAGTTCCACCAACAACTTCCCGGAGTTTACGGGCAGGATCTGCCCTGCGCCCTGCGAATCAGCATGCGTGCTGGGTATCAACCAGCCCGCCATCGCCATCGAGGAGATCGAAAAACACATCATTGAGATCGCCTTCGAAAAAGGTTATGTCAAAGCCAAAAAGCCGAACGTCAGAACCGGTAAGAAAGTAGCCATTGTAGGATCGGGTCCGGCAGGACTGGCTGCTGCTGCGCAGTTAAACCACGCGGGACATTTGGTCACTGTTTTCGAGCGTGACGACAAGCCCGGCGGTCTCTTACGGTATGGCATACCCGATTTTAAGCTGGAAAAATGGGTGATCGACAGAAGGATCGCCATTCTGGAAGAAGAAGGAATTACATTCAGGTGCCATGCGAACGTGGGCGTCAATGTGAGCATCAACGACCTGTTGCGGGAATTCAATGCCATCGTTCTGGCAGGCGGATCTACGGTTCCCAGGGACCTGCCGATCCCGGGCCGCGAGTTGAAAGGCATTTATCCTGCCATGCAGTTCCTGAAACAGCAGAATAAAGTTGTTGCCGGTATAGATCCATTGCAGCATGGCAACGTGGAAAGCAACATCCTGGACAGCCGCCTGATGGCCACAGGAAAAAATGTAGTTGTGATCGGCGGCGGTGATACGGGAAGCGATTGCGTAGGCACCTCCAATCGCCATGGTGCAGCCTCCATCACGCAGTTTGAACTCCTACCTAAGCCCCCTGAATCAAGGGTTACCCATATGCCCTGGCCCACCTACCCCATGACGCTGAAGACCTCCACGTCGCATGACGAAGGCTGCAACAGGATGTGGGCGATCACCACAAAAGCATTCATTGGCGATGAACAGGGAAACCTGAAGGCCCTGAAGATCGCGGACCTGGAATGGAAGTTCACTGAAGAAGGAAAACCCGCCAGTTTTGTTGAGGTAGAAGGCTCTGAGCGGGAGATCCCCTGCGAACTGGCCCTGATGGCCATGGGCTTTATCCATCCGGAACAGACCGGCATGATCGGGGAGCTGGACGTGGAACTGGATGAGCGTGGCAATGTAAAGGCTTCGGAAAAGAACTACCACACCAATATCACCAAGATCTTCAGCTGCGGTGACATGAGAAGGGGCCAGTCCCTGGTGGTTTGGGCCATCAGCGAAGGGCGTGAGTGCGCCAAAAATGTGGATGAGTATCTTTCGGGCTACTCCAGGCTGGAATCCAAGGACAAAAGCATGCTTGAACTGGTCAGGTAATGACGACTTTACGCAAGATCAAAACAATAGCCTCCAGATATGGAGGCTATTCTTATTATAAGAACTTTAACAATATTTCACAGTTCCGCCAGATATCATACCCCAAAATCATAGCAAAAAGTCGTCAAAACCCCGTTTTTGCATTATGTTTTTCTATATGTGTATTTAAAGTCACATATTCTTTTTAGTAATGTTTCTGAACTTTAAGTTGTGTTGACTTACAACATCCTGTTTTTCAATATTTTGCTGTACTATCCTGCTCCCGAAACATTAATATTACATTTTCTTCTATGTTTATAATTACTAACTGTTAT
>Ga0315901_10002166_pt1 | contig 27517 bp, 24 predicted proteins | sample LakEriMetagenome_10_FD_203761 | JGI IMG/M metagenome (GOLD analysis project Ga0315901, IMG submission 203761) | Freshwater fungal communities from buoy surface, Lake Erie, Ohio, United States - Buoy 2 MA116 | ecosystem: Environmental > Aquatic > Freshwater > Lake | place: USA: Lake Erie, Ohio...
ATATTTTTTGACCTATCTCAGGTTCTTCGTCCGCAAACTTTTGTAACTGCGAGAGAGGTGGTGTGGCAAAGCGTGGGTCACCCAGGCTTTGCATCAAACGCTCTGCTGTTTCTTCATGATGAATTGCTTTCACAATGCTCTGTAATTTGCGATAGAGAACACTTTTCAAAAACACATACGCATTTTCAATCGAGGTTGGCTCGGGAACAACAACTACGATTCCTGCGTGAGAGAATATAAAGAAGTCGAGCGTATTGACGTGTGTTCCAGCGCCGAGGTCAAGAATGACATAATCAACATCAAGACGCTGGAGGCGGCTAATCAGGCGAATTTTTTGTGCCGCTTGGGGACGAATCTGTTGCCAGAATTCTTGGCCACCGCCATAAAGTGTCAGATCAGGAACACCGCCTGACACGGCCACATCTTCGAGGTTTTCAATACGGCCGCTCACAAAATCAAATAGGCCAACCTTGGGGCTCGGAACACCCAGGCACGTATGCAGATTCGCAGCACCTAGGTCCAAATCCACAAGTGCTACGCGGTATCCCAGCCGCGTCAGCGAAACGGCAACATTGGCAGACAAAAAGCTTTTGCCAATGCCGCCTTTGCCGCCACCGAACGAAAGAATCCGCGGGCCAGCAGACGAGCGTCCGGCAAAGGAACTACGCAAAGATTCGCTCGCAGCTCCACCACCACCTCCATCCGCGGACCCTGCGTCATTGCCAAAAGGGCCGGGTTGGCGACCTGAAGCAAACTGAGGTTGAGAACTCCCTTGCTCACCTTCATTCTGTGCGGCTTCAGTTGAAGCTGAACGCAAAGAATTCAGATATTCTGCACGGGGAATACTTTTAACTTCAGGTTCGGGGCGAGAGGTCTCGCCAAAAATTTTTGAAAAGCCCTGACGAGTGTCACGCTCAGGGCGCCTAAACATTCCTCTTGAGATTGAAGAAAACATTCCTCAACTCCCGCTGCTTTGAAAAAAGAATTAAAATGGTCTTACCATCAATCATGCTATCAGCCTTCGCAAAAGCGCACCCTCGCATTGCCGCTTTTTTGGCTCGGTGACATTTTCCCAACAGTTGGCCTTTGGAGTCGGAAATGAGCGGAGCTGAGGAGAGGCTCGTCATTTAGTCAGGCGAGCGTCGGTCTTCTCAAGATTTGCCAAATTTGTGCGGGTGATTCGCGCTTCGCTAATGTATTGAGGATTATCTTTCGCAAGTAGCAGAAAGCGACGATAATAAAAAGTAGCTTTGCTTTTATCTTGTGATTCAAAAAGCTGACCTAATAGAAAATACGCTTCTTCTGAATCTGGATCGGCCTTAATGGCGCGTTCCAAGCGAGCGGTCGCACGTGATTTTTGTTGAGCCTTGAGATCACATTTGGCTGCGCCTACAAGAGCTGACGAAAGGAACGGGCGAGTTTTCAGAACTTCATTATAGAGCGGCTCGGCTTTTGCACATCGGTCAGCACCGGCATAGGATTCGGCGAGTGCATTCATTAAAAGAGTTCGCTCTGTTTCTGCACTGACCTTATCCTTGCTTTGAACGTTAAAGTTGGCCCGTTCCAAACTCGAGAGCAGCGACTGAACTTCGCTGTATCTTTTTTGTTTGTTCAAAATACTTGCGTAAATCAGTTGGATTTGGAGATCGTCCCGGTAGTATTTATTCAAACGTCTGGCTAAGCTTTGCGCCTTGTCCAAATTTCCCAAACGAAACTGACTCCAAGTAATAGCCTTTTGAATGCGCAAATCTTGTGGGTTAATCTTTGCAGCTCTTTGATAGGATGCGAGAGCGGTCTTAAAATCATTTAGTCCCCGAGAGGCTTCTCCAAGAAAGTAGAAGATTTCAGCATCATCTTTATACTCATCTTGAATCCCAGACAGCGTCTTGAGGGCACGCTTATAATCGCCCATCTTGACCAAAACGATACCCAAATTTCTTTTGGCTGAGGAATTCGCAGGAGATAAGCGGAGAGCCGCTTCATAGGAATTTTCTGCGACAGTATAGTCGCCTTTAAGAGCAGCCGAATTCCCCTCAACAATCAAGCGGGTTGTTTCTTGTTGGTTGTTGATTGTTGCACATCCGGTGAAGACAAAGGCAGTGCTGATCGCCAGCCATCGGCCCACGTATGATTTTATAAAATGAATTTTCATGATGTTTCCTCCGAAGCGTTCCGTCTCCAAAATTCTAACTGCGCAATTCCATACTTTCGTCGATCTTCTAGCTGCCATCGACGTGCGTCGGGAGATGCGATTACGCGCCCGGCCTTCATCTCCAAAACTACCAGGCATTCAGCCGTGCAAACATTCGTGAGCGCGATTCTATCCAACGCTCCATCATACCAACTTGAATGATAGGGGGGGTCTGCCAACACAACCGACACCTGGCCTGCAGAATTTTCCGAGCTGATAGTCTGCGTGCGAGTCCACGTTTGCAGAAAATCGTCAACAGAACCGTGAATAAGTGTGTAATGCTCTTTAGGAATTGCCAATGTTTTTAGATTTTCAAGAATCATTTTCAACGCATCGGCAGACTGCTCTACGAAAGTAACGTGGGCAGCACCACGGCTCAGTGACTCAATGCCAAGGGAGCCACTGCCGGCAAACAAGTCCCATACGATTGCACCCTCGATCTCTGGTGCTAACATGTTAAAAAGGCTTTCCTTGACACGGTCCGAAGTCGGACGGGTCAAATCAGTACCCGGCAGAGTCTTTAGGAGTCGACGTTTGTATTTTCCGGAAATCACTCGCACGTGTGTCTTCCTTTGCAGTCATGGAATTCATTACTGATATGAACACATCAGCAACAGGTTCGTCCACTTTACACAAGGTTCAAATTAATCCGCACGTCGAACCGCACGGAAATTATTCTATTGAGTGGTCCTATCATTTTCCTCTGAGCTCAGGTCAGCGCATAGAGAGTGAGTTTGAAATTATCTTTCCGAGCGACAAGGTCCCGGGTGCCGCACGCGATGCGCTCTCGGAAGCCAATTTGTCGACAACACGCCTTAGCTTCGCGGATAGTGCTTCGTCCGTTCGCTTTCAGTCACTCATATTTTACCGAGATTCACTCTGGCTGTTGGGTGTACTTGGAAAAGATGTCCACAACACCGAAGGACTTGAAACTGATATTGTTCCTCGGGCACGTAAGTTTTTTCTTCATAAGGCAAAGGATTATTGGAGCGATGCCTTTTTGCCGCGGTTGGGAATTATTTTTCAATCTGATCTTAAACGCTGCCGTTCTCAAATGAAAAAAATGATGGTGGTTAACGACTCGGACAAAAGTCCTCCGTGGGAGCATTATGGGCGGGCCAAGCGCGAACTCCTCGGCAGCCTCCGATCGGCTCATCGCATCGTGCTGGCACAAAGGCTTTGGAGCATTCTCTGTTCCAAGGAAAATGCTGTTGCTTCAACTGATTCCGCGGGTGATTTCACAGCTCCCTTGGCGGATTTGGCTGAATTTGTGCTCATGCTCTCAACTCAAACGGTCGGAGAGCTTCAGTCGAATCTCAAAGATTTGCTTCATGCTTGTGAAAATCACGTCGCCATGCTGCGCTCGGTGCATCTCGGAGCCAAGACTGAATCGCACGCGCTCTTGTCAACTGCACAAAAAAATATTGACCGCATTGTCCGCGAACAGAAATGGTTATCAAAATGGGCACGCATTGTAAGCGAATGGCGCCTCCTTTGCAGCCTTCCCTCATTAACCAATATTGCTGCAGACCCTCATATGGCTGCTGATTACTTTGAACGTCTGCGGGAGCTGAAGCGCTCGCATTATACTTATTGGGATCTCTCCACTGATCTTGTGCCCAATGAGAAGAAAGTAGATTTTTGGATCGGCGGAGGAGCCGCAGCTGTTTCAGCTGCATTTGCCTTTTTGGGCACCTATATGTGGATTTATTATCAGGGTATGGAAGCAGCATCACTCCAAGAGAGTGGAGTGGTGGCGTTCACAATTTTTGCTGCGGGTAACGTGGTTGTTTACGTTCTTAAAGACCGACTCAAGGAATGGATTAAGGAACGACTCCGCGCGAAGCTCAATTTATATGCCGGTAAATGGTTGGGACAGTGTTATCAGCTTGTGAAGAATGAAACGGGTAAAGTGACTCACCGTATTGATGTTGCTGCTGTTGAGCGTGAAACTCGCTGGGATAAGGTCAAGAATGGTTTGTCATTCCGGGTTTGGGAGTCATTTCACATTTCTCCCGAAGCTACCGAAACCGCAGCCCGCATTGTAAAGCAGACGTGGAGACTTCCGCTCGACGAAATTCTTCATAGTATGGACGATAGTCGGCATGTGCTTAAGCTTCCTTCGATAGACGGTATTCCAACGGAGGTTGTTGTCAAAAAGAGAGCGATTTTCAATTATCGGTTTGTTGTGCGTGTCTACGACTGGAAAAATCGTGAGCTCATTTTGTTGGATTCCGCTCAGCAGGCCGGCCGCATTCTGTCATCTGGTGATAAAATTATCTCGGTGGAGGCACAGAGTGTGAAAGTTGCTGCTGACGCAATTTCAAGTCCCAACGAGAAAATTCCTCTTGAGCAACGTTGACATCGAATTCAAAATCGTTAATCCGACGAACAGGAACAAGTCCACGGACAGAGGAAACAAGTGCGCAGGCATAGACCTCTTTTAAAAATGACATGTTCAAAGCCTGCCAGTCGAACTTATACTCGGTGTCCTGCAAAGCGCTGATAAGGCATGAAAGCGTTGTGCCTGCCAAGACATTGTTATCTTGTGGAGCGGAGTAAAGAATTTTTTCTGCTCTTCCCATCCATACAAAACTAGCAGAAGCCGATTCTGAGATATCTCCGTTCGCGTTGAGGAACAGTGCATCATCAAATCCGTCGAGCAGCGCATCGTCGAGACACATGAGATTCCATAGATACGAGCAACTCTTGATGTCGACCAGTTCTTTGGGTCGAATATCAGGACATGCCTTTAAAGCGAGTCCCTTCATCCGTTCAGCATCGGATAATGCAGGTGCTGAGCGACAGATGACAATCACACGCGCATCCAAAAGCTCACCCCGATGATTCCGCTGTGGAGCGAGCGAAAGACAATCTCCGCCGGTTAAGATGAGGCGCACCGAAACGCGCTCGTTTTGGCCGGAATTCGGATGAGCTTGAAAAAAGCGGATACACTCGCGAACCGCTCGGCGCAAATCTGCCTCTGGCGGACATTTTAATCGGGAACGGATAGCTCCTGCTTGCAAACGGGCCACATGAGCATCCCAAAGGACCAAAGATTCTCCAAATGCCAAAATTGTTTCAAAGATCGCATGTCCAAACAGCAATCCTCGGTCGGACACCGGAACAACAGCTTCAGATAAAACACTCAACCTGCCATCAATCCACGCACTCCCTTTTTGCATTGTGCCTCCTCCCCCGAACTGCCAATTTGCTGACTTAAAATCTTGGAGTTGAACTTATATACTTCGTGTCGAGTAAAGCAGTTATGATAAAGCTCATCCAGTCACCAATTTTTTTTAAAGGGCTGCCCCTATGCGAATGTTCGCAGGTCAAAGACGCATATCAAATTCGCTAACGATTTGTCGATTTCCTTGGATGATGACCCTCCTTATGATGATTGCAATGACCGCTTACACCGGCTGTAAAAAGCGTGAGTTTAATCCACCGGGTACTGATAGTCCCGAAGAGATTGATTCCGAAATTTCAGCCTTTAATCATGCTAATCCTCGCTGTGAGGTGATCGTCGCGGGCGGTTCAACCGCGGCGCTTGCCGCTGCGTTGGCATCGGCACGAGAGCAACGTGTGACTTGTTTGCTGGAGCCCACGGACTGGCCTGGAGGACAAATGACCTCATCGGGCGTCAGCGCGATTGATTTTTCGCATACCACTTCAGGTGGCCTTGCCATTGGCAAAGAGAGTCAACGCCCTGAAAACCTGGAGGGAACCTTCTATCAATGGATGCAATCGCTCCCGGGTAATCCAGGCGCTTGCTGGGTTTCAGATAAGTGCTATGAGCCAGCCCCTTTTGTAGAAAAGCAAATTTTTCCGGTGATTGAGGCCGAGCGTAATCTTAAGGTGTTTTTGAACACAGTGGTCAAATCGGTTGAAGTGAAAGATCGGCGCATCGTCTCTCTGAAGGCAATTCAGAGAAAAGTAAAATCAGGGACGGGTTATGATTCCTTCTTCTCACAAGATGTGACTGACTGGTACTCTCCATCCAACAGCAAGCAGTTCACAAAAAGTGTGTTAACCTTTCGAGGTAAAGGAAATTCGTTTCCCATCTTCATTGATGCCACCGAATTTGGTGATGTCTTGGTGTTGTCTGGATCTCCTTGGTTGCAGGGGACCGAAGATGTCGACGGAAGCTTAAGTAACAATGATACATGTGGGCAGGCAACGGTCTATTCGATTGCGGCAAACTTAAATGCAGAAAAAGTTGCGGAGCCGCCGAATCCATTCCCTGTGCCCAATCCTGAATTTTACAATTTTAAAACGACATCTCGACTGTTCAGTTGGCAAGAAATTTGGACGTATCGAAGACTCCGAGGTAAGCCAGGGACTGGCCCGTCTTCCGGTGATATCTCAATGCAAAATTGGAACCCAGGTAATGATTATCCATATGGATATCTGTTCTTGAATAAAAAAGAATCCATAGCACAAAAATCTGATTGGGCAGGAGGCCTTAATTTAGAGACGTTGAAAGGAGCGGAGCTTCACGCCCTTGGATGGTACTATTATTTTAAATCTAAAGCCCCCGCGGAGTTGCGCGACCGCATGACCTTGGCCCGCACAATTTTTGGAACGAACACAGGCCTAAGTAAAATGCCTTATCTCAGGGATACGCGCCGTAGTATTGGTTTGGACGACTTTGTTCTCAAATTTCAGGATCTCACATCAACAAGTCCCACCGATGTAACCGGGGAACAATTCCCCGACAGGATTGGCATTGGTTCATATGTGGCGGATTTTCATGGACTCAATACATGTAAGCTTCCTGCGTATATGAACAAAAGTGCAACGCTGCCATTTTTTATCCCGTTCCGCGCTTTGACCAATAAGAGTTTCGATAATCTACTTGTGGCCGGAAAGACTATGGCACAATCATTCCATGCAAACGCAGCCACACGGCTTCATCCCATCGAATGGCATTCTGGCATCGCTGCGGGTGTTGCAGCGGCTCACATGTTTCAATATCAAATCAGTACAAAAATTGCTTTTGAAAATATTAAGGATATTCAGTTTCGTATTTCCAAATATCAGCCTATCAACTGGACATTGGGAAATCGGATCTATCCATGACAGCGAGTCAAGAGCCGTTGTTGCAGACGGCTAATGAAGCTCCGCTGTTACTTGTCATCGACGATGAAATTGAACTCCAAAATTTGCTTTCTTTAAAGTTTTCAAAATACGGTTTTAAAGTGGATGTCGCCTCCGACCGTCAGCGAGCTGAAGAATTAATGATGAGGACTTCTTACTCCGCAATTGTTTGCGATTTAAACCTAGCAGGAAAAATGGAGGGGGAGAGAATTTATCAGCTCGTGAAGATGAAAAACATAGAATCAACGTTCATTGCAGTCACAGGCTTTGCTCAGGATTCTCCGGAGGTCAAAGCCGCTCTTTCCTCTGGAATGAGATTTGTCTTTTCAAAGCCGCTTCGGATGAAATCAATTTTAGAATTAATCGCTCAGCCACGCTGACGGCTCAAGTTGAGAGTTTTAATTTTCGCCTGAGCTGACTCCTGCAGATGAAAATGTGGCCATGTTTCTTAGCAGAGCGTCAGCATCTTGAAGCAAGCCCAGCGCAAATGCGGCTCCTGAACCTTCTCCGAGTCGCATCTGCAAATTCAAAAGCGGCTTCAAAAGCAAATCAGACAGCAAAACACTGTGTGCCGGTTCGGCACTTAGATGGCTGGCCATCAACCATTGCGCAAAAATTCTGTTGTGGTGAGCAAAAGGTGCAACAGCTGCTGTGACGATAATTCCGTCAAGAAGCACAATGACACCTCGTTGAGCGGCTCTCCATGCGGCTCCTGCCAGCGCGCTGAATTCAGCACCTCCGAGTTGTGCAAGAAGAGCATGCGACCACAGCGGTGAACCTTCTGCTTTCCAGGTTTGAACAGCGTGATCATTCATTTCAAAGGTGGCACGCTCGACTGCTGCCTTGACGACTTCTTTCTTGCGAGCAAAGACATCGTCGTTGGCTCCCGTCCCTCGCCCTACACTTTCGGACAGGGGGCAATGTGTTAGCAATGCGGCGAGTGCTGCCGCCGGGGTTGTATTACCAATGCCCATCTCCCCAAGAGCAATGACATCGCAAGCATGCAAATCAAGAAGATCATCGACACAACGCACTCCTTCGTTCCAGCAATGTGCATGTGCGTCGGGTGAAAGAGCGGCTAGTCTGGTAATATCACGCGCTCCATGCTCGTAGCCTTGATGAGGAAAGGCCTTGTTTAAATTGTTGCTGCGAAAAAATATCTGCTGTCCGAGGTCATCGCGAGGACGAATTTTCTCTGAAAGAAGCTCCTCACATCCACTTGCCAGTCCAACGTCACAAACCATCATTGGCGCAGCGCGTCTTGCAGCTAACTGGCTGATCGCTGCGCCACCGTTGACAATGTTAACAACCATCTGTGGCGTAACTTCCGGCGGATATGCGCTGACACCGTGTTCACGAGCAACGGCATGATCTCCTGCAAACAGCAAAACTCCAGCACGCAACGGAGAAAGATCTGACGAGCGACGTTGTGCGAGAATCTTCAGAGTGGGTTGAATGAGGCTGTCCAGTGCCCCTGCAGGCATGGTGAGTTCAAGAGATCGCCGATAAAGCGATGCGTGATCCGCTGCGCGTGGTTCGTGAGTCATAGACAGGTGCTTCTGTTCCAGAAAAGAGGTCAGGGTCATTAATCATGATCCCTCAAATATTTATCAAAAATCATGTCTGCATCACTCACTGACAGATTTTTCAACCAAACCCCTTGGGGATAGAGAACGGCAACAACTCCAAAAGCACATTGACCCAGGCAACCAGCCTTATTGACACGAACCTTCTTTGCTAGACCGGCATCTGCAACGCGCTTTTTCAGTGTGCTCGTTAACTCGGCTGCGCCTTTCGAAGAGCAGCACCCCCGCGGATCTCCCTCTGGACGCTGATTTTCGCAGATAAAAAGATGTTTCTCGTAAACACTCATGTGTCGTCTCTCCCGTCGTTCAGAGGCCCGTGTTCATTGCATTTCAGAAGACCGTAAAAAACTTAGTCATTGTATAGATTCTTGCCAAGAAGGAGTGATTATTTTTGTCTTGACCAACGGGCCATTTTACTCAAGAAGGCATTCTAGGACCTGACTTTTTTGAGTTTTTTGCTGAGGACGTCGGAGTTTAAGCTTGGCCTGAGATTTGCTTTGTCTCTGACGGGAGAAGGGGAGAAGGTCAATGATAGCGAATAACTTTAACAACACAGACATCATAGCCCGAGTTCTGGCTGGTTTGTTCGCCATCATCGTCAGCCCCACTGGACTTGCTGAAACTCAAATGCCGAAAGCTTTAGAGAGCAAAGCATCAATAAACGATTCTCAAATCTCCAACGCTGATGCATCAAAAAGCAGGCCTTTGCCGCCAGCGTTGTTTTTGCTGCCTCCACCTGCAGAAGTTTCTTATGTAACGAAGGACCTGACCTTAAAGAAGGACGTTTTAGGACGTGCCTTCAACAACGACGACTGGAATCACCTGTTTAATGTGGGCGGGTTTCGTGACTGTGAAACTTCGAGCCGAATTCCCTCGTTTTTTGAAAAGAACTACAGCAATTTTGCAGCAAGTTGCCTGAATGAATTTAGAAGCAGGCAGGCTATTAACTTTGATGAGCGGTTTCGATCGAATCCAGATTCCCAAGGAATCGCGGTGTCTCCCTTGGGCGGCCGCATGCAGTGGTCGACAATCACTCAGAACGCAAAAAGCCGCCTGCTCCAGAGATCCATCAATGACTTCGCGCAGAGTAACAAAGTCCTCGCAAATATTGTTCAAGGCCGTGTGTCGATAGATTTTGGCATCGGTGGATTTTTTGCGGGCAGTCATCAAAGTCAAATCGTCAAAGAGGCGGATCGCCCGCGTTACGTCGTCGAGGTGATTGAAAGCAAACGCTCATCGACTAGAAAAAATAGACCACTCATCGCAAGCCTTGGTCGCTTGCCTGAGGGCAGTGTTTCAGGCGAGAGTCATTGGTTTGCGCAGAAACCCTCTCGAGCAAGACGGATTCTGAAGGAAACGTATGGCTCTGTTGAACAGAGTCAGCCTGCAGAGACCCGAAACCAACAAACAGCAGGCCCGCTTGAGAATTCTCATCAGGGACCAGCCGTTTCATCTGAAACGGAGGCACTGACTTCAATCCGCACTATCAGCCGGATGGCAGGCCTTAAAGAAATACCGCTCTCAAAAATCAGAATGCAAACTGAACGTCGTGATGCAGATGGCCAAAATAAATTCGCGTTGCGAGCAGCTGAATCTCAGGATCTTGTGTTTGCCGAAGTTCCCGACCTGACAAAATTATCATCTTCATCTCTTGTCTGGGGATACAAAATTCCTTGGAAAAAGCATTCTTTGTCCGTTCGAGTGGATGAAGGCACACAGGAAAAAGTGACGAGCTACAGCTTCAATGCCGATGATTCGAACAAATCAGAAATCACATACAACCATGCGACAAAATCATTGAGCGCGGGATTCTCTGTTTCGTTTTAAAAAATCGTCCTGCAATTTAAAAACAGCGCAATTCAAAATCAGTGCAAAAAATGCAGTGAATGGAAATGGAAGATAGGTAAATGAAACCTCAGATGAGAGGAAAAGAGCACAGAGAAACCCACTTTTTTAAAGTGGGTGCCGCTGTCTGACTCTTCAGGCTTCCCTCAATCGCACGAAGTCGGAGGGCGTGCACACCGAGACAGTTTTGGCTCCCGTGTCTTACGTTGTAGGTTCACCGGCATATTTAACCAAGCTCACCTGAGGCATCCTCAGTATCACTCGTAGTCTTTCGCAAGATCAAGCGATTTTTTACTGTTGGCTTTAAAATCCAGTTTGAGTGCCCAAAAAATTGACAAACACTGAGCATCTAACCCCCTGCTTCTAGGTCACATGACAGAAGCTCCCCATGTTACATGTTTGCCTAACAGACACCCCTCTCAAGTTTTCCGACAGTGTGCCGAAAAATTAGACAGTGTGAGGCATGGCGTTCTTGCTGTGGCTCAAGACGCACAGACACACCGACACGTCGATGGGTTCTCTGTTTCACGACGGTCGTTGTTTTAAAAGGGAGAATCTCTATGGCTGAGTCAGCGAACATCATCAATTACGAGGAATTTGAGCGATTGCACGTTGTCCGCAGGCTCAGACAAATCGTTGGCAATTGGTGGAAGGTTCAGCTGAATTTTACGGATGCACGAGGCTTTTTGCGCGGTGTGCCACAAGGGCGATTTTTCAATCCGACCAACAGCGTGTGTGGATTTATTACCCAGAACAATGAGGGCTTCCGAGATTGTATGGGAACAGCGCGAGCAACAACGTCTGCAAGCAGTGACTCATCAGGAGCTCGCGCTGGCACGTGCCATGCTGGATTCAGCACGCTGACACTTCCACTGCGCATTGAAGGAAAATACTTGGGGTGCATTTTTGCCGATGGGTTTTTGATGGAAGAAACATGTGAAAATCAAAAGCGTCAACTCAGAAAATATCTCAAGGATAAATTCCCGAATGATGCCATGGGTCTTGATTCCTATATCGAGTCACTTCCTATCCTGAGCAAGAAAGAAATTGAGTATTTAACTGAGCTTGTTGAAGTTGTTATTGAAGAAGTTGTGACGCTGCGCAAAACCTTGAGTGAGTCGGGGGAGCGTCTTGAGGCGCTCACGCAAGAACTCTCTGATAAATGGGATTTTGGCAAAATGGTTGGCCGTTCTGCGCCAATGGTCAATTTGTTCAAGCTGCTGACAAAAGTTTGCGAATCAGACGCTACGATCCTGATTACCGGTGAAAACGGAACAGGAAAAGAAGGTATTGCGCGCGCAATACATTTTAATTCAAAAAGAAAGAAGCAGAATTTCGTCGTACAAAACTGCGGTGCCCTAAATGATAACTTGCTCGAATCAGAACTTTTCGGGCATGTGAAAGGAGCCTTTACAAGCGCAATCAAAGACAAGAAAGGTCTCTTTGAACTGGCGGACAAAGGAACACTTTTCCTTGACGAAATCGGAGATACTTCGCCGGCTATGCAGGTGAAACTGCTACGAGTGCTGCAAGAAGGAACATTCATTCCTGTGGGTGGCACAGAACAAAGAAAAGTTGATGTCCGGATCCTCGCAGCGACAAACAAAAATCTAGAGCAAATGGTCAAAGACGGTACCTTTCGGGAAGACCTTTTTTACCGACTGAATGTTATTCCGGTAAAGGTTCCACCACTGCGCGAACGTAAAGAAGATATCCCCTTGCTTGTGAGCAAGTTCCTTGAAGACTACGCGAGTGCAACCAATTCTCCTCGTAAAAAGATGGCAAGTGAATGTCTTGATAAGCTCGAATCCCATGACTGGCCGGGTAACGTCCGAGAGCTCCAGAATGAAGTTGAAAGACTGAGCGTCTTGGCAGGTTCAGACCAGGTCATCACGAGTGAACTTTTGTCTGAAAGAGTAAAAATACGCAAAGAAGAAAAATTTCCTGGATTGCGTGTTGAGGGGAAGCTGAAAGACTCTATCGAAGAACTCGAGCGCAAAATGATTTATGACTGTCTCATTCGAGAGAACTGGAATAAGTCGCGTGCGGCAAAGATTCTTGGTATAAGTCGTGCAGGTCTGATTATGAAGTGTGAGAAATTTGGACTTGATAAGCACGACGACTACAAACAAGCGTCTGGGGACTGATATTTTGGCCCGCGATCCCAAGCAGCCAAGCAAAAAAATGCTAAAGATTGAGAGCACGCGGCAGCTGCTCAATGAAGAGTTGTCCGAAGTGGCACTCATGCTGTCCACACCTGTTCGACTCGTTATTCTTGGAGCTCTGGTACAGGCACCTCGCTCTGTTGAAGAGCTTGCGGAGATCACTGGCCAATCGATGGCCAATGTTTCCCAACATCTGACAAAGCTAAAAAATACGCGCCTTGTGACCGTAGAAAAGAAGGGCGTTCAACGGGTTTACTCTTTGGGATCGCCGGCTGTTCAGCGTGTCGTGGTCGCCTTGCAAGAACTCGCCCGTGAGATTTCTTCAGACGTGAACGAGGCTGAAAATCTTCTTGTCGATCCAAGTTTGCGCTCGCAGTTGCCGCTTCAAAATATTCTTGCAGAAGTCGAAAAGAGGCGCGCTGATCTAATTGACGTGCGCTCTCCCATTGAGCAAATGGCAACACCGGTTCAGCAGGCACTCAGGATTCCGGTTGAAAGTGAAGATGATTTGCAAAAGGTTTTGAAAGCAGCGTCTAAAGACAAACCTGTCTATGTTTTTTGCCGCGGTGCATATTGTGTTACCGCATCGATGACAGCCGAATTTCTTCGAAAAAAAGGCATCGATGCATGGTGTTTAAGAGAAACAGCTCTTGAATTTCCTAGAAAAGAGCCATCGAAAGATTCTCACTAAACTTTGCTGCGTCGTTCATAGAGAGAAAATAAATAAAAACCTGTCAACATGGATGCCGTAAAAATCATCACTGACGGATTTAGACTGACGAGAGACACAATCGCAGGACCCGGGCAAAAACCCGCTAGGCCCCAGCCCACGCCAAAAAGAACAGCGCCAAGTTTGGCTTGATTCGGAAAATCAAATCCTGGCCGAGGAAGATTTCCCCAATCAACATCGAAAACTGGCCTTTTCATGCGCAACGCCATCTGATTGGCAATTCCGTATACTGCAATCGCGCCGACCATGACCAACATTAAAGCGGGTTTCCACTCGCCCAGCAGATCAAGAAAACCCCGCACGTTTGCAGGATTCAACATTCCTGCGAGACCGAGTCCAATCGCAAAAAGAAAACCGGAAATTAATGCAACAAGAGAACGAAAAGCCTGCAAATTCATTTCACAGTCCTCCTGCTGATTTTAATAAGACATTTGCAACGGCCACAGCCAACATGCCAGCAGCAATAAAGATGATTGTCGCTAAAACGCTGCGCCCGGACAGGCGTGCAATGCCGCAGATTCCGTGACCGCTTGTGCAACCCCAGCCCATCCGCGTACCAATTCCAACAAGCAAGCCAGCAATGGCGAGGAGGGCAGGGCTCGACGTCACCATCGATGCTTCAGTAAAAACAGCGGTCCATCGCAGCAAGGCAAGGCCTCCCAAAATCATTCCAATCAAAAAAGCGGATCGCCAGAAGAACTCCCCGCCTTGGGCCGTTCTCGCCTTCGGAGAAAAAAGCATCGTCACAAAGGTACCGGCGATGCCGCTGATTCCCATGATACGACCATTGAAAATCATCAAGAGAGCCGCGGCAATGCCAATGACGACTCCTCCATACAATGCCATCATCATTTTAAAATTGTCTCCTTCATTAGAATTAAAATAGCCATGATCAAAACAAAGTACCCAAAAGCTGGTTTGAGTTTTTCATTAGAAACTTTTGTGACAAACCTTGAACCCGCTAGCATCCCAACAAGAGCTGCTGCGCTCACAGTCAAAAGCACAGAGACATTGATTGTCGCACCCGACGACAGAGCGCCCCAGAATCCAATCAATGAATTGGCAGCAATGACAACAAGTGACGTTCCCACCGCCCGTTTCATGTCAAGTCCGACCAGCACGACAAGAGCGGGAACAATGAGAAATCCACCACCGGCACCGACAAATCCGGTCACCGCTCCCACCGCAACTCCCTGCAGAGCAATCAAAATAACTTTCAACAGTGTTGGTTGTGGATGATGGGATGTCCGAGTTCTAGACGGTCGTACCATTGCACTGGCGGCAGCCAACATCACCAGGCTAAAAGTTAACAAAATCAGCTTATCTTTACTCAAGCTGACATTCATAAAATAGAATTCAGCCGGCAGAGCTGGAAGCACAAAGCGACGCATCAAAAATACAACAATGAAACTGGGCAGGGCAAAGAGAATTCCCTCTTTCCAAGCAATCTCGCCCCGACTTGCATAGGCATAAGCTCCAACCGCTGCCGTGAACCCAACAACAAAAAGCGACAGTGTCGTTGCCTCGCCCGCGCTGAGACCAAAAATGTAATGCAAAATGGGAACGGTCAGAATGCTGCCGCCACCACCCAACAAGCCCAACGCAACTCCAATGAGAAGACTTAAAAAGATTCCCACTGCAAAAAGCGCTGTCATCATGCTTGTGCCTCTGCTCTGCGACCTTCAGCGGGACTGCGCCCGTTCAAAAGATTGGCCGGAACAGACTCCTTGATTTTGCGAGGGGGAGGAAGATTCCAAGCGGCGAGTTCGGCAACAAATTCATCTTCAGTCATGGACAATAGCTTATTGGTACAGAGCTGCTCTGACACGGATGAAACCCACCTATTATTATAATCATGGCCCGGGTAGACCAAGGTGTCAGGTGGAAGGGCTGCAATCTTTTTTAACGTTTGAAACATTATTCTTGAGTCGCCCGCTTGAAAATCTGTGCGCCCGCAAGAACCGATAAAAAGTGAATCCCCCGTGAGGATTCTATTGCCGTCAACAAGAAATGACACACTATCATTTGTATGTCCTAGCGTGTACATCGTCTTAATTTCGATTTTGCCGACTTTCAAAATATGTCCATCCCGCAAAGGAAGATGAGGAAATTTAACATTCGCATTTGCGCTTAAAGCGACTTGGGCTTTTGGAAAGTAGTCCTGCAGCTGTCCGTTGCCAGTCACATGATCAGCATGCACATGGGTCTCAAACAAATAAACGAGATTCAGGCCAAGTTCATTGATGCGTTTCTTGTAAAATGCAACATTTTCGCGGACCGAATCGACAAGGGCCGCTTCACGCGACTCCGAATCAGCAATTAGAAATGTGTACGTAGATGAATCTTGATCAAGATATTGTTCAAAGATTATTCTGCTCATGTCTGCTCCTTTCTCTGCGTAATTTATTGCCTAAAAACAGCTCTAATCGCTCTCGATGACGAATCTTTACTATCGACAAATTAATTTCTGCGGTTGTGCAAGAGCTTTTAAAGATCTGCTCATAGCGTCTTTAAAAGTTCGTAGCCTCCCTGAATGGAACAAATGACATCAGGAAATCCAGCCTGCTTTAGAATATCGAAGGCAACCTGAGTTCGGTTCCCGCTCCGACAATAAAGATAGATCTCCTTTTTCTTATCCAGCTCTGAAACTCGCGATGTAAGCTCTGGTAATGGAATATGAATGGCATTAGGCAACATTCCGGATGCAATCTCATCATCATTGCGAATATCGATCATCACAGTTCGCTCCGCCGGTGTCGATTTATAGCGAGCCATAAAGTCAAGACAGTTCATTTTTAGACAAGCCATCGTAGTCCTCCCAAACTCTGTAGAGTTCCTTCACTATATAATCTTCGGCGCAAATATTCAAGTATTTAATTAAATAATATCCTGATCGTTTAAGTTCACAATAATATTAGATTAAAAAATGACGCTAATAGTTTTTTTAGCGATGTTAGTTTATTTTATTAGGGTTGTCCGTTAGACGTTTGACTCGATCGGATGACGCGTTCAGGACTCAGTGGAGTTGTGACAATGTGGGATGAGAGATACTCCAGTAATGATTATATTTACGGCAAAGAGCCCAACGATTTTTTAAAGCAGACTGTTGATTTAATTAAAGCCGGAGAAAAAGTACTTTGCATCGCCGAAGGTGAGGGACGCAACGCGGTCTTCGTGGCAAGCTCAATAAGTTCCGCCCAAGTCACGGCAATGGATGCCAGTCGTTCAGGTCTAAATAAAGCTCAAAAGCTCGCAAAAGAAAGAAAAGTTTCTATCGATATTGTTCACCAAGATTTGGCGGACTTTTCTTTTGGATTACTGCAATGGGATGTCATTGTTTCGATTTGGTGCCATCTGCCGTCTGCGCTTCGAAAGAAAGTTCACAGACAAATTGTCAATGCTCTTAAGCCAAATGGAAGGTTTATTCTCGAAGCTTACACTCCCAACCAGTTAAAATATGAAACAGGTGGCCCAAGATCACCGGATCTGCTCATGCAACTCGAAGATCTCAAACAAGAGCTGACAGGGTTGGATTTTATTATTGCACATGAATGCGAACGAATAATTCACGAAGGGAGTGGCCACAATGGACTCAGTGCCGTTGTGCAAATCATTGGCATCAAAAAAGTCCCCTGCATCCTAGTCAATGATTGACGGAACATCGGGAGGACTGCCGTCCTGCAGGGTTGCCCTCCCCATCCCAGTCCTTAGAGTCGAGCCCTTTGCAAGCCGCAGTCCGGTATGCTACCTACCCCCGAACAGCCGCGGAGAGGTGTCGGAGTGGCTGAACGTACCTGATTCGAAATCAGGCGTACCGAAAGGTACCGGGGGTTCGAATCCCCCTCTCTCCGCCATGTAAAGCCCAAGCGTCGCCAGACCTTGGGGTTTTTGTTTTGGAAAAATGGTTTGCGTTCAGCCTGATGTGGTGAGGGTGTCTCCGCCCCCTTCGCTGAAACTTTAAAATTCGATTGCTGGGCAATGACCGTTGTCTCGATGATCAGAAATCACAGCTGCTCATCGCCAAAAAAATAAGAGACAACATCCTTCCTGTTCAGCACTGGACCAAAATGTCCGGGAAAAAAATATTCAACTTCAGCCGCTTCATTTTTCAAGAAGCTTCTTATGGTTTCACGATTTTTTTCAGCATCACAAATATAAAAGTGAAGAGCAGGCCCGTTCCCCAAAATACTACCCCTGAACAGATCACCTACAAACGCGATTTTGCCGATGACAACGGCCAATGAACCCTCAGTATGACTGGGCACGGGAACCACCACTCCTTCCGAGCCCTCAATGAAATGAGAGAGCGGTGTTGCACTCGCAACTGTTGAATTGCCCATGGGCGGATCAAAGCGGTGTTCTTGATCACTTTTGAGTCTCATTCTGGCAAAAAAGTTGGTCGGACAAAGCGCATTAGATTTACCCTGACTGAGCAGGAGTTTATCGCCTTCGCCCAAAATGACTCTAGTTTTGTATTTGTCCTGCAAATATTTCGCACCCGCAGCATGATCCCAATGTGCATGAGAAATAAAAATGGCAAGTATTTTTTTCGGATCAATTCCCTCGCCAATCATATTATTTTCAAGCTTGACTGCGTCTTCATATCCTCCGGCATCAATCATAATATAATTGCCATTAAGGAGTTTGATGATGTGGCTGTTGGTATAGGAATGTCGAATACTCAGAACCTCATAATTTCTAATCCGATTCAAGTCTTTTGCGCTTGCGCATGCAGCTAGAGTCAAGATCGTTACTAAAACTAGAAGAAGCTGGGGCATATCTATCCTCTCAGAACTGGTGTGAAGATCTAATGGAATGACGTAGACGCGTTTTTCTCAAGGCGATTCCGAACCACGATTCAGAATCTCAACAAATTCAAAGTAACTAAAAACTCTGTTGCGCTTCTGTGAGGTGAGCTCACGTACAATCCCAAGGTCGAGCAAATGGCCCAGAGACTTGTTGACCGTGGCAGGGGTTAAACTCGTACTTTCGACCAAAAAATTTGATGTCACAATGGGATGAGTGAGCAATGCAGTGTGCACTTTCAAGGCGCTTTCAGATGCCCTGCCAATGCCAACAATTTCTTCACGATGATTCGCGGACAACGCAATTAGCTGTTGAGCTGTCTCAACAGCCTGTGAGGCAGTAAAGATCACCGCATCTGCAAAAAAATCTAGCCACGACTCCCAGTCGCCTTTCAGGCGAACATTGTTCAACAGGTCATAATAATGCTGACGGTATGTTTTGAAATAAAGACTCAGATAGAGCATCGGTTTCTGTAAAATTCCCTTTTCGCATAGCAGCAATGTGATCAAGAGCCGACCCAAACGCCCATTCCCATCCAAAAAGGGGTGGATTGTTTCAAACTGAACGTGTGCCAGCGCCGACTTCAAGAGAACAGGTGTCGATTCGGGCCGGTCGTGCAAGAAAAGTTCCAACTTGCCCATGCACTCTATGACTTCTTCAGGTGGTGGTGGTACAAAAGCAGCGTTCCCGGGGCGGGTTCCACCAATCCAGTTTTGACTGCGTCTGAATTCTCCGGGTGCGAATTTGCTTCCACGTCCTTTTGCTAACAAGACTCCATGAATCTCTTTGATTAATCGCAGCGATAAAGGCATACCATTTTCAAGTCGCTTCAATCCATGATTCAATGCCGCAACGTAGTTGCTGACCTCTCGCACATCATCCAATGGCACACCGGGCTCTTCATTCAGCTCGAAGAGCAGCAAATCAGAAAGCGACGATTGTGTGCCTTCAATCATCGACGAAAGGACTGCCTCTTTTCTAACGTATGCATACAAAAAAAGGTTTGAATCGGGCAGCAGAGTTGAAACACTGTCGAGTCGGCCGAGCGCAACAAGCGCCTGATCAAATTTCTCACGTAAGGACGGAGTCCAATCGATGGGTGGCGAAGGCGGTAACGGGGAAGGCACAAAGGCCTGAACTTTTTCACCCACGTTCGAGACGGTTATATATTTTCCCTGCATTTTGCGCTTCATAAAGACTCCGACGAACCAAAAATAGAATTGTATCTTATTTTACTTTATAGCATTATCGTAAAATAAAATAAATCTTATTTTAGGTTGGCGACCTCTCCGTGAGGTGCAATCAGAGGTAGGTATCGGATGACCTTCGAATTGCGTGCAATCCCCTGCACCAATTTGCGTTCAATTGCGTGCACCGCACTTGTTCTCTGGTGAATGTCGGTGACTCTCGGTAAAGGTGATGCCTCTGATAGAGCTCCGTGATTGTTAGATTATCCTAATAGTTTCGCCTAGTCAGCGGCACAGGGATTGGATCCCCCTCTCTCCGCCAAGCAAAGCCCAAGCACATAAGAGCTTGGGCTTTGCTTGGCGACACCCATTAACGACAGTCTGCGAGAACCTCACTGGTCAACTTGTAACCGATTGCTACAAACAGATCCCTGATTTGCACTATTTGCGAAAGCGCCCCGAGAATTCTTGCGACCAACTTGTACCACTAGATTCAAACCTATTCCGTGGAGTTGCCCCATCAAACAGGGACCATCCCGCAGAAGATTTTGATGAAGGCTTCCCTATTCCGTTTGACGTTATTTGAGTAGCCGTTTTGCACAGTCGGGTTCGGAGAACAGTTTGAAGGACGAGCCAACATAAATGAGCCCAATTGGGTGCCCATTCGGGCCCTGAGGAGAGCGGAGAAGAAGCGCATATTGGTAATGCTTTGGCCTAGCCAATCAACCCAGACCTTTTGGCTATTGAATTGTTAGCGCTGCGCCAAAGATAAAATTACCAGCGGCATTTTTTGCTGCATACAGATTGACCCAAATGCCGATGTCTCATCTTAGATCGTGACATTCAGGAGGCAACCATGAGCAGTATGCAAGAACGACTGACTGAAGTTGCCGCGAAAGTGATTTCGCGGCGAGAGCGCGTGATTGGTAATGAGGCTGCCACCAAAGAATCGCTAATCAAGCCATTTTTCGAAGCTCTTGGATGGGATACGACAGACCCAGATACTTGGTCCCCTGAATACGATGCCGACTTCAATGGTCGTAAGAAGGGCGAAAAGGTCGATTATGCCATAGTGAAGGATGGCATTCCAGCCATTTTGATAGAAGCGAAGCCATACCAAAAGGACGAGCGCGGACTTATCAGCCGTGACGGCCAGCTTGCTAGGTACTTCAACGCTACCGTTTCAGCCAAGGTATCCGTCATCACGAACGGCATCATATATCGGTTTTTTACTGATACGGTTCAAGAGAACATTCAAGATCAGGATCCATTCATGATCGTAGACTTGGCCAACCTATCGTCGGAGATGAGCGTATTCCTGGAAATGATGTCTCCCCAGGTCTTCGTCGGAGAGACGGTCCGTGAATGGGCGAAACGCCAACAGCACGATAACAAGGTGCGAGATTTTCTTCGAAGCATTTTGTTGCAGCCAGGGAGCAATGTCGAATTCGCTAGGCTGGTACTTTCCAACACACGAGAAGGAAGTATTTCGAAATCGGCTCTTGAGCAATTTGGACCAAAGTTGACCCAGCTTATGACTCAGACGATGAATGGAATTCTCGAAGAGAACTTCAAGAGGACAATTGCAGGAGAGGGTGGTGCTGGTTCAGTAGCTCAAGGGAGCCCCAGTCCCAATACAGTCGAGACAACGGTCGAAGAATTAAACTTGTTTCATGCCATCCGCGGAATGTTGGCAGGCTCTGGTCGTGATGCTGCGGGGCTTGTGTACAAGGATTTCCCGCGCTGGTTCAATATATCGCAAAAAAAGGCAGGGAACTGGTTCGCGCGCTTCTACTCAGCCGAGCGAACCCTCCTACTTAAAGCTCCTCATTCGGAGCTTGCGTCGGCATGTAACTTGGAGTCATTTTCCGCTGTTCCTAAGGGTCAGAATACAATGTTCAAGCTTGGTGACCAGGACATATTCACCCTTCAGCCGGCGATTTTGAAAGCATTCGACTATGTCCTTGAGGGGAAAGCCTCCTCGGATGAGCAGGAAAACAACGAAGATTCTATGATGAACCAAAGCAATACTTTAGAAGTTGCATAGAGAATAAAAAAGTCAGCAGTACAGGAACTGCACGCCCCCCCCCTTCTCCGCCATTTGAATTTGAAGCCCGCCCGTGTGGCGGGTTCTTTGTTTTCAGGAATTCGCTTGTGACAGATTGCGACAACCTCATTGGCAAACTTGCAACCACTTGCAATAAACAAGTTTCCCGATTTGCTCTGGCATTTGCTAAACCGAGAAAATTCAAAACTCCGCAAGCTCATAACTCGTGCTGCGACCACCCGTGTGGGACTTACGCAAGACTCCTCTCATCACAAGTTCATTGATGTCTCGCAGAGCAGTATCAGTCGAGCACTTTGCAATCGTCGCCCATTTACTCGATGTGAGTTTTCCTTCAAATCCATCGAGCATTTTCTTAAGAAGCTTCAGCTGGCGTTCATTAAAAGGAGACGCCTCCCAGTGCCGCCAGAAACGAGCTTTGTACAAAACACCATTCAATGAATTTTGGGCGTCATCAATGGAGCGGCCGAGTGATTCAAGAAACCAAACTAGCCATTCAGTAACGTTCATTGAGTATTTTTGAGTGCGCTCGAGAATCTCGTAATATGCCCTGCGATCGCGCTGAATTTGTGCCGAGAGACTGTAGAAACGTTGTGGGCTTCCGTCAGCCCTAGCTAAGAGGAGATCACCAATCGCCCGTGCAATACGACCGTTGCCATCATCGAACGGATGCAGTGTCACAAACCATAGATGCCCCAACGCCGACTTGATCAACGGGGGTTCCTTCGACCGTGCATTCACCCAATCTAGAAAGCGTTGCATCTCATTTTTCAACCGCTCAGCCGGAGGCGCCTCAAAATGCAAACGCTGTCGGCCCATGAGACCAGAAATAACCTGCATGGGACCATTGTTGTCGTCGCGCCAATCTCCCACTCTGATCTTGGACATTCCAGAATAACCCGTTGGGAAGAGTGCAGCATGCCAACCAAACAATCGCTCGCGTGTGAGAGGCTCATGACAATTGGCAGTTGCGTCGAGAATCATTTCCACCACGCCTTCAACGTGCCTATCAACTGGTGACAGACCTCCGATACTCACTCCCAATCTGAGCGCGATGCTGGAACGAACAGAATCGACATTGAGTTCCTCACCTTCAATAGCGCTGGTCTTGACGACATCTTCGGTCAGTGCAGAAAGGCTCGCCTCAGTCCGCAACGCCATGCCGACGTCAGCCAAACGGCCCAACAGAAGCCCCTGCTTCCGACTCACATCCGCCATCAGGTCTGCGAGTAAAGCGAGGTCGTAACGCCAGTGCGGCCATTCATCAGATTGCCAGATATACATTCAATCGCCGCTCTTTTTGCTGCAATATTAGCAGTATTGCCAAGAAAAGCAACTTAATCACCGCACTATTTGCGTCGAATAGCTTCTCATGCACCGCAAATTTAAATTTAATAATTTCAGATATATGAATTAATAGGCAATTCAAAACGGCCGAAAACCAGGCTGAAAAACCTAAACATCGTCCAAGGCAAACCCACTCCGCCAATGGCCGCAGGAATTTACGGCCATTGGCGGCCAACGGGGACACATAACCAAGGATGTCGTCAGAATTTTAAGTTCAGAAATTAATTAAATTGTTTAATTATTTCGGGATAATAACAAATCGCCAGCGATTGTCCGAATGCCGCATAGTCGAACCTTTCAACCCAACGAAATGCCACAAGAGGAACTTGGAAAACCCTTCAAGCCGCGTTATTAAACGGAGTGGTTTGAAAATACCCCCATTTTCGATCTAAGAGACATCATCACCTCCTATCGCGACGATCTTCAAAAATATCCGGCAACGGCACACATCCGCTCCATTGTCCGCGACGTTTTTGATCGATCTCCCATTCAAATTGCAAAAAAACTCAAATACTCGACACTGAGCCCCGGGCATCCATCCAGAGATGTTCGAAAAGCCTTGAACCTTCTTCTTGATGCGGGTGTATTGACCCAGGCGACCCACAGTTCCGGAAATGGAATTCCCCTCGGTGCGGAATCCGATCCCGATGTTCGAAAGCTCTTTTTTCTTGATGTAGGGCTTCTCTGCAGTGCCACAGGCTTTTCAACACGAGACATTGCAGCACCAGATACCATTGAGTTTGTGAACGAAGGTGCCCTTGCCGAGCAGTTTGTGGCTCAAGAACTGGCTGCAGGGGAACCTGGCAGCCGCAAAGCTCTTCATTATTGGTTGCGAGAAGGAAAATCGGAAAATGCAGAGGTTGATTTTCTGTGGTCGACCGGCAACACCATCATACCTTTCGAAGTTAAAGCTGGCGCTTCAGGGCGACTGAGATCTCTGATTGAGATTTGCCGGTCTAAAAAATATCCACACGCCATTCGCTTCGACACAAATCTACCATCCACAACAACTGTCACAATGGGCGATTCCAGTTTTCAACTTCTCTCATTGCCGCTGTACATGGTTTCCGAAGTTGACAGAATTGTGGTGGAACTCATGAGTGGGTTATGAACTAAGTTCAAATCCCTTTCTCTCTGCCCTCCCCAATATATTGCCGACATTTGTGACAAACGCAGCCGCGTAACGGAGGGCGTTGGTTGATTTTAGTGGTTCTCATCATGCATGAGTTGTTATTTAAAAATAAAGAATACTCAATCATCTTTGATAATTGAGAGAACGGTAAAACCAAGCTTCAACACATTGAAACATCTTGTATTCCAAATATTTAATGCTATTGAAAAAATAGCAGCAAATATTACAATAGCGTTACAGGATTCGAACAATGGTCCAGTTCAAACGATTTTTGAAACCACCTGACAGTTCTTTCTTTTTGTTCGGCCCGCGCGGAACCGGAAAATCGACCTGGCTTCAGAGAGAAATTTCGGCAGCCTTGTTCATCGATCTGCTGGAAAGCGACAGATACCTTGAGCTGTCTATCAAACCCTCACGCGTGCTCGAGCTGTGTGCACATCTGAAGTCCGGCGACTGGGTCGTCATTGATGAAATTCAAAAGATCCCGGCCCTCCTGGATGAGGTCCACTGGCTCTACCAAAAGAAAAACTTGAACTTTGCAATCACCGGATCAAGTGCCCGAAAATTGAAAAGAACACATGCGAACCTTTTGGCGGGTCGGCTATTGGATCTGAAATTTTATCCGCTCACCTTTCCAGAGCTCGGTTCAGCTTTCAATATCGAAAAATGTCTAGAGTTCGGTTCTTTGCCCGGAGTCGCAAAAGACTATCATAAGGCTGTGCCCATTCTGGCAAGTTATCTGTCCACATATTTAAGGCAAGAGCTGCTTGAAGAGTCGGTGATCCGGAATCTTGATCCTTTCCGCCGATTCATCGACGTTGTTGGTCAATTCAACGGACAGCTTCTCAACAAAGAAACAATTGCCAGAGAATCTTCAGTCAAGCGAACAACAATCGACCATTACTTTGGCATTCTTGAAGATACCCTCATGGGAACTTACGTCCCATCGTGGAATCCTGGATTGAAGTCCAAGGAGGCTGCGCATCCAAAATTTTATCTATTTGATACCGGGATTGTTCGCGCCTGTGCAGGTCTTCTAAACCAGGAGCTTGAGTCTGAATATCTTGGATTCATGTTCGAAACCTTTGTCCTCGGACAGCTACGAGCGTATCTCAACCAATCCTTCAAATATTTCGACGTATATCACTATTCCATCACACAGAGCTACGACATTGACTTTGTCATACAAACTAAAAAACCGGTCATGTCTAAACGCGGAGAACTCGCACTTCTCGAAATCAAGTATGGAAGGAAATTCCGCCCAGAGTGGATTAAGGGAATTGTCGATTTCCGAAATCATTCAAAAGACAAAATCAGGGGAAACCACGTCATTTACACAGGGAAAGATCGACTGGAAGTTGAGGGAGTGCAGATTTGGCCAGCCGCCGAATTTTTGAAAGCTCTCTTTGACGGGGAGATCATCGGTTAATGATCGGCACGGAAATAAATTTGAAAACGAAAGCTCGGAACTGATCCAGACAAACCCACTCCCCCGCCTGCCGCACGTGACCGCAGGATTTTGCGGCCACGTGCGGCAAGCGGGGGCACACAACCAAGGATGTCGGAAGGTACGGGTGGATGTCGTCAGAACTCTCCCTTGAAATCAGGGATGATGAGAGTCGGCTGCAACAGAGCCACGAGAGGTCAACCAAGAGCGGGCATGAGCTCAGTTATTCCACAGTTTCGATTGGGGAGCCCAGAGCTCCCGAATGAATTCCTGCCAAGGGAAAATCCAGATGTTCTCCTTTTCGAGATATCGTGTTTGTGAATCATGTGAGATGACAACATACTTTTGACAGATTTTTTCTTCCTGCAAAGCAATCAATCCGCTCAAATGTTTCTTTTGTACGTTAGTGGTCGATTTCACCTCAATGGCAACATTATTGATTATGAAGTCCACTTCATAATCGCCCCTGAGACTGCGCCAGAAATTCAATTCTGAGCGAGGAGAATGATAATCACGCCAAGCATTGAGCTCGAGAAAGATGAAGTGTTCAAAAAAGGTTCCAAAATCATTATTCGCTTTTGAAATCCTTGGAAGCTTTCGCAGAAATCGGACGATGCCCATATCGAAAAGATAAAATTTGGATGTCTCGATTGCTTTGCGCTTGATCGTTTTTGTGAGCGGCGTGAGTTCAAAACCAATCAACGTGTCTTTGAGAATCTGAAAATAATTTGTCACAGTCTGGCGAGACATCCCAGTGTCAGATGCTAGTGCACTGTAGTTGAGGATCTGCGTGTTGCAGCACGCCGCAACCTCGAGAAATCGACTGAATGCAGGAATGTTTCGAGACACTCCTTCGGCGGCGATTTCTTCCTGCAAGTAACGCCCGACGTACGCCGAGAGATCTTCATCAGGAAATTTTGATTGAATGATAAATGGAAGTGTCCCCCGGTAGGTTGCCTCTTCGAGAGAGAAATCGGGAATCTCGATTGCAGAGAACGGATGCAGATTTCGTGTTCGCGCTCTGCCACCCAGAAGATTGGTACCAATACGTTTGAGTTTGCGGGCGCTTGAGCCCGTCAACAAAAAGCGATTGCCTTTCTCTTCAATTTGCAGGTGAACGTCGTTCAGAATTTCAGGAATTCGCTGAATTTCGTCGATCACAATCAAAGCGTTCTTCAATTTTAAGCCATTGATAATCTCGTTCAAACGCCCTGGATTCCGGCTGTATTCGAAGTAAACTGACTGTTCCAAAAGGTTGATCACCAGAGAGGGTTTTTCACTGAGCTGATTTCGAATGAATGTGCTCTTGCCCGTTTGTCGGGGACCAAATAGGAAGCACGATCTGTCTGCCAAGAGTTCGTCAAGCTCGAGCTGACGTTTTATGTAGCCGTAATCAGACATTTTTTAACCCTCGCAAACAAAGATAGCATATTTGCTGCAAATTCGCTATCGTTGTTTGCAGGGTCTGAAACATGGCTGACCGGCAAGGGGAAAGCAGCGGTGTAGGATTTCGCTAGGAGACAAAGCGGCACGAAATGCTGAGACGTTTCGTAACTAAGAACGAAGCCTCCCTTTTACTTGCTCGAGAGGGAACGCCATTCACTTTCACAGCGAGGCGAGAGTTTTTCGGTCTTGGTATACAAAACTGTGTACTTGACTCCCTTGTCTTCGCCGGTTCGATTGAGGGTTTGTTTGTCGGGAGAAAGCGACAGGCTATCGTTTGAGAAATAGTCTCCCCTCATCATACGGTCGTTCTCAATAACAAAACGACTGCTGCTTTTAAGGTCTTCAGCACAGATATAGCCCATCGTTCCGTTTGCAATTAAATAGCCATTTGCATGTTGCCAATAGCCATCATATTGGCCCTTTGATGTTTCGCCTGATGTGTCGCTTGGGTTTGCTTTGTTTTTATCGGA
>Ga0315901_10002167_pt1 | contig 27516 bp, 21 predicted proteins | sample LakEriMetagenome_10_FD_203761 | JGI IMG/M metagenome (GOLD analysis project Ga0315901, IMG submission 203761) | Freshwater fungal communities from buoy surface, Lake Erie, Ohio, United States - Buoy 2 MA116 | ecosystem: Environmental > Aquatic > Freshwater > Lake | place: USA: Lake Erie, Ohio...
TATTAATTAATTCTTTTGCCTTTTCTTTCGAGTTCATAACTTTTCTAACTCCCATTTTATTGCTTCTTGTAAAGGCAGGTTTTCGAGAATAAAATCTTTGTCTTTGGTTAACAGAATCAAATTTATCCTCTCCTCTATTAATTTATTAGCGAATGCTTTAGCAGTAGGCCACTCTATCCAACTGTAATCGGATAACTTAGTAGGCTCATACTCCATGAACCATTTTATCAGCTGTATTGCCTCATCCCTTGGATTCATCACGCATTACCCATTTTTCAAACTCAGCAGCAGCGAGCAGAGTAAGCTCTACTAATTGCTGAGGGTTATACTTCTTTTCTTCCTTTGCAGTCCAGCTACTCATCAGCTCAACTGCGCTCTTGATAGAAGACTGGCGTATGATGGAAACCTGTTCACTAGCATAATGCTTCATGTGAACAGGCTCCACCTTTTTACCAATCTTATCGGCAAGAGTAGGATTAGCTACGCCTCGTGACATTAGAAGGGAAGATCTGAGTTAGGATCAGGTTCTGTCGCAGGCTCTTCTTCAATTACTGAAGGACCGGCAATCATAGTATTAAACTCTTTGGTCTCAGACAAACGAGCATTCAACTCATTTACTTTATCCAAGCGGAATGCTTCAACCTCAGACCAATCTACAGAGACAAGCTCTCCTTTTTTATTGAATACTTCTTCCGGCTCCGGCATTCCCTCACCACGTTTGTAAGCCCACTTGAGAATTTCTCCGCCTTGCTTCAAAAATAGAGCAGATCTCTTTTTGTCGTCTACAATCTTGAGCGAAGGAATAAATTCTACTTTCTTGGTTACATCGATGTTAGGAGCGCAGTGTGCGAAAGAGATAAAGTGGACAGTTTGCTTACCACCATCTTCTCCTTTGATACGAATTTGCAGTTGATACACTTCATCGTCCTTGAGGTCAATGCACAGTTCTGTGCCGTACTTGCCTTCCCTGGTGCTGAGACCAATCAGGTAGCCTTCAACTGAATCGAACATCACATACTGATCACCATCTTTCTTGGCAATTTTGCCTTCTCTAATTGACAGGTAAGTTTTTTTACCCGTGTTTGCTTTTAATCCCATGTCTATTTATGTTTAAAAATGTAATGCGAAGATAATATAAGTTTTGGTAATTCCAAATTTTTTGCGTAAAATTGTAAAAGAATATGAACAACGAATTAAAAAACAAAGTTTTGGGCCTCAAAGAAAAGCTGAAGCGAGGCGACATGGCCCGTATTGTGGACCGCACCTCTAAGTTCGGAATCAAAAAGTACGATGTGTATAATATTCTCAATGGCAAATCTCTAGTAGACCAACAGAAATTAATCATTGTCATGAAAGAAGTTATGAAGTGCATCGAAGAAAACGAAAGATACCTGAAAGAATTTGAGGCTCAGATAAATGACATTTGACGAGTTTGAGAAGAAGATTCAGTCCATTAAGAAAAGAGGATTGAATATCATGGTAGAAAACGAACTGATTACTGATGTTCGTAAAAGATACCATAACGAAAAGTTAAATGAGGCCATTACTGCCATGAGCGAAAGAGTTAGAAGAAATAATAAGTTCCTGGGCAGACTGCATGGAGAGTACTGCTCGTGGCAGAAGATCAAGAGTTTTATGGGCATCGAATACGATCCGGATTTGAACAGAATACTCTATGAGGATCATAATCTCTACTCACTCCGGATGGCATATGGTATTGCCGAGTTTTACGGTATACCAATGGAACTTTTATTATTCACAGATTTAGAAGCAAATGAGGACATCATCAAAAGAGAATATCCTGCTCTTATCAAACAGAGTAGAAATTAAACCCCTATCAGTCAATAAGTGCTGGCAGGGCAAAAGATTTAAAACCAAAGATTATGTGGCCTATGAAAAAGAGGTCATGGAGAAATTGGATTACGTAGATATGAGTCAGACTAAACTGCCTATTGAGTTATCCATTATTGTGGGGCTCAGCAATATGGCATCTGACGTAGATAACGTAGTAAAACCATTCCTAGATATCCTACAAAAGAAGTACGGTTTTAACGATAAATACGTTTTTAGACTAATTGTTGAGAAATTGTTGGTAACGAAAGGTGCCGAATTTATTGAGTTCTACGTGAAAAAGTGTGTGCCAAGGCATTATATACTTGATAAAGAAGAAACTTGATATTAAGTTTGCTTCATTGTATTCAATATTTGATGCATTAAAATAGAATTGCCCAAATAGAGATAGACATCAATAGACAATCAAAATTGCGTACAACAGATAAGTGAGATGCTTATCCTTTAAGTGTGGTTCGGAGGTACAGATGTACGTGACGGCAGCGCATTTATCGAATGCTTCTACTGTGGGAACCTATTCAAGAAGCAGCACCGGCACTAAGGACTGAGGTGTATAATAGGCGGAGGGTATAGCCTTTGAAAGTTGAGTCCATATCGTAGCACCTATATGTTGACTGCGGTTCTCCGGAGAGCTCAAACAAGAGTGTGTTTTGGGAGATGGTGATAACCTGATAACCTCAGGAATTCACTCACTATCTCCTCCTGCTAAACAAGTGTGTATTCATAGATAGTCAACATAAGCAATGATATTAAATTAGGGAGAACTCTGCTTAATTCACTTGAAAGCATTAAATTTTGCCCAATTTTGAGATTTTACCCATTTGCCTTCTTCTCTATCAATTTTCTTAAAGGCACTTTTTGAACTCTTTTTTTTCTTTACCACTTTGGTCTTAGTTGTTTTTTTAACTTTAATTAAACCATGTTCAATCCTGTGGCACCTAGAACACAAAATCATTAAGTCTTCTGGAGACTCATTAAAAATATTTTTGTAGGTAAGGTGATGTATCTGAAGAAGTGTTGGAGACTTTTTATGCTTACCACACTTTTCACACTTCTGTCCTCGCATAGAAATCAAATCGATTTTCAGATTAATCCATTCTTTTGATTTAAGATATTGAGCATACTTTTTCGAAATCATTACGCAAATATCATCTATTAAAACAAAAAAAAGTGAAAATCCAAATTTTTTTTCATAAATTTGTAACAAATGCCGTATACTATTACGAACCAACCTAACCAGTTTCTCAGCGAAAGCAAAAAGGACAAAAACTGGTACAAGGAGAATATCAAGTTTATCATGTCTCACTTTAACAAGAGGCATGATAGAATCTCCCGGGTAAGAAAGACAAGCGACTTAATGAATCCGGTGGATGAGATTGTAAGGATGTATACTTACTATCTGGGCAGACAATATAACAAAGATTACTACTACACCACACAGGATCAGAATAACTGTGATCTGCCAACTGTTTGGATTAATGGTCAGAAGGTTACTAGTCTTGTTGACTTTATGGTTGGTAATGCTATTAACATGATTCAGAATATTGATCCTGCTGTTAAGGCAGAATCTAAAGATGCTGTAAATAGAAAGACTGAACTTTTAGAAGAAGCACTGTTGAAGATTGAGGCACCTCAGCTTTTTGAGGCGATGAAACAGTTTGGAATCAATTTTCAACCCTTGGGCCCTGAGACCCAAAACTTCGAAACTCCGGAAGACGTATACCGTTACATGGAATACAACTACAAAGAGCGTAGCGAAATACTCGCTCTGCGTATGTGCGAAGATATCCTTAATCGTAACTCTTACATGGAGAAATATAAGCAAGGTTTTCTTTATACCTTGTTAGGCGGTTTTGTAGGAATCGAAAATAGAATCGAGAATGGCAAACAGTATTTTGATATTGTACTGCCTCACAACCTTATCATAGACAGGGCGAAAGACGATGACTTTAATCAGGATGCTCGTTTTGTTGGTAAGGTAGATTGGTTGAATATCACTGATATTATTGAAAGATACCAAGATTCTCTGAGTGCAGAAGAATTGAAGGAATTAAAAGAAATTAACTCAAACAATTTGTATCAGCTCCTTGATCTTACTACTCACCCTTACGCTACCAACTGGGCATTTAACGTAAACAATCTTCCTACCCTAGCAGCTGTTACCGGATATTGGGTTGGTATGAAAGATTTGGGTTACGAGAAGAGCAAAGATAAGTTTGGTAATACTCACTATCAAAAAATCAGAAATGGAAGAAATGGTCAGTATTGGACAAAGACCATTTACAAAGGAACCCTGATTGGAAATAAATATATGGTTGATTGGGGCGAAACTACAAACATAGTTCGCAAAACCGATAATCCTGGTGATGTTCTTCTGCCTCTGCAAGTATTTATACCTAATATGGTGATGGGTGAGAACAGATCTGTAGTTATGCGTCTGCACCAACACCAAGACAGAATCGATTATATTACTAACGAGATTACCAAAATGCTCAATAGGGCTAAAGGTAAGGTATATCTAATTAACAGGCAGAAGTTAGGTACTTCAACCGCTAAGGATGTAATCAGCGATTTCGAGCGTATGGGTATTCACATTACCGATGGCAGTGCAACCGGAGAAGACTTTGTTGCCGGTCAGGATGCTCGTTTGGTAGAAGTAGTGGATATGACTTTGGATCCCAATGTTCAGCAGTTAATCTCGCTCCGTAGAGAAGAAGAAAGACTGATGGAAGAGATTGTTAACATTCCCAAAGTTGCTCTTGGTCAGCAGCAGGGATATGTTGGTGCTAAAACTCAAGCTGGTACCATTGCTCAATCAAACCTCGGAACTTCTTATTTATATCAAGGTTATATTCAGTTTATTGAAAAGCATTTGGCTTATGCTCTTAATCAATTCAAGTTAACTCTGATTGACGAGCCCGAAACTACTATTCCTGTTGTAGGCACAAAAGGAAAACAGTGGTTGAAAGTAACCAAAGATTTTCAATTTGAAGAATTAGGCGTATACATCAAAGTTAAAGACTTTATTGACGAACAGGCCAGAGAAAGATTACTTGCTATCGCACAAGCTGCTATGCAGAATGGTGTTATTGACTTTATGGAATATCTGCAAGTTGAAAAATGCAAGACCTATACAGAGCTTGAAAATCAGCTTGAGTATACCATGAATAAGAAAAAGCGTGATGCGGAGAAGCAGCAGCAAATGATGATGATGATGCAACAAATGCAACAAGAACAACAAATGGCTCAACAGCAAGCTCTTGCCAGTATGAAGGAAGACGGTGCTAATTATCGTGCTGAACTTGGTGTTCAAGGTAAGATGGCAGAGAAAGCATTCGATAAAGCATTGAGTGAAGAAGCTTCTCCCGAAGACGCAATGACAGAAGAAGCTATGATGGGTGGTCCAGAGATGGGTGGTGAAATGATGCCTCCTCAATAATAAAGTTGTATATTTGTCGAAAAAACAATAAATTTGTATAAATATGTCAGAATCATTTATGAACGATCTTGCTGAGCAACTAAGAAGTGCTCAGACTACACCTGCGGCACCCGAAGCTCCTCAGCCCGAGAAGGTTGAAACTCCGGTTGCCGAAACAGCTGAGCCCCAACCGGTTGCGCCTCAGCCCGAAGCACCAGTTGCTGAAGCTCCTACAGCAGAAGCACCGGCAGCAGAAAAACAATGGTGGGAAGAAGATAACACTCCTGTTACTTCTACTACTACTAACGCTCCTGTTGCTGAAAATAAAACTGAAGAAAAACCTCAGTTTGATTTGGATGATGATTTGAAACTTATTCTCGAGTACAAGAAAAGCGGAAAGACTCTTGCTGATTTTGTAAAAGACTATAAGGTTGAAGATTACTCTACTTGGTCAGAAGACAAATTGGTTGAAGAGGGACTGAAAGAATTTATGAATCTTTCAGAGGATGAAATGGAGCAAGCCAAAATGGAATGGGACTCAGCATCAATTTTCCAAAAGAAACAGTGGGCCGAATCTTTTAAACAGAAGTTTGAGGAAAGGAATAATAGTAAACTGAAAGAGTTAACAAAATCTAATTCTCAAGCCGAAGAATATCAGAAGGCCATTTCTGCTAAATACAATGCCGAGTTGGACGCATTCTCTAACGAAGTTGTAGGCAAAGAGTTGTACGGTTTAAAAATTACAGACGAAATGTCCAAGGATTTGAAAAACTTCATCGACAAAGAGTTTACTCTCCAAAATGAGGACGGTTCATTCGACATCGCCAAAATGTATTCCATCGGGCTTTGGCTCAAATATGGAAAAGATTTGGTAAAAGCCAACATTACTAAAGCCAAGAATGAAGGCCGGGAGCAGGTGATTAAAGAAGTTACCAATCCTAGCAAAAACATGACAGGTGGAAGTTCAGTTGTTGGTTCGGGACTTGAGGCTGTACAAGAAGCCTTTAACACTTTGTTCCAGAGTTAATTGGAAAAAACAAAAAAACAATTTAAAGTAAAATGTCAACTATCACTAACCTGCCATTGAGCCAATCACTTCTGCTCAAAGGCCTGTCATTGCCTAACAAGATGGCAATGGTTTATGCCCAGGACTATGGGTATAACGTATTGACTCAGCTTACCTCTAAACTTGCGTCTTCTATTTCTACTCCTCAAGCTAAAGTAGAAATCAGCTCGCTCGGTAACTTGGGTGTTTTCTCTAAGATCGTATCTAACGGTACTGCTGTAGGTAGCGGTGCTTTGAACGTACCCGTTGTAGACGCTACTAAATTCCGTATCGGTGACATCGTTGCTGACGGTAACATGGTACAAGGTATCGTAACTAACGTAGACCTGTCTTTCGGATCTATCGTTGTTGCTCCTCACAGCGTATCTGCTTTCGTAGCTGGTACTCACTTCCTCGCTGGTCAGAATGCTAAGCGTTTCTTTGACGCTTCTGCTAACCGTTCTAGCGTAGGTAAGAGCACTCTGAACTACACTCCTGACACCGACTTTGCTCTGACTGCTGTTACTCGTGAGAGCAGCCATCAAAGCCGTAGAGATCGTATCGCTTCATTCGTGAAGTGGAATGGCGATTTCTGGTGGAGGAGCTATGACGACCTGACCTTGAAAGCCTTCGCTAAGCAGTTGGAATACAAATATGCCTTCTCTGAGCGTGCTATCAAAATCGGTCCTCAGGGTGAATACTACACTACCGGTGGTCTGCGTTGGTCTATCATCAACAATGGTGGTTCTTACCTGTCTCTGACTGCTGAACTGACTCAGAGCGTGTTCAACGACTTCCTGGAGCAAATGGTTCGTGTATCTGCTGAAGGTGGACGTAAACTCGTAGCTCTTATGGGTTCTGCTGCTTTGGCTCGTCTTCAGACTATCCTCGGTGACTACATCAAATTTGCTGGTACTACCAACACTTTCGGTGGAACTTCAGTTACCGGTCTGAACGTAATGAAGTATGCTTACGCTGGTCTTGAAATCGAATTTGTTCGTTGGGCTCTGCTGGATGACGAAATGTTCCGTGGTGAACTTTCTGCTATCAACGGCAAACCTAAGATGAGCAATTCTATTTACTTCATCGACATGACTCCTATCCCTGCTGCTGACGGAAGCGGAACTATCGCTGCCCTCCAGAAGTATCACTTCAACAACGATGAACTTATCGCTAACTACGTTCCCGGTATGATCGGTTTGGACAGCAGTGATCCTAGCACCATTAAGGCTGCTATCTCTAGCGGTACTATGGCTTCTCTGGGTACTAGCGATGTTGACGGTGTTGACTTCCACATTCTTTCTGACTGTGGTTTGTACTGTGTTGCAGACAGAATGGGTCTGATCGAATTCGCTATCTAATTAATATAAGGAGAAATAAATCATGTCACAATCTTTCGAATATTACTGTTTCCCTTCAGTTGCTGCTGGTGCTACTGCTACCACTGACGCTGTAAACAAAGGTGGTTATCTGAACTTCAGCGGTGCTAATACTCTTGCTATTACCCCTGCTGCTCTGAGAAACTTCCCTATCTACCTGCTCGGTGTTAAGAACGGTACTTACCGTGCTTTTGCTGCTGAAGTTCTGCGTGTTGTTGTTGTTACTCCTACTGCTGCTAATAATACTGATTACCGTATCGTATTGAGCGCAGAAAAAGGACAGGCTTTCGATAACAACCTGCCTCAGGAAATCCAAGCTGTATTCCAGTACACTTCTACTGCTACTGCTACTCGTTTGGCTATTGTTAACGCTTTCGTAGCTGCTATCAATGCCCATCCTTTTTGGAGCACTCGTGTAGTTGCTACTCAAACTGGTGGTGCTGGTACTGAGACCCTGACCGTTACTGCTAAAGCTGGATTCCCTATCTTCGCTCTTGGCGTAGGTGCTAACCTGAGTGCTTCTGTAACTACCGCTGGCTCACCCCAGATTGGTGCTACCGGTGCTCAGCTGCTTGCTTCTGGTAACTTCAACGCAACCACTGGTCTGCCTGTTGCTGGTACTAACTACAGTGCTCTGATTTTCGAAACTTACAGCGGAACTGAAGCTGTAGGAAGCGGAACTGGCGACACTGAGAAGAGCATCATCTACATCGTAGACGGTGGTAACAACGCCAACTTGATTACTGGCTTGTCAGCTCTGCTGGTTAAGTAATTAATCATTCCTTAAAAAAAGAGAGGGGGAAATAAAAATCTCCCTCTTTTTTTGGTTTTATCAAGTAAAATAATTTATATTTGTAAAAAGATATTATGAGAATAAAAGCGCAAATTACTCCTCAGCGTACCCGTGGTAGTGTTACCATCGTAGGTTCGTATCGTGACAAGAAAACAGATAAAGAAAAATATCTGTTGTCAAACGGCAAAAAGGTTGTCCTTGTATTGGACGAAAAAGATCGTGTATTCCAGCACACATTTGAAGCTGGTTATCCCCTGTCGTTTACATTTGACGACAATGATTTTGTAGACCAGGCAGTGATTGAATTTTGGAAGAATCATCCACTTGTAAAAACTGAAGGTTACGATAATCCAAACTTCGTTGCAGAACAATTCATTTTTGAAATCAAAGAAGAAAAGGTGCGTGTTGATTTTGAAGCACTGATTAGCAAATTGAGTTGCGTTGAGAACGTAAGTAAAATGACCGGAATGGAAAGAAGAGATTTAACTTTTGCTTTGGGCTCAGATCCAAGAGGAATGTCCGACAAAGAGGTATACTTGCATCTTATTGGTTTAACTCTTTCCGGAATTGCTATTGCCAAAAGAGATATGGTTTCTACTTATTTGTCAGTAAGGTCTAATGAGAGGATTGCTACCATCTATGCTAACAAGGCAGTATCTTATGGTATTGTGAAGAAAGAAGGATCTGTATACAAAATCGGTGGTAGAAATGCCGGTATGAATATAGACTCTGTTGTTTCTTTGATCCTCAGTGATAGCGACTTGTTCGAGAATTACATCAAGCCCGAGGTTGATAAATACGATTCTATGGAAGTAAAAAATATTGAAACTATAGATGAGTTGAACATCCCTCAAGATTTAGCTGATCTACTTCCGGTAAATACTTCTATCGAAAAGAAGGAAGCCAAGAAGGTAGGACGCAAGAAAGAAGAAGAATAATTGTTATATCCTGATTAAAAAAAGGGGCGGAAAATTCTGCCCTTTTTTCTTTGGATTATTTTTTGTAAATTTGAATAAATGACTGGTGCACAATTTTGGTCATATCTTCAACAGAAAATAGATAAGGTATATACGGCTTACTTGGATAATGCCAAAGCCAATGCCTTAATCAAAGAGGCCATGGCTCGCCTTGTTGATAGATATTGGCACAATCTCTCGTTTGAGATTGAGGCCGATGAGCTTGTTGGATTTCAAGTAAAGGAGAAAACATTTACTCCTGTTGGTGGTGTTTACATCTTGAATGCTAATGCCACTACACCTACTCCTCCTGTTAACGAGATTCCGTTCTATATGCACATGATGCGTGTGCTAGCAAGATTTGAGCAGAACTTAACAGTAACAGCAAGCGGTAATACTCTGACAAGTGTGAACCATCCTTTGAGAAAAGGGTCTACTGTTAGATTTGGTGTGACCACATTTACTGTTACCAAAGTAGATGGAGATACTTTCCAGGCTAAGGATTCTTTAGGTAACTTTGCTACCTCTGCTGGAACCTATGTTTATTTCTACGACAGAGAAATTAGGCAGATGTCTTCTACTCGTAAGGGTGGGTCTTTCCACAGAGCTAATGCAGTTACTCCTCGTTACGAGTTTCTCAATAACGGAACCGGTCAGAACAGGATGTTAAAACTAACTCCGAATGCTACTTCAATTACAGTAGATTATATCCGGACTCCTCCACATACTATTGATGTCGGAAATACTACTACTCTTCTGACAGACTTTTATTCGCAGAAGTTTCTTTATTATTTGATGGATGAATGCGCTGTTTCTTTCTCTGCATCTATCCGTGATTACCAGGCTAAGCAATCGGCCTCACAAGATATTATTAATAATCCATGATTTACCTAGGCGAAATAGTCGATGAAATAAAAAGTGATTTGCTCAGTGGTATGACTTACAATGAGACTCGTTTTGATGATGAGTATATTGAGGTTAAAATTCATGCTGCCCGGGCTCACCTTATTGCTGCCTATCTAAAGAAGTTTGGTAAGTTTATCAATGATGCTTGGGTACAAACACTTGATGTTAGTTTTGGAGACAGAGATAAGAATTGTGAGTATGTTACTTTTGAGTGTCCTAACGTAATTAGCACAGATGGTATGAACGATGGTTTTGTATACGTTGGTCATGCCAATGGTCTGAAGCCATTCGTAAGGATTCGCAAAGGTTTTACAACTCTTACTCGGCACTCAATCTTTTCGAAGAAGAAAGATATCTTGTGGGATTTCAAACATTTGGATCAAAACAGATTGGTGTTGCAGTTCTATAACAACTCTAAATTGGAGCATATTATGGTTCGTGCAATGTTCAACAATCCTACTACCATTCCAAATTTTAACAAAGATACTGACCATTACCCGGTGGATGAGAACTTGAAGCACGATATTATTCAGATGGTGACTCAGGATCTGTTTAGAAAAACTACTCGTCCAGTAGAGCCTGGTATTACAAATATTCCTAAATAATGAGATTAGAAGACGTTATATCAGCAGCTTGCGAAGAATTGAATTGCTCGTATGAGAACAATGCTTTGTGGTTTGAAGTGCTTGTTAACCAAGCGATTCGGTCTCACAAAACAATGAATAAATATGTAGAGAAGAGCAAAACGCTTGTTATCTATGATTCAAAGGCTACGCTTCCTGTAAATTGGTTCAAGGTAATTCGTGTTACTTTGTGTAATACAAATGAACACTACTGTCCGGATATCGATTATGTAATCCAAGGTGATACAATTATTTTTGATCATGCTTTAGCCATGGTTGATGGAACAAAGATTGTGTTCCATTATTTCGGACTCAATACTGATAAAGATGATAATATAATCATTCCTGATGATTGGGAAAGAATGTTGGTTGCGTATATTGGTTGGAAATATACCCGTAGATACATAAATGATTTTGGAACTGCTGTAATGGCAAACTATCAAAGAGAATATCAAACACAAAAACTCGCTAACGTATAATGCAGGTAAGAGTAACACCTTCGGGCAATTTAGATAAAGATACAGAACTGGTATATGTAAACCAGGGTAATTACGTTGATGCAAACGATATACGCCATCGTCATACCGGAGACCAAAACTTTGGTGGAATTATGTCGGTGTTGGGCAATAAGAATGTAATTACAGCGATAAATGATTTAGGACTTCCGGTTGATTATATTCCAGACTATACAACAAAGACAAAATCGTATCGTGTTTACTTTGATTTAACGCCTTTGTTAAATAACTCAGTTGCTGCCAATGTTGGTAATATTACTCTTACTACATCGGCTGGTAATGCTTTTTCTTCGAATGGTGTTTCTATAAGCTCTACAGTACCGGCTAACTACGCTACTTCTTTACAGGCTGTTTTAACAACTTTAGGTTTAGCTGCTGGTTATCCGGCTGCGCCTTTTATATATGGTCCTGTGGCTGTTGGTCCTACAGCAAATAGTTACTTTTTCCAGGTTACTACTCCTCACGATAATGACTTTTTACTACAGGTACAAAGTACAATATCTACTCTCTGTAGTTTTAAAGCAGATAGAGAGTATATTGGTACACCTGGAACATTCAAAGTGGTTGGGTCTCAGCAACTAGATGATTACGTTTTCTTGTGGTTAGCAGGATCTAATACAATAGGTAATTTTTCCGAGGTTAGTGAAATTGGAGTACTCTTCAAAGGCACTGGTACAAACGAGGGAAAATATGTTTATCGTAGATTAATCCGAAGCAAACAATTAGGTTTTTCGCCTAATAGAAGAATTGAGGCTGAAATCGAAGAGATAGGTAATCAGATAAATTTCTATTGGACCGATGGCAACAATAAGCCAAGGGCCATGTATTTAAAAACAGCCAATGTTACGACAGTTGATGGCTTCTTATTTACCACAGGCGGTAGATACGAATATGAAACCATTGATGAAGAAACAGCTTTCTTTTATCGTAATCCATCTGCATATATAGATGAATTGCAAGTAATAGAAGGAGAAGGTGCTGTAACTGCCGGAAATAAAAGATATACAGGTCGATTCTTGACTGATGATTTAGTTGCAACAGATTTTCTTTATCCTACAGGAATAGTTAATTTATATGAAGTATTATCAACAATTCCTTATAGGATAGCTGGTGATGAAGTTGGTACAATTACCAATAAATCAGTTAGGATGAAACTGAAAAATTTTCCTGCCGGTATTTATAAATTCTTTGAACTTGTTGCAATAGAATATGAAGGAGATATTTTTTCTACTAAAGTAGTTCAGCGTTTTACACTAAAGAATGATCAAACAGAAATAGAGCTTGTTCATAATAATCAAGGTCAAGAAAATATACCATTATCAAATAACGAATTAGTCGCTATCACATCTAAATATCTAACAGTTAAAACCGTAAAGATATTTGACAACAGAATGACTATGAGTAATTTAACAGAGCAGATTGATTATAATCTTTCTGATTGGGCCTCGCAGATTACCCATAGCGTTACTCAAAAATATATTACGGGCATAGCAAAACCTGGTGCACCTACATCATCAAATCCTTCGTATCAATACGGAGAATATCAAGATCCTCAAAATGTATTGAACAATACTGGTTATATGATTAACGATACTTATCGTTTTGGTATTCAAGTTCAATGGAAAAACACAGGAAAATGGAGTGCTCCTTTTTGGGTTGATGATATTAGAATTGATAGTTTAGATTACAATATTGATTTAGCAAGTTCAAGAAGAGATATAAGAAATAGAGTTATTGGTTCAACGAATGCTGGAACAAATACTTTTACTATTAATAATCATGGTTATGAAAATGGCGATGAAGTTAGAATTACTATAACAAGCGGACTAGCTGGTTTATTTAACAATGTTGTTTATACTATTGTTAACGCAACTCAGAATACATTTCAGCTGACTTTAGATTATTACGGAACAAGATTCATTGAGAATTTAATTACTAATGGTACAGGTAGTTTTAGATTGGCAAAAATAGATCCAAATTTGACAAATAGTGCAGCTACATTAACAAAAGTATATTATCTTAAATTTCACAATCTCAATTTAGATTATCTTGTTGATACTGATGGAAGCGGACTTGGAGATACACCTCTTCGTGATTTAATTTCTGGTTATCGTTTTGTTCGTGCAGAAAGAATTCCTGAAGTACTTGCTACTGGTTATTTTTTTACTAGTTTATCTTCCGGAGGACAATGGCATCCTTACGGTATTTTAAATTTATGGGAAAGTCCTAGAGTACCACTTCCAGGTGGTTTTCAAAATCAAAGAAGATTATTTTTCTATTCGCCTGATTTATATTTTGGAGAAAGTTATTCATTTGGTTCTACTGATAAATTAAAAATTTTATTGCCTTTTAATATTTCTGATGAAACAAGATTTAGAGGAGTAGCATCTGGTTTAGCTGTTAGTTCATATAGTGACACATCTGGTTATTTTGGAGATCAAATAAATTTTCCATATGACTATGTAGATTATTCTTTAATTTCTTCTATACATATTGATACTGGGAATAAAGGAGTAATGGATGGAGAAACTTTTGCTTTGGGTAATATTCCTACATATGCAGATTGGTTGACTTATACAAGTTGTGAAGTTTTTAAATTGACTACACCTGTTGCAGCATTAGGTGCTCCATATAGCACAAACGAAATTGGAAATTATTATGGACAAATATTTAGAGATTTAGGTGCAAATAAAAAGTATCCTGTAAACAAAGAACAAACTGTTTATCATTCTACAGGTCATATTAAATATTTAACAGTCGGGCAAAATGGTGTAGTTAATAACGTAAGAATTTTTGGAGGAGATATATTTACCCAAAAATCTCATATGTTACTAAGAAATAATACTTGGACCGACTCAGCAAAACTTCATGGTGCTGGAGTAGGATTTAGTTTTTATAGTCAAAATAGATTAAATACTCAAATGTTTGATGTTAACGAAACATCGGGAGATTTTAATGGACCAGGAAATGTTTATCCTCAACAAATAGAAAAGGATAAAGGTGGTACATTTGCTGCTGGAACTTGGGGTTCTGGTGTTTTATATTGGACAGAACAATGGCCCGAAGTAAGCAAGCAAAATAATTATAACGATGGCTATACTCCCAAAGATGGGACAATAATTGAATTAGGTTATAATATAAATTCTACTTACGATGGAAGTATGCCCAATAGAATTGTTTGGTCAGCTAAAAAAGTGATTGGGTCTCAGAAAGATAACTATAGAGTTTTTCAACCGTTAGACTATGCCGATTTAGACCTAACCTTAGGACCGATCACTCACCATGATATAATAGATAATAATTTCTACACCTGGCAGCCATTCTCATTCCAAAGACAATACTTCCGGGATGCTACTTATTCTAATGCCTCTTCCGGTAGTGATGTTGTTGTGGGTAGCGGTAGTATATTGGGCTATCGTGGTCAGCAGATAAGTTCTATTGGCCTGTTTGGAAAATGGCAATTGGTTAAGGGTAAAACAAACACCGGTAAAGATACTGTGTATTGGTTCAATGAGCAGTTTAAGAAAATGATGCGATTTGGACAGGACGGTGTTCGAGTGATAAGTGATAGAGGCCTTGTTTCATTCTTGAATAATAATACTACTTGGGTCTCAGAAAAATATCATCCTCTTACAGGACAAGGCGTACACGGCATATGGAACGATAAGTATTCTGAAGCCATTTTTACATTCAAAGGATATAATAATAATATCCCAAACTGGGAACCAACAACCTTTGACGAAGGTGATTATGTTTACAGTTCTCCATTAATTTTCCATGCTTCCGGATTGCCATTTGCATACAAGTGTAAATTAGCTCACACCGGAGATAATACAAATAGACCTGAAAGTGGAGCATCATGGACTACTTTTTGGGAAAAGATTGTACCAGGAGAGGATCCATATGCACACACTTGTTTTACCATTGCATATGATGAACAGAAAAATGGGTTTGTATCTTTCCATTCGTACTGGCCCAATATATATTTGAGATATAATAATATCTACTACTCGCCCAAACCTACCGATGAAAAGTATCTGTGGTTGCACGATGTTGGTCCTGAGTCCGATTACTATAGTGTTTATACTGCTCCTGATATAACAGCAGTAATGAATTACGATGCAGATTTGATTAAGCATTATGAGGCAGTTCTAGTTAACTCGGATAAGAGACCATACAATACAGTATTTACTACAAAAAATCATTATACTGTTTTGGATGAAACTGAGTTTGAACTTAGAGAAGATTTGTGGTATAGTCCAATTAAAAATGATATGACATCAGCTTTGGTCAATAACGCAGACACATCTCGTTTGTGGGGTTATTGGTTGAAAGTTAAGATGAGTCTTGAGTCTGTGGGAGGAAATCAGAAGATTAAAAACTTCATAATTAAATTCCGTCCGAGTCCACGTTTGTATAATCAATAATAAATAAGTAAATTTGTAATATGGATCCAATGACTATTGCCATGCTAGCACAAGCCGGTTACGGTTTGTACAGAGGCATCAAAGCACAACAAGGTCTGAGAGCACTGCAAAAGCAGAGAATGCCTAGTATGATGGAAGCTATGGGACCATTGCAGGAGAATCGTAGATTGTATGAGCAACAGTTCCGTCAAGGATTAACTCCAGCGACAAGAAATTTAGCTCAGCAGCAGTTTGCAGCTAGTCAGTTGGGTCAGCAGAGAGCAGCCATGGATTTAAGTGGTGGCCAAATGTCTTCTGCTTTATCTCGTATGAATGCTGCTAATACCGGTCAGTTTGCACTTGGTCTTGGGGCTCAGAATGAAGCGGCTCAAAGAGCAGGTATGGCTGGTATGATAGGAGCAAATCAATCTATTTCTGCATTACAAAGAGCAGATGCAGCACAGCGTTTGGCACAGCGTCAGCAAATGGAACAGGCTTATGGTCAAGCTATGCAGCAAGGTTTTCAAGATGTATTAGGTGCAGCTGGTGGATTTGCAATGGGACAGATGCAAGCAAGCGAAGCTGCTAAGCAAAGAGATTTGTATAGAGATATTTATGGTGTTGGAAAAACAACTCCTACAACTCCTACTGCTGTTACGGGTTCAATGACACCTTCTACTTCTTTTGAAGGTTTGATGGGAAGGCAATCTGGAATGTTTCCAACTGGAAGTTCTGAGTTAAACATTGGGGCTCCGACACTTAGCACTAGAACTTTCTCTTCTCTTCCGTCTAATAATTTAATGAGCGGAATAGGACAATATCCAGGAGAAGAATTTAATTATAATTTAGGTCTTCCTACTTTAGGAACAAGATACTCTACTCCAAAAACAAGATTTAGATAAAACATGGCAGAACAACCATCATTAGGTGGAGCAATAGCTCTACAAGGTCGTAACACGGTAGCCGAGCAACTCGGTAGAATGCAATTTCAGCTTGGTTTAAAAGAAGCTGATCGTGCTGCTAAAAGAGGTATTGAAGAAGCTAAAAGAGCTAAAGAGGCAGAAAGCAAATTTGAAATTCCTTCTGGTGATTGGCATCGACTTGTTTTTCCGGAAGTTAGAAAAAAGAGTTTTGAATATTTACAAAAACTCAAAGATTTAAAAACTGAATATCCAAATACTTATACCAATATGGTAGGTAATTTATCTACACAATTTGATTTGGATTTAAGAGAACTAAAAACTCTGTCGAAGGATTTGTCTGATTACGATAATAGAACGGCTACCATCGACAAAGGAAATACTTATTTCTCAAATGAATGGAAGAAATACAATGAGGCATATGAGAATGCATCAGATTTAAATGATTTCGCAAGAAGACTTGAAGAAAAGAAATTTGATGCTTCAAAAGCTCCCGATTTTATTATTCGTCCTAATCGCAGTATATCTTATACTCCATTTGCAAATCAAAAACCGCTTGAAACTATTGTGTCTCAGGTTCAAAAAGTTCCTACTATTGAATATAAAGAGGTTGATAAACCCGGTGCTTTTGGTTCAGTAATTACCAAAAAAGTACAAAAAAGACCAACAACTATTGCTGAGGCCCAAGAGATTCTTAAAAACAATAAAGATTTATTCCAAGACATCAATGAAATTCAAACCATTGAAGATGTTGTTGATACTTATTTGGCAACCAATCCTTATGGTGTTCGTCAATACGCAGATCAGAATAATTTGAATCTGAGGCAGAATCCGGATGGAACTACAAATATGGAAGATTTGGCTCTTATCAAACAAAATCTTATGAATCGAGTTAGTATATATACTAATCCAAAACTATCTGAAAGAGTTGCTTTTGCACCGAGAGGCGGAACAGTGGTAAATGTTTCAGCAGGAGAACCGGTAGATCAAGCAATTGGTCAACCTGATTTTAACGATGGTAAGTTCAAGAGTTCAGAAACATCTGATCCTGGTTTTAAAGGAGGTCAATATACATTTACATTCGGAAAAGAGTTGAGTCAAGCATTTTCACCAGGTCAAGTTTTCGATAGAAGCTTTAAAGATGCTGGCCCAACAACAGGTGGAACGCTATCAAACGTGAAACCGGATGGGGTATTTATTCTTTATACGGATGATAAAGGTGCTCCTATTAACCTTCAACGAGACAATCCAGACAAAATAAAGAAAGCTGGTGTGTTTGTTAGACTTAAGAGTGGTACTAATCAGTTCTACTATATCAAAGAAGAAAACTTCCGCAACTTAGATGCACAGGTAGCTCTTAAACCGACTGCCGTAAATCAGTTTAAAAAATATATTGAGTCAATGAAAGCAAAAGCTGCTAACGAAAAATCAAAAGCTGATAATATAGCTAAAGTTAAAAAAAGTCTAAAAGAAGACTAAACTCTTTTAGCAAAGTTATCTAGACTCTACACTTTATTAAAAAATTTTTATTATCTTTGAATAATGGCTATTCAGAACATAAACGAGCTTTACGATAGGCTCTCCCAGGATGAAATTTTTTCTAGCTCTGGGTTGAATTCAGCAGAAGAGTTAAAAGGCTATTTGGAAAAATTACCTGATGAAAACAAACAAAGTTTTTATGATGCCTTTCTTCAAGACGAAGACATTGATTTCGATCAGTTCAATAACCTATTAAAAAAAAAAGAAACAGGCCGAACCGGTATTTTGAGTTCAGCCTTAGGATCTATAGATTTCGGTTCTCCATCCGTTTCTAAATCTGAGCCCCAGGCAGTTGTAACTGAGACTGAGAATGTTTCAGAACAGATGCCTATTGCTCCTCCTGTGTCAACTGATTTGGTTGATTCTCAGGACATGGAAATGGGTATAGAAGATACTTCTGTAAGCGGAGCAAAAGGAGGTCCTCTTGCTAGCGGTCCTGGTCCTGTTAAGCCAACTCCTGTTAAAAAAGAAGAGCCATTATTTAAACCTGCTAGCGAATTAAAAGGAAGAACATTTGATGTTGGTCCAGTTAATGAGCAATTCGCAGGACAGAAAAAACAATTAGAACAAAAGCAAAAGGAAGTTGCTACTCAATTAGTTAAAAAAGCAGCAATAACTGAGACAGCAAAACAATTTGCAAAACCTGTTCAAGAACAAGCGTCTTTAATTAAGATGCTAGAAGATCAAAATGAATTCAAAAGAAATGAATTTGTTTTTGAAACTCCTAGTCCTCAAACCGAAATGGACGCAAGCGGTAATGCTTATCGTCCAATGATTAAAACGGCAGCTGCTCCCACTGATGAACAAATCGGAGAAATATTATACAATAACGAAAGAGTGCGTTTATCAAAACCTATGGATATAGGTAGATGGACTGGACCTACTGAATTTTTTGACAAAGATAATTTTGTTACTTACTTAAAAAATAAAGGTTTATCACCAAGGAATGCTGAAGTTGTAGTACAAAATTATATCAATAAATTTCTTGATTCTAAAGTTGAAGATGTTGATTATAAACTTTCTAAGGTAGAAGGTAAAACAACTGCTGAAAAAATTAACAAAATCAGAGAGCAAGAAAATGAATACGGTTTAGATTTATTAACTAAACAATACGGTATTAGTGTAGGCGATAAGGCAAGAGAATTAGAAGCTCACATAGCTAATCGCAAAAGACCTGGTGAAGCTGGTTATGATCAATGGAATAAGCAATTAGGTATTTTACAGAAAGAAATGAGCGGTCTTGTTGGAGGTGGACAGAGATTATATAATCCTGAAGACGGAAAACTTTATGATCGGGCCTCAGCACCAAAAAGAGCACTTGTATTTAAAGCATACTTAGACGATGCTATAAAGGTATATAAAAACACAGATATAGATAAGCTCAAAGAAATAAGAAGTAATTTGATGGATAAGGTCAACTTCTTAGAGCAAGACTACGATAGAAAATTAGGTCCTCAGTGGAGAGGAAAAGGATGGCTGAAAAGTCTTTCGGGTACAATGACTGATGAGCAAGAAGAAGCACTGAAAAATTCTTTTGGGACATTGGATAAATACAAAGCTCAGCTTTCGGCTATTAACTCTCGTATTCTTACAAACACAGATATTGAGCCAGTTACCACAGACAAGACAGGACAATTTGTAAAGCAATTAAAATCAGCTCTTCCTGGTGGAGATTATCAAACACAATATCGCACATTAAAAGACGATTATGGTGCTTACGTTGATGCGGTGGATGGTGTTATCGAATTAAAACCGGAAGAAAAGGAAAAGAGAGAATTGACCATTGGTGAAGAAGCTGTTGGAGCAATGGGTGCTTCTATTCCTATAATGGCTGAAATTATTGCCACTAGAAGCGTAGCTCCAGGTGTTGAAGCGATTCGTGCTTCTAAATATCTGAGACCAATTACAAGGGGTGCATTAAAAGTAACCGGAAGCAAAAAGTTTGCTAGCTTTGTTTCTGATATGGTTGCAAGTGCAGCCCATGGTTACATAACATATGCGCCAACTAGCGAAACAGGTGCGACTGGTGTAGGTGAAACTTTATTCTCAGAAGGTATTTATGATAAAGTAGGATTAAATAAACTAGGAGCACAGTGGAATCCTGTACTTCGTTATTTATCGAAAGTTGCGTTTGGTACAGTCGGTGAAACAGCCGAAGAATTTGTTGGTGAATATACCAATGCTTTATCAGAAACAGGTTTTGATTTTGCTCAATCTGCCGAAGATACATTTGGAAAAGATGTGAGCGATTTTTCTAGAAAATTAGCTGTTTATGCCGCAAGTTCAGCTGTAATGTCTTCTGCATTTAACACTCCCGAACTATTTATCAAAGCTACTCGTTTTGACGATGTTCGCAAATTAGCCGAAGAAAAATTACAGAATCCAAATATTAGCCTGGAAGAAAAAGAAACGATTGAGTCTAGCTTAAAAATGATGGATTCAACCAAACAAAATTTGGATCAAAAAGAAGCAGAGGAGCCAGTTAATACTATAGACATCGAAGCGTCTCCGACTGAGGTTGTTGCAATGGAAACATTCGAAGGTGCTCCTGAGACTAAACCTACTGCCGAGGTTATTCCTAGCGAAGAGGGTGTTGGTCCTATAGAGGCTACGCCCGAAGCAGTTGGGCCTCAGACAAAAACAAATTTACAAGAAATAAGCACAGAAGTTGCACAAGGGGGTGTAACTGATGTATCTTTGCAAAAGATAGAAGATTATGGAAAAGAAATTGAATCGGGAAATGTTGACTTTGAACGATTTTCACCGACAGAGCAACGAGGCCTCATTGAAGGAGGTCCAATCCATGTTGAAGCAACCATTATCACTGGAAAAAGTGATAGAGGAACAGACACGCAGGACGAAAGCAATGACAGGCAAGAGGAGATTGTAAAAGAATACGCCAAGAAAAAGGGTATTTGGACCGAAGACGCTCACGCCAAATTAAAACAGCAGCACGGAAAACCTATTAATAGCGGTCAAGAGTCTGTAGTTTGGTTAGATAGAAAACGTGGTGTTGTAATCAAATCTTCTAATACTAGAAATTATTTTACATTAAGAGAAGCACTTGACAGCATTACATTAAGCAATGCTTATTTTCCAGCAGCAAAAATAACTGTTGTAGGTTTTGGTACTGATGCGGAAGGTAATTTTGAAATTATCACTGAGCAACCCTATATCCAAGGAGAAGAAGCTACAGAACAGGAAATAAAAGATTATTTCAATAATTTAGGTTTTACAGAAAACGAAAGATTATATGTTGGTAAAGATGCATTTGGTAACGAAGAAGTTATTTTCAAAGATGCTGCACCTAAAAACGTAATCAAAACTCCCGAAGGGAATATTATCCCCATCGATCTGATTGCCAAAATCAATAAGCCGGAGCTTAATGCAAATGGTACACGTACTGTGCCATCTACTGTTGCAGAAGAAGCAGCTCCTGCGGAAGTTACTCCTACGGAAGTTACTCCTACGGAAGTTACTCCTACGGAAGTTGCTCCTACGGAAGTTGCTCCTACAGAGGCTGCACCCGAAGCAGAGGTTACAGCAACAGAGACTGCACCTGAAGCAACTACTCCTCCCACAGAAGTTACTCCTACCGAAGGTACAGCCGAAGGTTATGGGTCTCAGAACACAATCGTAACAAAAGAAGATTATGACCAGGCAGTAAAGAATCTCCGTAATCCTAACTTACCATCTGGATTTGATTTTAGTAAGATAGGCGATTTAGTAAAAGCTGCTATGTATCACATAGAAGCCGGGTCACGCAAATTTGCAGATTTTACCAAAAAGATGGTAGAACAATTTGGTCGTGGTGTTAAACAGTATTTGCCTAACGTATTTAGAAGAGCTAATACTCAATTGCAACAACAGCAAACTGCTGCTCCAACTCCTACTGCTGCTCCAACTCCTGCTCCTGTTGTTAAAACATCTGCTCAGATTAAGCAAGAGATAAATCAAGCATATAATGATTATACAGCACAAAATCCCAACGCTACACCCGAACAAATTGGGGCTCATCTAGAAGCAAAAGGTTATTCGATTGGACAAATTAAGCGTTTTATTCCTCAATTAGAAGAGTATATAAAGAAAGAGTCTGTAAGGAAATTTGAAGATTTTGTAAAAAATTTCCAAGATAAAATATCAAAGCGTAGAGCAGAGATTGAAAAGTTTATGGAAAGTAATCCTGGCTTGGATTATGCTCAAGTTTATCAGCAACTCAAAGATCAGTATAGCGATTTCGAACTTTTCAAAATGTTCTATGAAGATGGGGCAGATACTGATGTGTTAGACGAATTGTTTGGAACAGAGTATAGACAGACCATCCAAAGGGCAATAGATTCTAAAAATTATAACCCTGATTTTATTCGTGAGATTGATGATGATATCCGCTCACGTAAAACTCTTAAAAATCTTGGAGAAGCAAATTCTATATTCACAGAACTCCAAGACTTCGCTACCGCAGAACAATTAGTCGAAGCAGCAGCAGATGTTTTTGAAATGAGCGGAGTAGAGGAGGCCATGAAAACTGTGACCGATAAAGTGAGGGCTCAGAATAGAAATAACCTAGAAAATTTTCAAAAGATGCTCAAGGGCGAAGAAATGACAGAAGAGCAAATTTTGAATATGACTAGTCTATTGTCTTTTAGTGGTAGAATACTTCGTATGGGTCGTGGTTTATTTATGACTCAAAAGGGTCTCACAGATTTGATTATCAAGAATCTTGAAACTGCTACGCTGAGAGAATCACAACTTTTTACCAAAAAGAAAAAACTATTTAAAGTTACAGAAGAACAGAGAAAGAAAATAGAAGCTGGTGTTAAAAAATATTTAGAAACTAAAGGAGAATTCGAAAAAGCAACAAAAGATTTAGAAGAAGGAGCAAATGCCCTTACAGATCCTAAATTTGAAGCCTTTGATAAAGCAAAAGCTGATCATGAAAATGCCGCTAGGGAGTTAAAAGATTTTATTAATAAATTGTACGGAAGCAGAAAGCCTTTGTTTTCTAGATTTATTACATCTGTAACTTCTATGGCACTTCTTTCATTTAGAACAATATTTATTGGTATTCCTTCTAACATCGAACAAATGCTCGCCAATATGCCTAGAAGAGGCGTAGGAAAAGTTTTGGGTTGGACAAGGATTTTAGCCGATAAAATGGTTGGGGCTCAGATAGCAGCAAAAGCAATGGGTGGAAAAGTACCATTGGCAGCAGAAGCACTAAAAAGAGGAACCGGTGTAAGTGTGGATCCTTCTTTGTATCGTAAAATGGCTGCTCAAAGAGGTTGGGAGCAGATCAAAGCAATTGTATTCAAAGGTGTTTCTCAGTCAACTGTATCAGAGAAAAACTTTTTAGAAGGTGGAGCGGAAATAGATGGTGTTAGAGATTTCAAAATGTCTTATAGAATGATTGCAAAACTCATAGAAAGTTTCTTACCTAATAAAAAAAGTTTTACTGATGAAGAATGGGCAGATGCATTTGATAAAGTATTGGTTGCCATGGAACAAAAAGATGCAAATGGAAAACCTGTTTTGGCTTTGCAGCATAGCCAGGGTTACGATACAATTGCTACTTTCTTCAGAGGTCTTTTTGGAGTACTGCCTACTATAACAGGAAGAGCAATCGCACTCTCTGGCGATAGATATTTTCAGCAATTAGGAATGTATGAGTTTCTTGCTTCCTATGCTAATTCTATGGGCATAACAGATCCAGTTGAAGTTCAAAGATTTATTCGACTCAATAGTATCGGTAGTGGAGAATTGAGAAAAGCAGCAGAGAAGGCAGGAAACAGAAGAATTTTTGCAACAGATAACCAAGTTGTAAATTGGTTTGGTAAAATGATGGGAGGATTCGAAAAGAAAGAAGAAGAAATTTATAATAGAAAATTAAAGCAATACGCAAAAGGAACCGGGAAACCTTTTGATCGAAACACAATAGCAGCAACGACTCAAAATTTAAATGCTGCGCCTTCTGTTGCCAAACGAATAGCATTAAATATAAATGCTCCTTTTGTTCGAATTCCTACAAACGCACTTGCAAAGTATTTTAGAATTACATCTACACCAACTACTCTTATTTTGGCAGTTGGGGCTCAGATGAAATTGTCTCAAGAGATGAGAAATTATCAAGAAAATTATAGTCTTGATAAAAATGCTACAATGAGTGAGAGCAAGAAGAAGAAAATGGAGGCTGATCGGGTTAAACTTTTTGAACAACAAAGATTAGCTGCTCAATATTGGACAGAATTTTTCCAAGGTTTACAGTTATTAGGAATTGGTTTGCTTTTACTAAAAGCTGGTGCAATAGGAGCTCCTTATGGTGACGATGATGAAGCTAAGAAAAGAGCCCGTGCTGCCGGTATTGCACAACAAGACCCTGCTAAAATAAACATATCTCAGTTAGTTAGATCTTTAATGGGAGAAACTAGAGGACAAACAATGCAAAAAGGAGATATAACTTTTGATTATAGAAATTTAGGTATGTTAGGTTTTGCTTTGAGTGCTATATGTTCTGGAGAATCTTTTTATAGAGTTCAAAAGGCAAAACAAGAAAAAGTACTTGGAACAGAGGAAGACTTAGCTGGTATGATTGGTTTCCAAATGGTTGCAGAAAGTTTGTCTAATGGTGCTACTCAGCTTAGCTTTATTCAAAATATAGCTACACTCGCTACTGCTGCAAAAGGTGACTTTGGCAAAGCGTTTAAAGATTATATGACAGGAATAACTACCACAGCACTTACTGTTCCTACCTTGAGTTATGGTATATTTAGTCCTGTTGAAAGAATAAAAGGTATCAGTGCAGATCCATTTAGAAATTTCAATCCTGATTTAGAGGCAAATGAAGTTTTCAGTGGAGAAATTACTGCTCGAGTGTGGACCAAATTAACCTCTCGTTCTCCTTTGTTTGGTTTTGGGATCAGAGTTTCGGATGAACCGGATTCAGATTTTGTGGCTCCATTGGAAGTATTCGGTCTCAAACCATCAGAATTCTATCGTCCTCAGATTGGGCCTCATAAAGAAGAGCTATACAAAAAGAGTACATTTTGGGACACTCGTAGTGGTAGTGCATCAGATAAATTCTTAGCTTTCTTACAGGCATCAATAGACCCCTTTAGCTTTAGTAGTTATGAAGGATTTGTATCTAATGTAAAACCTTTCAACAAAAATAAAGAATATAAAAAGGGAGATTACTTTGAATACAATGATGCTGTATATGTAGCACTTACAAATAAAAAAGCCGGTACAGATTTTTCGAGAGCAAAACTTGATGTGGATTATCAATATATAGATAAAAAGACCGATTTCATGAATTCTGAAAGATTTAAAGCTAATAAAATCGGCAGCGAAAAAACAGCTACTCTTTTTGATTTGGTAAATATGTATGAACGAGCCACAGGAGACAGAAAGAACTATGATATATTCAGCAGAATATACAGTGATCCAGTAACTTTCAAAGATAATAAGGGAACATATGCGCTCTATGTTTCTAGCGAAGATCAAAGAAAATTGCAGAAAATGAGGGGTCAGGTTTTAGTGGATGCTTGGTCAACATCTGAGGCTAAGAGTTTGATGGAAGGATGGAAAAAAAGGGCAAATAATCCAAACATAACAGATGAAGAATATAACGAAACTGTAAAAAACGAATTCTTGGATTGGATGCTTGGTCCCCTTGATACGGAAGGTAATAGAAGCGGTGGTGTCAAAAGTAGTATAAACGAAGCCCTCAATGCACTCGAAAGCGATCCGGATTTTGATGAAGTCAAAAAGAATGCTGTTCTCAATACTGTCAAGAGCGGTAGGTTAACTGTAGAGAATTTCAAAAGATTGCTTGAAAACACAGAAGCATATGGTTATTTGAATTCTCTGAGAGATCCGGAACCAGATCCAAAAAAGAGAAAAAAAACAGTAATAAAGCTGAGAGACGGTGAATACGTTTTTGATTAATTGAAATTCAAAAAATAATTCGTAACTTTGAGTTATGGCACTGGACATTAAATTAAGTATTATCAATAACAAGAACGAGATTATCGTTACTGATAGTACCGGGGACTATAATGCAATCACAAACCCTACGGGTTGGGGTGCACCTAACCCTGTTAGAAATAACACAGATGTTACTTCTGTTCGTTTGACTGTTACCAACCCTTCAGGCACTATTTTCGCTGATAGCGTACCGCCCAATAGTTTGTACAATACTACCTTTTGGATTGGTTCATCAAGAGCGTATGAAATAACTGCTGATGTGACTAATATTTTCACTACAAACCCGGTTATTGCTGATGGTGTATGGAAATTTGTGGTTGTTTTCACAGTGCTTGGAACCCCTACTACAGTTACAAAATATGCTCTTCGTGATAATGTCTTGAGATGTCAGCTCGGTCAACTTGCCTTGGGCGATATGGACACAAACAATTTTGAGGAAGCTAAATTGATGTACGACAAAATGGTACAGGCTTTTGAGTGCGGAGAGTATACTTTGGCTCAGCAATTGTACCAGGATATCAATGATTTCCTTACCGATTGTGACACAATGATTAGAGACTGCGGTTGCTAATGGCTTACGCTACTATATATAGTTATATCGGTACTTACCTAGCGGTGAGAAAGGCTATTGTTAGTAACGAGGCCGAAATCCAAGCTGCTATGAAGTATGATCGTCCGTGTTGCCAAAAGGAATGGTCTCAGAAAAAAGGCTTATTCCTATTGTGGACATTGGAGAATATCGATTGCTATAACGATACAACAACAGATAAGGTTATTTCTGTGGCAAATAGATGGGCTAAGAATTGTGGTAATTGTTCTGTAACTCAAGCAGAGATTGACGCTTTTCTACTTACTCCCAAAGGAATAGAGTTAAAAGCTAAAGCGGTAACAAATGGCTACATTGTAACTACAGCCGGAACCTGGACAATATACAATACCGGCTATCAAATTAAATAATAATGGCATTTGAGGTAACAAGACAGGAACTGCTAAAACAGGCCAATGATTTGTTACAGCAGTATAAAAAGAATCGTGATCCTGAGCTAAAGGCACAAGAGATTCGTATCAGAAAGATTGTTACTGATTTAGATAGTTTGAGTGGGGTTGGGCCTCAGAACTTACAGCAAGTCACAGACCTAGGTTCAACAACAACCAATTCAATAACAGCAAATGCTTTTGTAAAAT
>Ga0315901_10002168_pt1 | contig 27502 bp, 27 predicted proteins | sample LakEriMetagenome_10_FD_203761 | JGI IMG/M metagenome (GOLD analysis project Ga0315901, IMG submission 203761) | Freshwater fungal communities from buoy surface, Lake Erie, Ohio, United States - Buoy 2 MA116 | ecosystem: Environmental > Aquatic > Freshwater > Lake | place: USA: Lake Erie, Ohio...
GAGCAAATTTAATTTCAAATAATGTTTTAATTCGTGGTTATGATCCAGTTAATCATACGAATAACGCATATCAAGTAGCAAATAGTGGTTCTTCTTACGCTAATGGTGCTTTTGCTGCTGCTAATACCGCAGATCAAAGAGCCGTTACATCAGGCACCTATGCCAATGCGGCCTTTGTTGTTGCTAATTCTGCATCTTCATACGCTAATGGAGCTTTTGGTGCAGCCAATGTTGCAGACCAGAAAGCTGTAACATCTGGTGATTATGCTAATTCAGCTTTCTTAGCTGCAAATACTGCCGATCAGAAAGCAGTTTCAGCAGGTTCATACGCCAACTCTGCATTTGGAGTGGCTAATTCTGCCAGTTCTTATGCGAATGGTGCCTTCACAGCTGCAAATACAGCCGATCAAAAAGCGGTTACATCTGGTTTATATGCTAATAGTGCTTACATTCATGCCAATGCGGCCTTTAATGCGGCTAATGCAGCTAGTTCTTATGCCAACGGTGCTTTTGCGGCGGCCAATACGGCCGATCAAAGAGCAGTAACTTCTGGATCTTATGCGAATAGTGCATACCAAACTGCTAATAGTGGATCATCTTATGCTAACGGTGCCTTTGCTGCCGCTAACACCGCAGACCAAAGAGCTGTAACTTCTGGAATATATGCTAACTCAGCTTTTGCAGCTGCTAACTCAAATTACACAAGTGCTGTAACAAGATTAACCGTCACAAATAGTGGTGCTTCGGCATTTTTAATTGATCAATATACAGGAAATAATCCAACAATTTACGTATCAGCTGGAGAAACAATTGCTTTCCAGTTAAGTGGTATTACTGGTCATCCATTTATGATTCGTGTATCATCAGGCGGATCAAATTACGATACTGGATTAACTCATGTATCTACAACAGGAACAGTTTCAACAGATTCAAGTGCTCAAGCTAAAGAATCTGGCACTTTATATTGGAAAGTTCCTTTTGACTTAGTTGGATTAACTTATGTTTATCAATGTCAAGCTCATTCAGGAATGGTTGGAAGTATTGTTATTCAACAACCAGCTTCTTTTGTCGCATCAAATACTCAATTAGCATTTACAGCAGCCAATACCGCAGATCAAAGAGCAGTAACATCTGGTTCATATGCTAATTCTTCTTATATTCATGCTAATGCTGCTTTCAATGCCGCTAATAGTGCAACCGATACATGGGTACGTAATGCGGCTAACGCTGCTTCAAGTTATGCCAACTCAGCATATGCTCAAGCGAATACCGGAACAACACTAGCACAAGCCGCCTTTGATCAAGCAAATACAGGTGGTGGTGCAGGTACAGATTCTTATGCTAGAAATACAGCAAATGCGGCATCTTCTTATGCTAATTCTGCATATCTTCATGCTAATGCTGCGTTCAATGCTGCAAATACTGGTGGTGCCGCAACGGATAGTTTTGCTAGAACGCAAGCTAATGCTGCTTTCAATCAAGCAAATTCAGCCGCATCTGGTGGACAAACAATTTACGTTGCTGCTATAGACACATTTACAAGTAACGGTCAAAATACAACATTTACTTTAAGTACTACACCAACATCTGCAAACCAAATTATGGTGTATATTGATGGTGTTTACCAACAATCATCTGGATATACATTAAGTGGTGCAACACTTACAATGTCTGAAGCTGTTGATGCAAATTCATCACTACAAGTTAGAACATTTGCTAACACAGCAACTTCACAACTTGGTGTTACAATTGATACATTTACTGGTACTGGTGCATGTACTACATTTACATTATCTACTGTACCTACAAGTAAAAATCTTACATCAGTAATTGTTGGTGGTGTACCACAACTTAAATCCGCTTATAGTATTACTGGTACTTCTTTAGTATTTACTGGCGCTCCTGCAAACAACTCTGTTATTGAAGTGGCCACATACAAAGGTGGTGGTTCATACGCAACATCGTTTACAGCTGTTGTTGATAAATTTACAGGTAATGGTGCTCAAACAACATTTGGTCTATCAACAATACCTAATTCTGAAAATGAAACCTTTGTTTATTTAAATGGTGTTTATCAAAATAAAGATACATATTCTGTATCAGGTGCAAATGTCGTATTAACTGGTACTGCAACATCAAATGATACGATTGAAGTCGTAACAGTTGCTGGTTCAGAGATGAATGTAACATCTTCTCGTTACAATAGTAGAGTTTATACTGGTACAGGTGCATGTACTCAATTTACAATTTCTTCAAGTCATAGTGCAAATTCTGTTCTTGTATTTGAAAATGGTATTTGCCAAGAACCAATTACAGATTATACAGTTTCAGGTACAACATTAACATTTACAACTGCACCAGGAAATGGTTTTAAAATTCAAATTAGAGAGCTACCAGTTTAAGAGATAACTATGGCATTTACACAAATATCAACTACAAATATTAAAGAAAATACGGTAGTTTCTTATGCCGAATATGCAGCATTTACGGCGAATGTTTTGCCCAAAATTTCGTCTGTTCAGTACGCAGACGAAACTTTTACTGCACTTGATGATACTGCTGCCAATACTTCTGGTACTGCAAGATTGGTTATCAATGGAAGTGGATTTCAAACTGGTGCAACTGTTATTGTAGGAACAACATCAGCTTCAAGTACTGCAAGAGTAAGCACGGAACAATTAAGAGCAAACGTAACTGCATTAAGTTCTGGTAGTTATACTTTGTATGTACAAAATCCAGATGGCGGCACAGCTATTCGTGTAAATGGAGCTACATTTTCAAATACTCCTGTTTGGAGTACTGCAGCTGCATTAAGCAATCAAGAGGCTAATACTGCCTTTGCTGTAAGTATTAGTGCAAACTCTGATTCTAATGTAACTTATTCTAATACTACATCATTACCTGCTGGTACCACATTATTGGCTAACGGACTATTTTATGGTACTGTTACAGTTGGAGTAGAAACAGCCTTTACTTTTGGTGTTAAAGCTACTGACGTTGAATTACAAGATGAAACAAGAACATTTAGTTTGACGGTGACAGTTGGACCCCCAGCAGGACAATTGTTTGCTTTTGGCCAAAATAATCGTGGCCAATTAGGATTTAATGATACAACGTATAGATCTAGTCCAACTCAAGTTGGTTCTTCTACAAATTGGATTTCATTAAATTTAATAGGACCAACAGGTTATTCAGGTTTTGGTATTAAGTCTGACAATACTTTGTGGTCATGGGGACAAAATGGACACGGTCAATTAGGACTTGATGATACAACATATAGATCTAGTCCAGTTCAAGTTGGATCTGCTACAAACTGGAATTTAATTTCTTCATCTACTAATTACCATGTTTTATTGACAAAAACGAATGGAACATTGTGGGGTATGGGTAGGAATACATTTGGCAATTTAGGATTAGGAAATAGTACATATAAATCTAGTCCAACTCAAGTAGGAACTGATACTAATTGGAATAATATATCTCAAGGAACATTTCGTTCAGCAGCGACCAAAACAGATGGTACTTTATGGTTGTGGGGACGTAATAATTATGGAACTTTAGGTTTAAATGATACGACAGACAGAAATAGTCCAACTCAAGTAGGAACAGGAACTAATTGGAGCAAAGTTGCAGTAACCGGAGCAGATGCACTTGCAACTAAAACTGATGGCACATTATGGGCCATTGGTGGATCTAATGATGGAGGAAGATTAGGACTTAGTGAAATACCTTATTCTTCACCTGGAGCAATATTTAGATCAAGTCCAGTTCAAATAGGAGCTAATACTAATTGGAATTTACTAGTACCAGCAGGAGAATCTTTTGCAGCTACAAAAACGGATGGAACATTGTGGTCTTGGGGACCAAATATTAACGGCCAATTAGGACATAATAATTCTTCATATAAATCCAGTCCAGTACAAGTAGGAACAAATACTAATTGGAGTAAAATAGATGGTGGTTCTACTAGTTTTGGTGGAATTAAAACAGATGGTACTTTGTGGTTATGGGGAAATAATGGTCAAGGACAGTTAGGACTTAATGATAGAGTTAATAAATCAAGTCCTACTCAAGTAGGATCAGGAACTACTTGGGTTTTAGTTGCGACTGCTCGTAGTACTCTTGCAATAAGACAATAAGTATGCCTCACTAAATACTTGTAGTACAATATAATAATGTTTTTGATGGAATTTTAAAATGAAAAATATATACTTTCTTGCCGGATTGCCACGGTCTGGTTCTACTTTACTTGCGGCAATTCTCAACCAAAATCCAAAGATTCACGCATCTTCTACCTCAGGTCTTTTAGACACAATGGTAGGCACACTTCGTGCATGGGCAGATAGCTTCAACACTCTTGCTCAAAAAGACCGTGATGCTTCTGAACAAGAAATTCAGCGTATACTGAATAACATTACGCAAACCAAATATGCACACATAGACAAACCAATTATTCTTGATAAGGCTCGTGGTTGGGCAGATGATACTAACATTCGCACAATGACCCGAGTGTTTGAGCGTAAGCCTAAAATTATTGCTACGGTTAGGAATGTCGAAGATTGTGCTGCATCATTTGTTCGTATTGCCAAACCAACCGATTTAGATGATTTCTGTGTCAATGGTGAATTAATGGGACACCTTAAAGAATCATATCAAACATTTCAAAAAGGATATTCATTTGCACCTGAATGTTTTTTAATTGTTGACTATGATGATTTACTATCAAACCCCAAAAAAGAAATTGAAAAAATACATCAGTTTCTAGAAATTGAAAATGATTTTGAATATGATTTTGATCATATAGATGGTTCAAATTTACAAGAACGTGATGAAGAAATTTGGATGGTACCTGGTTTACATGATGTAAAGCCAAAACTAGGGTACCAACACAAAAAAGATTCACAAGAAATACTTAAACATCGTTTCTATGATTTTGTTCAACCAAGATTCTGGTTAGGTGAAGAAAAGGCTAATAAACCAGCCCACAAACTAGACACGCAATTAGCAGCCGGACTCATGGGTGATTTCCAGTTAGGTCTTAAAATTGCAAATGAATTAGAAGCAGAAGAACCATGGAATAATCGTGCTGCGTTTAATCGTGGTTGGTACAGAATGTATGAAGGTAAATTGTTAGAGGGTGAACAATTACTTTTCCGTGGACGATTAGAGAAAGTATTTGGTAATGAACCGCCAAGGTCACCAATGCCAATGTGGGATGGCGAATCAAAAGGAACAATACTCTTAAATCTTGAAGGCGGTCTTGGCGACCAGATTCATGGTGTAAGATATGCAAGAGAATTTGCAAAAAAAGGATGTGAAACTATTGTTGCATGTTCTGGCCCGCTGGCCACTATGTTTAGGAATGTTGAAGGTGTCGTTGCTGTATGCCAGCATGAAGCAACATTTGGTATTGTTCATGACTTTTGGGTACCATCTATGTCAACAATACCTATTCTCAAGTATGAATATAAAGACATTTCTGGAAAGCCATATATAAGTAAACCAGAAGTGGCACCACATAAAGGTCTGAGAATTGGCCTAAGATGGCAAGGAAATCCACAGTTTGAGCATGAACAACATAGGATTTTCCCACCTAAATTATTATTTGATGCAGTAGAAGATATTGATGCTGAATTTATTTCTCTCCAGCGTGATGAAGGTTCACAGTATTGTCCTTATTGGGTCAAGAAAGTTCCTTTGGGTCATTGGGAAGAAACAAGAATGGCAATTGCATCATGTGATTTGGTGATTACTTCTTGTACATCTATTGCTCACTTGTCTGGTGCGATGGGTGTACCAACTTGGATTATTCCACCAGTTTTACCTTATTACTTGTGGGCTTATCCAATTAACAAAACAGTATGGTATAATAGTGTGAGATTGTTTAGACAAAAAATGTATGGTTCTTGGAATGAACCATTTAAACAAATTAAACTAGCATTACAAAAAGGAGAAATAAATGCCTAAGATTAATACTGGATATTGGGTTCGTGTTGTAGACGGCCGAGTATATGATGTTTGGGATTCCGCACCTGATGAAAGACCAGGTTGGAGAGAAGCTATTGAGGTTGTGCCTGATGTTATTGGTCGTGACCGTGAAGTAATTGAAGGACATATTTTTGATTTGGAAAAAACGCCTGTTGAGATTGTATATCAGAAGCGTCCTGTTTCTTTTGAAGAACGCCAAGGTTCTTACATTTCTCATGCAGAATTCAAAGCAAAGATGGTTGAGCGTGACCAAGAAATGCGTCAGAACTTAAACAATCCAGAAATGCCATTTGATCAGTCTGCCATTGATGCTGCAAATGCTGAGCGTGATGCTCGTGTTGCCGCACTCAGAGCATGTAATAATCACGATGATTTGGATGCACTAGACGCTTAACTTTAAAGGTTTGTTATGGATTCGTTATTTTTTAAATATGATTTGGCAGTAGAAAAGGCTTATATTATTCGGGTCAAAGAGAATGAAAGATCCGAAAGTATGGCCAAAAGGTGTTCTGATTCTTGTAACTCTGTAGGCATGCCATGGGAATATTGGGATGCCTACAATGGTTATAATCGCCGCATTAAAGAGCCTGATAATTCCAAAAACAACCCTCTGATGAAGATGATGAAGGTAACAGATCATTATCTCACCAGAGGTGAAGTTGCTTGTGCGTTATCACATATCTCTCTTTGGTCACATTGTGCTGAGATTGATAAACCAATTGTAATTTTAGAACATGATGCTATAATGATACAATCATATCCTTTGCATCAAGTTTATAATTCAATTTGTTATCTTGGTGGTAATGAACAGGTGAACCTTGGTTGGAAACAATTACCAACACCTCCACATGCTTCAGAAGGACCAAACTATCATTTTATTTGCCGTGCTCATGCATATGCAATTGATCCTTGTGTAGCAAAAAATCTTCTTTCACATGCACTTAAATTTGGTATCTGTGCGCCGCTTGACATTATGATCCGTGCAGATATATTTCCTATTCACCAGATGGGAGTGTTTGCGTATGATATGAAAGAAACTGAAGAAGATAATAAAACTCTTAAAACAACCATACTTGGCCGGCCATTAGAAGGCCGTTCAACAGTTCGAAACGATGATCTAAGTATCTGATGTACCCATTAAACATAGATGAACGAATGTATATTGTCGATGGATTTTATACAAATCCTGATGGTATTCGTCAATATGCTATCAATGAACAAAAAGAACCTGAAAGCGGTGGAAACTATGCAGGTGTAATGACCGAAAGCAGATTCATTACAGATGAGCATTTAGAAATACTTGGTCGTTTGGTTGGCCATTTTGTAGAACCAAGTACAGGTTTATCTGGTAAATTTAGATTCACAAAAGAAGGTGACACATACAGTCAAGATATACATTTTGATGCAGGTGATAATTTATGGGCAGGTGTTTGTTATCTCACGCCAAATATTGAAACTGATGGTACTATTTTTTGGCGGCATAATCGAACTGGTCTTGAATCTATACCGCATACGCAAGAAGGTATAGAAAAACATGGTTGGTATAATGTTGATGACCTTAAAAAATTCCTTGAAACTGACGGTATAAATCATTCTTTATGGACAAAAACATTGACAATTCCTTTCAGATATAATAGACTAGTATTGTTTAGGCCTTGGATGTTTCATTCACCAGGCAAAGCATTTGGTGATACTTTACAGAATTGCCGACTTATACAAACATTTTTTCTTAAAGGAAAGTTGTGAAATTTACAGTTCGTTTTCATGATCATATAATTACAAGTATTGAAAGTATATGCCGACAAGTAGGATATCCAAAAACTGTAATTGAAATTGGAGTATTTCAAGGTGAAACAACCTTTAATATGGTCAATCAAATATCTAAAAAAATTAATGATTATAAGCATTATGCTATCGATACATTTGATACAAGTACCGATTTACCAGAAGAAAACATTGAATCGACAAAAGAAATTTTCTTAAACAATCTAAAAGAATCACCACCAGGATTGGTTGAGTTTATGAATATGAAATCTTTTGATGCTTTAATTGAATTGAGAAACCGTGGTGTCAAAGCTGATTTAATCTATGTAGATGGTGATCATAGAGCACCAGAAGTATTACAAGATGCGGTTCTTGGTTTTGAGTTACTCAGTATAGGTGGTGTTATGTTGTTTGATGATTCTGTAACTTGGAGATATAAAGGTGATATTACAAACTCCCCTAAAATTGCAGTAGATAATTTTATACAATGTTATTGGGATCGTTTAGAAGTGATAGAAGTGTCTAATGGTTACCAATTAGCAATAAGGAGAAAAAAGTGAAAAAGATTTTAATTATGGGTTTACCTGGTTCAGGTAAAACTATGTTGGCATCAGCATTACAAAAATATTTACAAGATCATAGTATATTGTTTCATGTAAATTCAGAATCAATTGATGCAAGTAAAGCAGTAGTTAAATGGATTAATGCTGATGATGTACGTAAAAAATATAATGATTGGGACTTCTCTCATGAAGGTCGTATCCGTCAATCTATTCGTATGCGTGAATTAGCTGATAGTTTTCTAAATGATTTTGTGATTGCAGATTTTGTTGCACCATTACCAGAAATGCGTAATAATTTTAAGGCTGACTGGACAATTTGGGTTGACACGATTGATAAAGGTCGTTTTGAAGATACAAATAAAATGTTTGTGCCGCCTGAAGTATATGACTTCCGTGTGACAGAACAAAACTGTGAAAAATGGGCTGAGTTTATTGGCAACCATATTTTAGAAAATCGCCGTAGACCGGTATTTGATTGGAAAAAAGAAACTGTTGAAATGTTAGGTCGTTGGCAACCATGGCATCCTGGCCATCGTGCATTATTTGAGCGTGCGATTGCAAAAACTGGTCAGGTTTGCATTATGATTCGTGACTGCCAAGGTTGGAATGGTTCAAATCCTTTTGCTGCGAATCAAGTAAAAGAATTAATTAAACGTGACCTTGATCCACTTTTTCAGGGTCAATATGAGATTCTTTTGGTACCAAATATCGTCAATATAACTTATGGTCGTGATGTAGGATATAAAATTGAACAAGAGGTTTTTGATGATCAAATACATGCCATCTCTGCTACGAAAATTCGTGAGCAAATGGGTCTAAAATAGTAACCTGAAATCGACCAGAGGGAATAAATTATAAATAGACTATAAAACACCCCTCAGGATCGATTCAAAATGACAACAAAAATTTCTGGCGCACAGATTCAAAATTATACAGTTGAAACAGAACAACTATCTAATACCGCAGTAGCTGCCTTTGCAAAATCTCTAGCACCAAAAATTACCACAGTTAATGTTGCAAATAGTTCTTATACTGTACTAGACGATACAGCTGTAAATGTAGGTGGTGGTTACATTGTCATTACTGGTGCTGAATTTCAATCGGGAGCATCCGTATTAATTGATGCTACTCCTGCAACTTCTGTAACATACATAAACTCAACAACACTTAGAGCAGAAGTTCCTTCAAAGTCTGCTGCATCATATAATCTCTACGTGGTCAATCCAGATGGAGGCACAGGTATTCGTGTTGCTGGGATTACTTATTCAGCAACACCAACTTGGGTTACTGCAAGTCCATTATCAAATCAACCTGCTAATGTATCATTTAATGTATCTTTAAGTGCTACATCAGCAACATCTTATTCTAATACCACAGCATTACCAGCAGACACTCAATTATTAAGTAACGGTTATTTTTATGGTACAGTTACAATTGGTGCCGAAACTACTTATACATTTACTGTAAGAGCAACTGATGCTGAATTGCAAGATGCGGATAAGACATTTCAGGTTACGGTGACGGTTGGGCCGCCACCTGGATCTTTGTATATTTTAGCATGGCTATCTGAATTTGGAGGTTCTGGCTTAAATGATACAGTAAGTAGATCCAGTCCAGTTCAACTTGGATCTAGTACAAATTGGTCAATTCTTGCTACAAGAAACTATAGTGTAGCAGCAATTAAAACTGGTGGCACGCTATGGACATGGGGTTACAATGGCCAGGGCCAGTTAGGACTTAATGCTATAGTAAATATATCCAGTCCAGTTCAAGTAGGAGCCAGTACTAATTGGAGTTCAGTTAGTGAGGCAGCTCAAACTTATTGTTCAATTAAAACCGATGGCACTTTATGGGTCTGGGGGACTGCTGATAGCGGTAAGTTAGGACTCAACTCAATTACAGTACATAGATCCAGTCCAACTCAAGTAGGATCTGCTACCAATTGGAGTAAAGTAGTAGGTGATTATAATACAAGATTTTTAGCACTTAAAACGGATGGTACATTGTGGGGATGGGGAAATAATACCTGGGGCGAGCTAGGACTTGGAGATAGAATCAATAGATCCAGTCCGACTCAAGTAGCTGGTATTACTTGGAATAATATTTGGGCCGGCCGCAATCATGTAATGGCTTCAAAAACAGATAATACTATATGGGGTTGGGGATATGTTGCGGCAGGCTCATTAGGAAATAATTCTATTGTCAACAGATCCAGTCCAGTTCAAGTTTTGTCTACAATTGATTGGAGTAAATTAGTTTTAGGTGATTATTTTACGGTTGGTTTAAAAAGTAATGGCACTCTTTGGTCTTGGGGTAGTGATACTTATGGAAATTTAGGATTAAATAGTCGAAATGTTTATAGATCTAGTCCAACTCAAATTGGAAGTAACACGACATGGAGAAATGTTTTTCTGGAACCAGGATCATCGAGTCCAATAGCCATTAAAACTGATGGCACTTTATGGGTATGGGGTGGTAATATGGGCACTCTTTTAAATTTACCATTGGCAACTCATAGATCCAGCCCCGTTCAAATAGGAACACAAACATATTGGGCAAATACTAATATCTTCGGAACTAATTATGCATATTTAGCCAAATTTTAAGTAATTATAACAAGTATAATACAGGACTATTATGGCCGCTCCAGCTACCAGACAACAATTCAAAGATTACTGCCTACGTAGGTTAGGGTTTCCAGTAATTCAAATTAACGTTGATGATGATCAAGTAGAAGATCGTATTGACGATGCACTTCAGTTTTTTCATGACTATCATTTTGAAGGTTGTGAAAAAATTTACATGAAGCATAAATTTATACAAGAAGATATTGATAGACAATGGATATATTGTCCTGATCCAGTTCTTTTTGTAATTGGTGTTATGCCATTCGATGATTCTAATTCATCGGTAAATATGTTTGACTTGCGTTATCAATTGCGCCTGCATGACCTCTATGACTTTACATCAGTATCTTATGTGTCATATGAAATTACTATGCAACACATTCGTACATTAAATCTGTTGTTCTCAGGTACTCCACAGTTTCGTTTCAATCGTCACCAAAACAAACTCCATCTTGACATTGATTGGGAAAGAGATGCGACAGTTGGTGAATATGTTGTCATCGAATGTTATCGTAAAATGAATCCAGATACCGTGTCAATTACAGGTTCAGTATCGGCCACAAATGCAGCCAATACACTTACAGGTACAAATACTAAATTTGACCAGGAATTATTAGAAGGTGATATTGTAACGGTCAATGGTACTGATCTACAAATCAAAAGAATTTTATCACCAACAGAAATACAATTAACAAAAACACCAACAGAAGGCATTTCTGGTACAGCAACGATTGCTGGACTTTCAGATGTTTGGGACAATCGTTTTATGAAAAGATATACCACCGCTCTTATCAAAAAACAATGGGGTGAGAACATGAAAAAGTTTGGTGGTATACAAATGCCAGGTGGTGTAACATTAAATGGTAAAGAAATTTATGATGAAGCAGTTGAAGAAATTACAAAGATAGAAGAAGAAATGATTGCAAACAATGTTCTGCCATCAGACTTCATAATGGGATAATGTGTGGCTACAAACTTTTATTTCCAACTTTTCCCACAAGAGCAGATCACCAATGAACAACTGCTTGTTGAAGATTTAGTGATTGAAGCTATGGGAATCTATGGCATGGATGTTTACTATCTGCCAAGATCCAGTCGAGCAACAGAAGATTATTTGTATGGTGAAGATACAGTAAAACAATATCGTTCAGCACATCCAATTGAAATGTACCTTGAAAATGTCACAGGTATGGATGGCGAACAAGATTTTATTTCTAAATTTGGTTTAGAAATTCGTGATGAAATTACATTCTTAGTTTCTCGCCGCAGATTCAAGTATACTGTAGGCGCCACAAACTTTCAAACACCTATTCTTGGTGATATTATACCAGAAGAAAACAGAGCACCAACTCGACCAAGAGAGGGAGATTTAGTTTACATTCCTCTCATGAGGAACTTCTTTGAGATTACATTTGTAGAACATGAAAACGATCAGGCCATGTATTATACTTTAGGCCGTGGTCGTGGCGGTAATGTTTATGTCTATGCACTAAAATTAAAACAATACGTATTCTCTGAAGAAATTATTTCTACAGGTATACAAGAGATTGATGATGAAGTATTTGACCTGTACAAGAGAACAAGACTTACAGTACAATTAACTGGGGGTTCTGGTACATTTACACCAGGAGAAATAGTATATCAAGGTGCAGATTTGGCCAATGCAAGTGTTCAGGCAGTTGCACATACATGGAAACAAGGCCAATGGCTTGATGTAATTAAAACACAAGGTACATTTGTTGCCAATGTTCGTGTAAAAGGTGCAGACAGTAATGCATCTTGGACAATGGCAAGTACAGATGATAAAGTTAATTTTGATACCGCATTTGAAGATATTGCAGATAATAATCGTATAGAAACTGAGTCTGATTTAATTGTAGATTGGACAGAAACAAACCCATTTGGTGGTGATTAATGTTAAACAACCCTTTTTATTATAATCGAACAATAAGAAAGGTGGTTGTTGCCTTTGGTACTTTGTTTAATGATATACAGGTACAAAGATTTGTAAACAATACACCAAAAGAAATTTTTAAAGTGCCGTTGTCATATGGTTCTAAAGAAAAATATATGACACGACTGGCTGCTGACCCCAATTTGACCAAGTCGGTTGCAACAGTTGTACCGAGAATTTCATTTGATCTTACAGGTATAAGTTATGATACTAGCAGAAAACAAATTACAACACTAAAAAACTTTTCTGCAAATACTTCTACGGCTTTCAATAGACAGTATGTTCCTGTACCATATGATTTTAATTTTTCTATGTCGATCTATGTTCGGAATACAGAAGATGGTACACAGATATTAGAACAGATTTTACCATTCTTTACACCAGATTTTACGGTAACTGTAGACTTTATTCCTACAATGGATCAAAAATATGATTTGCCTATCATATTGAATTCTGTAAATACGATCACAGATTATGAAGGCGATATGATGAGTACTCGTTTAATTACATGGGACTTAGAGTTTACTGCAAAAGGATATATTTGGCCAATTCTTAAAACTGGTAAAGTTATTCGTCAGGCCAATACCAATATATACTTACAAGGTGATAATCTTGTATCAAATGGTTACTCATATGTAACAAATAATCTTGTATCAGGACTTATTACACTTCCTGACCCATACGATGCGATGCCTGATGATGAATTTGGTTTCTCAGAAGAAATTCAAGGTGAAACTTACCTTGTTGCAAATACAGGTGAGTATATTTTAACCGAAGATAATTTAAAAATAAGAGTTTAAAATGCCAAGTAAAAATATAAATCAACTTACTGCATTGGATGTTGTAGCATCTAATCTATCAAATACACTTTTTGTTGTATATGATAGTGAAACAGGCACAACAAAAAAGGCCACGCTATCTCAAATTGATACTGCAATAGAGAGGTCAATTCAAAATGTATCATCTGCGGCAGTATATGCTAATGCTGCATTTATGGCTGCTAATACTGCAAATGTTAAATTACAATCAGCATATGATGTTGCTAACACACTATTTAATGCCACAGCTTACGCAAATGTGGCAGCAATTACTGCAAATACTATTTCTACGATAGATTTAGTTTCATCAAATACTGTTGTAGCAAATAATGTAATTATTAGTGGAATATTAGATGTTGATGGAGTACAGTTAGTTTGGCACGCACCACCAACAACTTCTAAAGGATCTTCTGGTGATGTTGCAGGCTTGATTGCAATCGATAATGATAAACTTTATCGTTGTGTTGGTACATATGATGGTACTACAGACATTTGGAGATTTATAAACTTTACTGGTGGTACTTGGGGTTAATAATTGAAAAAGATTAATGAAAAGTTGTCCGATATTCTTGATGTGGAACCAATAGAGGTAACTTCTGCTGTCACCGAGGTAGTAGAAGTTACCGATCCTATCCAAAACGATGCAGACTTTGCTCGTAAAAATATTCGACAATTAATTGATAAAGGTAATGTGGCTATGGACAATCTTTTGCATGTGGCAAAAGAATCTGAACATCCAAGAGCCTATGAAGTGGCAGCCAACATGTTAAAAAATTTGGCAGAAATGAATAAAGATTTGATGGAAATACAAAAAAGAAAACGTGACTTAGAACCAAAACAATCTAAAGATGTAAACATTGATAAAGCAGTATTCATTGGTTCTACCGAAGATTTAATTAAAATGATCAAAGCGAATAAGTAATGGCAGAAGAAGGTTACCTAGGTAACGCAAGTTTAAAAAAACCTGGCACAGAAATATCCTATACGCAAGAGCAGTTAATTGAAATTGCTAAGTGTATGGATGACCCCGTATATTTTATTCGAAACTACGTTAAAATTGTGAACGTAGATAAAGGTCTTGTGCCTTTTGATATGTGGAATTTCCAAGAAGATATGGTTCGAGATTTTCACCAGAACCGTTTCTGTATTGCAAAGATGCCTCGACAGGTTGGTAAAACTACTACAACAGTTGGTTATATGTTGTGGTGTGTTTTGTTTAATGATAACTATTCAATTGCAATTTTGGCCAATAAAGGGTCATTGGCTCGTGAAATCCTTGGTCGTATACAATATGCCTATGAATATCTACCTCTTTGGATGCAACAAGGTATTTTAGTTTGGAATAGAGGTAATATAGAACTTGAAAACAAATCTAAGATTTATGCATATGCAACATCAGGAGCTGGTGTGCGAGGCGGTACTTACAATCTAGTATTCCTTGATGAGTTTGCTTTCGTGCCAAACAATATTGCAGAAGAATTTTTCACATCTACTTACCCTGTAATTTCTTCTGGTAGCACAACAAAAGTTATTATTGTTTCTACACCAAATGGTCTTAATCTTTTCTACAAAATGTGGAAAGATGCCACAGAAAAAAGAAGTTTCTACAAACCTATTGAAGTTCATTGGTCTATGGTACCAGGCCGTGATCAAAAATGGAAAGAAGAAACGATACGCAACACTTCTGAAGAACAGTTTAGACAAGAGTTTGAAACTGAGTTTATTGGTTCTACCGCAACACTTATCTCTGCGGCTAAACTTAAATCGTTGACCTATGAAACTCCTATAGAATCATCTGATGGTTTTGACATTTATGAATACCCTAAAAAGAACCACATGTATGTCATTACGGTTGATAGTTCAGAGGGTGTTGGTCTAGATTACTCAGCGTTTTCAATTATTGATGTGACTCAGATACCTTATGTGCAAGTTGCAAAGTATCGAAGTAACCAGATACCTACTCTGATCTACCCTACTTTGATTTATTCGGCTGGTATGAGGTATAATGAGGCCTTTATTTTGGTGGAAACAAATAATATTGGTCAACAGGTGGTGGATATTCTTCACCATGACCTAGAATATGACAATATTTTCAAACTCGAACATCATAATATCAAAGGGCAACATATATCAGCAGGTTTTAAAAGGTCTGTTTCTTTTGGGTTGAAAACAACAGTTTCGGTCAAGAAAATTGGATGTGCAAACTTTAAAGCGATGATTGAAAGTGACAAGTTGATACTCAATGATGGCGATACTGTCACCGAATTATACACCTTTTCAAGAGATAAAGACACTTATAGAGCCGAAGAAGGTAATCATGATGACTTAGCAATGACTATGGTAATGTTTTCATGGTTAGCCGCACAAAGTTTCTTCAAAGAAACTACAAATAGTGACATTCGCCGCAGATTAGTTGAAGAACAGAACCTTTTAATCGAAGAAAATTTATCACCTGTTGGGTTTATGGACAACGGATTGCCACCAGAAGAAGTAGATGACGGTAGAGATAGATGGTCTTTTGTTAAGGATCGTGGTTATCCTTCTTCAATTTTATAAAAACATAAATACTAGATAAAAAAATGCACGATTCAGCCTGAAAAAAAGGAGATTAAAACATGGCTTTTCAACTATCACCAGGCGTGAATGTTTCAGAGGTTGACTTAACAACTGCTATTCCTTCTGTCTCTAGTACTGTTGGTGCTTTTGCCGGTAACTTTCAATGGGGACCTGTTGGCGAGATTGTACAAATCAGCAACGAGGTTCAACTAGTAGAAAGATTTGGTAAACCAGACAGTAATACATTCACAAGTTTTTTTACAGCTTCAAACTTTTTGCAATATGCTAATGATTTGCGTGTTGTTCGTTCTGTTGGATCTGGAGCACTAAATGCCACAACAACAGGAACAGGTGTTTTAATTGAGAATAGAATTGACTATGATGAAAATCATTCAGATGGAACAAGTGCTTCAGTATTTGCAGCAAAATGTCCAGGTACTTTAGGTAATTCCATCAAAGTTTCAGTATGTGATGCAAATAACCAAATAAAAACAACTTGGGAATTTAGATCGTTATTTGATTCTGATGCTGGTACTTCAGATTATACTGGAGATAATAATTCTAATGGTACAAATGCAAATGATGAAATTCATATTGTAGTTGTTGATACAACAGGTAGAATTAGTGGTACTGCAAATACGGTTATTGAAAAGTTTGCTTTCTTGTCCAAAGCTAATGATGCTAAAGCCGATGATGGTAGTTCAATTTATTATAAAGATGTAATAAATTCTAAGTCAAAATATATTTGGTGGTTATCACATCCGGTAACAAGTTCAAATTGGGGAAGACCAGCCACAGACAATTTAGTATACAACGCTCTTTCTTCTACCGATTTTACTTTAACTGGTGGTGTAAGTGTAGCTCCTACAGCAGCAAATAGAAATTCTAGTTATGATTTATTTTCAAATCCTGATTCAACAGATGTATCGTTAATTCTTGCTGGTGAAACTACTGGTGCAACAATACCAACTCATCTTGCTAGTTTAGCTGAAAGTAGAAAAGACTGTATGGTTTTCTTATCGCCAGATAGATCTTTAGTTGTTGATAATTTAGGAAGTGAAGCTACTGCTGTTGCAGCTTGGTCAACAAATACACTAGCTCTATTTAACACTTATGTTGTTGCTGATTCTGGTTGGAAATATCAATTTGACAAATACAATGATGTATATCGTTGGGTACCATTAAATGGTGACGTTGGAGGTTTATGTGCGAGAACAGACCTTGAGCGTGATCCTTGGTTTTCTCCAGCTGGTTTAAATCGTGGTCAAATTAAAAACACAATTAAATTATCTTGGAATCCAACAAAATCGGAAAGAGATACTATTTACAAAGTTGGTATAAATCCTGTCGTAACTTTTCCGGGTGAAGGTACAATATTATACGGAGACAAAACATTAGTCAACAGGCCATCTGCTTTTGATAGAATTAATGTTCGCCGTTTATTCATCGTTTTAGAAAAAACAATTGCTCGTGCTGCACGTTCTTCATTGTTTGAATTTAATGATGATTTTACAAGATCGCAATTTATTAATCTTGTAGAACCTTTCTTACGTGATGTTCAAGGTCGCAGAGGAATATTTGATTTTCGTGTTGTGTGTGATACAACAAACAACACACCTGAAGTAATAGATCGTAATGAATTTGTTGGTGATATTTACATTAAACCTGCTCGTTCCATTAACTTTATTCAACTTAATTTCGTTGCAACAAGAACAGGTGTTGCGTTTGACGAGATTGTTGGCCGCTTCTAAATAGAGAGATAGGAGAAAAAAATGGCATTTAATGTAAATCAGTTCCGCTCTCAAATGACAGGAGATGGTGCTCGCCCAAATTTATTTGAGGTGACTTTACCGTTTCCTGCTTTCTCAGCACCAGGAACAGCGCAACAAAAAACTACATTTATGGCTCGAAGCGCACAGTTACCAGGTTCAACACTTGGTATTGTACCTATAAATTACTTTGGCCGTGAATTAAAATTTGTTGGTAATAGAACATTTGCAGATTGGACTATTAATATCATTAATGATGAAGATTTTGTAATTCGCAATGCATTTGAAAGATGGATGAACGCAATTAATAGTCATTCACTTAATGTTCGCAGCCCAGCTGCACAAACACCAGTTAATTATAGTGTTGATGCTGGTGTTACACAATATGGTAAAGCTGGCGATGTTTTGAAGAAATACAAATTTGTAGGAGTATTTCCAACCGACTTAGCTCCAATCGAACTTGATTGGGGTTCAAACGATGCGATTGAGGAATTTACAGTAACTCTCACCTATCAATGGTGGGAATCTGTGGAAGACGCTGTGGTATAAGAGTAGGGGATTTTCCCCTACTTTTATTTTTTTAGGATGATTGAATAATGGCAATAAAACTTTTCGGATTCACATTCGGGCAGAAGGATGTTGTAAGGGTTGAAAACCCACAACAATCCTCTTTTGCACTTCCAACTGAAGCAATGGAAGATGGTGCAGTTACCATCACTCAGAACGCTCACTACGGTACGTATATTGATTTAGAAGGTTCTATTCGCAACGAATTAGAACTCATTACTCGTTACCGTGAAATGGCAAATCATCCAGAATTAGAAATGGCAATTGATGAAATTGTCAACGAAGCCATTACACAAGACAATGATGGCACTTGTGTTGATATTAATATGGACAAACTGAAACAACCAGAGTCCATTAAGAAAAAAATTAAAGAAGAATTTGACAACGTTCTTCGCATGATGAACTTTAATAATTTATCGTCAGATCTTTTCAAACGTTGGTATATTGATGGTAGAATTTATTATCATGTTGTAGTAGATAAAACAAATCCAAAAGAAGGCATACAAGAACTTCGATATATTGACCCACGTAAGATTCGTAAAGTACGTGAAATACAAAAAGATAGAGATCCGCAAACAGGTGCAATGGTGATTAAATCTATTGCCGAATATTATGTTTACAATGATCGTGGCACAACTACACAAACTTATACTGCTCAAGTAAGCACAGGTCTCCGTATTGCACCAGAAGCTGTATTGAATACTAATTCTGGTTTAATGGATGCAAAAAATACTTTTGTTATTTCTTATCTGCATAAGGCAATAAAACCTCTTAATCAATTAAGAATGATTGAAGATGCAGTTGTTATTTACCGTATTTCTAGAGCACCTGAGCGCCGCATATTTTACATCGATGTAGGTAATTTACCAAAAGGCAAAGCAGAACAATATTTGCGTGATATTATGGTCAAGTATCGCAATAAAATGGTTTACGATGCTGAGACTGGCCAACTGCGTGATGACCGTAAACACATGTCGATGCTTGAAGATTTTTGGTTACCACGCCGTGAAGGTGGAAAAGGCACAGAGATTACAACATTACCTGCTGGACAGAACTTAGGTGAAATGGAAGATGTTAAATACTTCCGTAATAAATTATTAAACGCATTGAATGTCCCTATTAGCCGTTTAGAACCACAAGGTGGTGGTCTGATTGGTGTTGGTCGCAGTACAGAAGTGACCCGTGATGAAGTTAAATTTATGAAGTTTATTGGTAGACTTCGTAATAAATTTACACAATTATTTGATGATGCATTACGTGTTCAGTTAGTGCTTAAAAATATCTGTACGCAAGAAGAATGGGATGAGTTTAAAGAATACATTTATTATGACTTTAGAAAAGATAATAATTTTACCGAATTAAGTGAAGTAGAATTAACTAGAGAAAGATTAAATCTTTTAACATTAGTTGATCCATTTGTAGGTAGATATTACTCACAACAATGGATTAAAAAACATGTGTTGAGATTTACTGATGAAGAAATAAAACAAATGGATAAGGAACTACAAGATGAAAGCGAAAACCTCCCCGAAGCCCAACAAGGCCCCGTTCTCGGTGCCAACCAACCCCAAACAGAAGGGGTTTCAGCAACAGAATTTCCTCCCCAAAACAACACTCAAGAGGACGGCACCACGGAGTCGTTAACACCACAACTTGATGCTGAGGTAGAGAAGTATTCCTTAGGCATAAATAGAAGATAACAGGAGATAAAAGTGGAACAAATTAGATCATTCATTAGTCAAGTGAGTACCGGTCAAGCTGCTGAAGCAAAGCAGACATTGAACGACATGATTTCTTCTAGAGCATTAGATGCATTACAGGCAAAAAAACAAGAAATGGCATCTAATGTTTTTAACGGACAACAAGAAACACAAGAAGAACCCGCTACAGAACAGACTGAATGAAAACATTAAATGAATTTGTACATATCGTTGAGGAAGAAAAAACAGACTACACTAAGTTTGATACACTAGTACGAGCTGGTCTTGCCAATAAGGCACAGATACAAAGAATACATGCCGTATTAGAAAAAATGAAAGAAGATAAACCTGTTTTCACTCAAGCAGAAAGAGAAATTGTACAAAGTTTATTTAATAAAATGGTAAATACAATTGTTAATAACAAACAAATTTACCAACAAGCACGTAGGGTTGTAAAAGAAGCAGGTGAAGCAGTAGTAGATTCTTCTGATTACAAAGTAACGCCAAGTGGTCGTAAAGTTAGAGCACATCGTATTAATTTGGCAACTATTAAAGAAGAAGATGAAGTTATAGAGGAAGCATTAGATAAAGATCCTCCTTATACAATCATTTTAAAACGTGAAGCAATTCGTTTGTTTCCAAATGGTACAAAAATTGCTTTATATTACAATAAAAAATTAGATCGTTACTTTAGTATACCTTATGGTGAAGGTGTTAATGCACCAATACAGGCAGAAGAAACGATACAAGAAGCAGTAATAGATCAACTACATAAGATTGTCTCAAGCAAATCGGCACAAAGAGTAAAATTTGCTGATGGTTCAACAAGAAAAGTTGATCACTTTACGGCATCTGCTATTACACAAGTACATAATGCTTTGAATGATGATAACAAAAAGAAGTTTGCAGATATGGTTCATAAATCACCTGCACATTTGATGAAAGCTTCCGATTTTGCTTTTAAACATTCAAAAAAATGAACTTTGTAAAAGCATTAGTTGCCAATAAATTAGATGAAGCTAAGCAACATCTAATGAATAGATTAAATGAAATTGCTTCTCAGCGTTTAAAAGAAGCAAAGAATTATGTTGTTGAAGATATGTTAGAAGAAGCAAGTAACCCTAACATAATTAAACAAGGTAGAATTCAAAAGATTCGCCGTAGAATTAGAAGAAATAAAGCTGGGCGTATTGTAGTTCAAAAGAATCGTAGACGTTCAGGCATTAAAGGTTATAGAATTGCAGGTAATCGTGTAGTTCGTATATCTGCAACAACAAGATTAAGGAAGGCTCGCTTACTAAAGCGTTCATGGAAAACAACTAGAAGAGCTAAACTTCGCCGTTCATTGTTAAAGAGAAAACTTTCAATGCGTAGGCGAACATCAATGGGACTAAGATAAAATGCCATACGAAATTGTTAATAGTAAAAGAAGTAAATCGGTAATTAGAGTTACTGGCCAAACCAGTCAGTTAATTACTCTACAACAACTTTCTACAAACACTACAACAGAAGTAATTAGTGGCGCTGCAATTACACATTATGTTTCTACTGGCGATGGTGTTGTAAAAGTTTATCGAGGTGACAATGCAAGTGGTGTTTTAGTATTTGATTCTGTTGGTGCAAATGATTTGCCGTTTGCACAATATGATGTGGCGATTGCCAACACTTCAACAGCAAATATTTACGTAACAAATTCTAGCACAAACGGTACAGTTATGTTGATTGTATCTAAAACAGCTACTTACGAACCTGCACTAACGGAACTGTAAAATGAAACTAATTAGAGAAACAGTTGAGAACGTAAAGTATCTCACAGAAGAATCAGAAAACGGCAAAAAACATTTGTACATCGAAGGTACTTTCCTTGTTGGAGATACCGTAAATAGAAATAATCGTATGTACAAAATGGACACCTTGCGTGGTGAAGTTGACCGTTATAACGAAGAATATATCAAGACGAATCGTGCTCTTGGTGAACTAGGACATCCAGATACACCTACAATTAACCTTGAGCGTGTATCTCACAAGATTGTATCACTCGTAGAAGATGGAAGTACATTCTACGGTAAAGCTCTTATACTTGAAACACCTTATGGTCAAATCGTTAAAAACTTTATCGACAACGATGTAAGTATTGGTGTTTCTTCAAGAGCTTTGGGTTCTGTCATTCAAACAAAAGAAGGTTATAATCTAGTACAAGATGATTTAAAGCTTGCAACTGCCGCAGACATTGTTGCCGATCCATCAGCACCAGGTGCTTTTGTGAACGGTATTATGGAGAATAAAGAGTGGATGTTTGTTGAAGGTCAATTTGTAGAAGCAGATTTTGACCGTGCAAAAAAAGAGATTAAGAGAGCATCTAAACAACAGATAGAAGAAGTTGCGCTTAAATTGTTTGAAAATTACCTTCGAAAACTTTAATTTTTATAAATAAGAAATCATAAGGAGATTCCTAATGGCAACATCAAAACTCATGGAAGCAGCTGCCGAGATCCTGTCTGGATCTAAAGGTAAAGCCGCAGCTATGCCACCAGAAAAACTAGGCGGAGAAGTCCAAGATTTGGGCGGTCCTACTCCACAGAATGCTAAACCAGATGACGATTCGCATAAGATTGATGCGACTAAAGGTGCAAAGAGCGCTACTGCTCCTACCACAAAGCCATCTGACGCATCACCAGATACTCAACTGAAGATGAAAAAAGAAGAATCTGAAGAAGCAAAAGGCGAAGAAGTTATTGCTGAAGAACAAGATGAAACTCTTGATCTGTCAGAAGATATTACTGCCATGTTTGCTGACGATTCTACTATCTCAGAAGAATTCAAATCAAAAGTCGCTACAATTTTTGAAGCTCGTGTAACTGATCGTGTTAATCAGATTGCTGAAAAGATTGAGGCTGACTATGCAAAACAATTGGAAGAAGCTGTTGAGTCTATTCAACAAGATCTTACCGAAAAAATTGATGACTACCTCAACTATGTTGTTGAACAATGGATGGACGAAAATGAAATCGCCATCGAATCAGGACTGCGTGCTGAAATCACCGAAGAATTTATCGCTGGTCTCCGCAACCTGTTTGCAGAGCATTACATTGATGTTCCTGCCGAAAAAGTTGATCTAGTCGATGAGCTTGCTGGTAAAGTTGAAGAACTTGAAAGCAAACTGAACGAAGAAATTGAGCGTGGTGTTGATTTAAATAAACAATTAATCGAATCACGTAAAGTTGAAATTACTCGTAGTGTGTGTGAAGGTCTTACAGAAACTCAAGTTGAAAAAATCAAATCACTCGCAGAGAGTGTTGAATTCTCCACAGAGGAAGAATACAAAGAAAAACTTGAAACAATCCGTGAGAATTATTTCCCATCTGGTGTAAAGAAAGCCGATGAGTCACAGTTAAACGAGAAGATTGAAGATGTTGAAGGCGAGAAAAAAGTCATTGCTGACCCATTTGTTGCCGCAGTATCTCAAGCAATTTCGAAAACAAAAATTTAATAACTAAGGAGATTTAAATGTATTTGTCCGAAGATCTACAGAAAAAATGGGAAGGTGTGTTAGATCACCCAGATCTGCCATCGATTAAAGACCCATATCGTAAGGCTGTTACAGCCGTTATTCTTGAGAACCAAGCTCAAGAGATGCAAAAATCTGGTGCCATTCTGCAAGAAACAGCACCGCTTAACTCTCTTGGTGGTACAGGTTTCTCGGGTGGTTCGGCTGCTAGTGGTCCAGTTGCCGGTTTTGATCCGATCCTGATTAGCTTGGTTCGCCGTTCGCTGCCAAACCTGATCGCTTATGATCTGTGTGGCGTTCAGCCAATGACTGGCCCAACAGGTTTAATTTTCGCAATGCGTTCTACCTATGCAGCACAAAACGTTGCTGCTGGTGCTGTTGAAGCTTTCTACAACGAAGCCAACACAGGCTTCTCTGGTACAAAAGCAGAGCAGTCGGCTATTTCTCTTGCTGCTAACACAGCTCTTGGTAACCAAAACGTATTTTCATCGGCAATGACAACTGGTGCTGCAATGGCCACTTCAGTTGCTGAAGATCTGACATTCAACGAAATGGCATTTAGCATTGAGAAAGTTTCTGTTACTGCTAAGTCCCGTGCTCTGAAGGCTGAGTACTCTATGGAACTGGCACAAGACCTGAAAGCAGTTCATGGTCTGGATGCTGAAACAGAATTAGCAAACATTCTGTCCACAGAAATTCTTGCTGAAATCAACCGTGAAGTTATTCGCACAATCTATACATCTGCTAAAGTTGGTGCTCAAGTTGGTACCACTACAGCAGGTACTTTTGACCTCGACACCGATTCTAACGGCCGTTGGATGGTTGAAAAAATCAAAGGTCTGGCCTTCCAACTCGAGCGTGAAGCAAACGTTATTGCCAAAACGACTCGTAGAGGTAAAGGTAACGTCATGATTTGTTCGTCTGACGTTGCATCTGCTCTCGCAATGGCTGGTCTGTTAGACTATCAATCTGCTCTCGCTGGTCAAGTTAGCCTGACCGTTGACGATACAGGTAACACATTTGCTGGTACCCTGTTTGGTCGCATCAAGGTTTATATTGATCCGTATTTTGCTGCCAATTCGACAGCTGAGTTTGCTGTTCTTGGTTACAAAGGTTCTAACGCATATGACGCAGGTCTGTTCTACTGCCCATACGTTCCTCTGCAAATGGTTCGTGCAGTTGACACAAACAACTTCCAACCAAAAATTGGCTTTAAGACCCGTTATGGTCTGGTTGCTAACCCATTCGCAGAAGGTGCTACACAAGGCCTCGGCGTTATTAATGCTAAGAGCAACCTGTACTACCGTGCGTTCAAGATTGCAAACTTAATGTAATCTTAATAAGTCCTATAATAAGAATTATAAAAAGGGACTACTTAAAAGAGGCATCGAAAGGTGCCTCTTTTTTTACGCCTAAATATACACATGAGTGAAATACTTTTAATGTCTGATTTACTGGACATTCGTGCCAGAAAATTAAAAGAGTTGGAGTTCTACAATCATCAATTAAAAGAACTTCAATTAAAGATGGCATTTATTCAACAAGAAATAAATCTTACCAATAAAATTGTTGATATGATACAAAAAGAAACAATCATTGATATTGGTTTGTATATTAAAAAGAACATATGACTGCACTTACAAGAAACCCGTCTAACCCTAACTTTTTACATCCGCATAAGTTTCAATTAAACTTTGCACGGGTACCTAATGTGCAATACTTTTGCCAATCTGTAAGTATTCCAGGTATATCAACAGGTGAAATACCTAGAAACAATCCATTTCTAGATTTGTATTCACCTGGAGAAAAATTAATTTATGATGTTATGAATGTGACCTTTTATGTTGATGAAGAACTTAAAGCATGGTTAGAAGTACATGATTGGCTTCGTGCTATGACTTTTCCTACTGAGTTTGAAGAATACCAAAATTTAAATAACTTAAATAATTTTACTCGGTATGCTAACTCAGATAGGCCACAATTTTCAGAAGGCTCTTTAACACTCTTATCTTCTGCGAATACACCGTATTATAAATTTAAATTTATAGATTTATTTCCTGTTTCACTTTCTTCTTTCGTAGTGGCAACATCAGATAGTCCTGACACTATTATTACTGCCGATGCTACATTCAGATTTGCCTATTATAATGTTGAAAAACTATTTTAAATAGTGTATGATCTCCATACAAGGAGATTTTTTATTCATGGAAAAACTTGATGAACTTTTGAACATGTGGGCTAAAGATGCCAATATTGACCGTACTGAACCTGGCAAAGCACTCATAGATATTCCAAAATTACACAGTAAGTATTTAAACATACTGAGTAAGCATCGTATGCTTGCCAAAGAAGCTGAGTTCAAATATAATAAAATGAAAAAGCTTAAGTGGGAATATTATACAGGTAAATTAGATGATGATGAATTACAAAAACGTGGATGGGAACCATTTCCATATGTCATCAAAGCCGAGTTGTCTACATATATGGAAGCAGATGAAGATGTAAATAAATTTCTTGCATCTAAATTAGTGCATGAAGAAATAGTTGATGTATGCCAAGCAATACTTAAAGAACTTAATAATCGTGCTTGGGAATTAAAATCATTTATTGATTGGGAAAAATTTATACAAGGTGTCTGATTTAACATTACATAAACTTGATGAAACGTTTATAAAATTTGAATGTGAAAAAAGTCTAGCTCAAGAATTATCAGACTACTTTACTTTCTTCGTTCCAGGTTATCAATTTGTTCCTGCCTATAAAAATAGATTATGGGATGGTAAAATACGTCTAGCCGATCTTAGATCGTTTACTATTTACCATGGTCTAACTCCTTACATTCAAAAATTTTGCAACGAAAGAAATTACTCTGTAGATGTAGATTCTAAAATTAATTCTACAGAAAACTTTTCTTTAATTGAGGCAGTAGAGTTCATTAAAACATTAAATTTACCGGCATCAATTGAAGTTCGTGACTATCAATTACAATCATTTGTTCAATCAATACGAAACAAAAGAATATTAATTCTATCACCTACAGGTTCAGGTAAATCATTAATACTTTATCTCATATTGAGATACTTACAGAGTATAGATTATAAAAAAGGTTTGTTAATTGTACCTACTACATCACTCGTAGAACAAATGTATTCTGATTTTATATCGTATGGTTATGATTCAGAAAAATATTGCCATCGACAATACTCTGGTAAAGAAAAACATTCAAACAGTTTGTTAACCATAACAACCTGGCAGTCTATATATAAGCTAGATGCTGATTATTTTGAACAGTTTGATTTTGCGATGGGTGATGAGTGCCATTTATTTAAAGCCAAATCACTCACCACAATTATGACTGGTTTAAAAGGTGCTTCATATCGTATTGGTTGTACAGGTACATTAGATGGCACACACACGCATCGATTGGTACTTGAAGGTCTATTTGGTACTGTATATCAAGCAACAACCACGAAACAGTTGATTGACAATAAACAGCTGGCAGATTTTAAAATTAAATGTTTGATTTTAAAATACCCAGAACACCTCTGTAAAATGTCTAGGCAATGGGATTACAATACAGAAAAAGAATTTATTGTAATGAACAAGGCGAGAAATGATTTTATAAAAAATCTAACACTTTCATTGGAAGGTAATACACTTGTTCTCTTTCAACTTGTCGAAAAACACG
>Ga0315901_10002171_pt1 | contig 27498 bp, 15 predicted proteins | sample LakEriMetagenome_10_FD_203761 | JGI IMG/M metagenome (GOLD analysis project Ga0315901, IMG submission 203761) | Freshwater fungal communities from buoy surface, Lake Erie, Ohio, United States - Buoy 2 MA116 | ecosystem: Environmental > Aquatic > Freshwater > Lake | place: USA: Lake Erie, Ohio...
GTAACATAAAGTCTTATAAGTGGTGCACATTTTATTATGTTATCAGATGTAAATTCTACATCCATGTCACTAAAAAAATCAGAAACAAATGATTTTTGTGTGCCTAATTGATTTGTCGTGTTTGTCTGATTGTTATTTGAATTAATTTGTGTCTGATTTGTAGATACTGTTTGAGTTGCGGTATTTACATCTGCATATAATATAACAGGGTCTAAGTAATTTTGAGGTGCGTTCGGGAAATATTTTACTCTTAGTTTATATTTTCCACCTAAACCAGAATCCACTGTACATACATTAGTGTAATTTGTGTTTGCACCACCGTCACAATTATAAGGAACGGGACTTGGATTTTCATCGTATGGGTCGTCGTTTGAATTTATAAATGTAAATTGTATTTTTGATAAAGAAAAATTAGAATCCCCTTCTATTTTGAAAACTTGATATCCTAAAAATGGTGCGGGTTTTTGAACATTTATGTATTCCCAATTTTGATTACCGACTCCATTAGGAAGTGGTAGTATTGTTGAAGAATCTCCTAAGTATTTTAAGCTTACATTATTTACAATATTGTTTTGTTGTTGTGGTGGTGTTGAGTTTGCCTGTAAACTTTGTGGGCTTACACATGTTATGTTATAATCATAAAAAGATAAACAATAAGCAGCGGCACTAATTCCTACTGCGTTTGTTTGTGGATAATCAGTATCCGCATCTAAAACATATGTTGTTGTTGAAGCACTATTTGGTACTTTTCTAGCGCAGAAATATTTTGGTGTGTTATTTTGATCTGAAACCTCCATGTAATAAACATTTCCGTCAGTGTAGGTTGCAAAATCACTAACTTGATTTGTATCAACTACATTAAAATACTGACCTGAACAAACATCTTGCATGGTCTGACCTGTCAATAGTTGGTTTGGTTGAGTAACTATTGGTAATTGTGGTGGTTGCGAATTAGATACTATATTTGGGTTTGGTTGATTTCCGATTAAAGAAATAGATGGGTATTCAGGTTCTACTTGAAGTTGATAGTCAACTTTTGGTATTGTAGAAAACCCAACATACTCTCTTAATGTTTTCCAAGCATCTTGATTTTGTGCCAAACTTTGTAATAAAGTTATATTAGACCCGTCACCAGGCAATGTACCTGTTACATATTTACTAAACGTAAGTTTTTGTGTTTCAGGAACAAACTCTTTTAAATTAGAAAAAGAACCAAAAAGAACTCTATCAAACTTACTAGGGTTACCTATTTTAATTACACATTCAAAATTTAAAAATTCTTCGATTGCCTTTGTAAATGATAAAATTTGTTTTTCTCCAATTGTTTTACCATCAACATCTTCACCAACAAAAGTTATTCCTGTTTTATTTACTAAAAACAAATTTCTTAAAACCGATTGTAATCTTCTTTGTTCTAAATTTTTTATTTTATTTGGATCATAAAATGTTGGTGTAGAAATTTCTCCCTCCAATACTAAGTTTTTAGTGTCAGCTTTTGGATCACAGAAAGCTAAAAACTTTTCTTCAAATTTATTTAACATATTAACATCAAAAACTGAAAATATTTCTTCGATATATCTTTCACTTACATTTTTTAATTCATATGTAGACTTATCATAATTTGTAGTTAAGTACTTTGTGGGGTCTGGTTTTATAAATTTATCTGATTCAAAATAGCCAAATTGTGATACAGGCCATAATGTTCTTACTGAACCATCATAAACTGATTTGTTATTATATAATTCTTTTGTCTGTGTATTATTATTATTTACACACTCTAAAATTGATTGATCAATTGTAATACCACCCATAGATGGGTATAAAATTAAATAATCTTGTCCATCCAATTTTTTTTCTGAGTACGAGTAATAATTAGATTTTGTAAGTTTTCTAAAAGGATTAAGTTGGTCAAATCCAAAATCTAAATTGGTTGTTGTTTGATTATTTTTTCCTAATTTAAATTTATCGTTAATGTACGCATACTCAAATGCTGATTGTGTATATGCTGAAAAAAGTTCTTTACCTGTCAAAAAATAATGAACATCATTAATTGTTTTAGGATAAAATCCAGTATTAATAAAATTATTACTTAATGGTGATGGTATAGGAAAAAGTTCTGTCTTCTGTAATGTAAAATTAAAATTTAATCCACTATAATTAGGAATAGTATATGTTTTTGTACTTGCAGATGTAATTGGATCATAATTTGTTTCATAATCAAAACTTTTCCAAACATTTTTTAATATATCTACTTTATCTTCAACAAATCTTTTATATCTGTGCCATATAGCACCATATTTCAATACCCAAGCATATGGAACTTGGTGTATTGCTGAGTATTTTTTAAGGGACGCACCTAAATTTGCTAAATTTTCTATTGAGTCGTCGGTATTTCTATTTTTTATAGATTCCTCAATATTAGAAAGTGGTAACGATTCTAAGAAAAGATAACCAAGGGCAACGTATGGGTTTTTTTCTGTCTGTATTTTTGATTTTTGAACCCCTTCTTGTAATGCGTTTATAAAATACGGTGTATTTAATAATGAAATTGTTTGGGTATTACTAACATTACCAGAATAGTTTGTATAATCTAACTTACCCTCCGTAAGATACATTTTTTTATACTCAGTATCAGTTACTCTCTGTTCAAAATAATCTTTTAATTGTAATCTTGTCTGTACCGGTGCGTTTGTTGTGGAAATGTATGGTTGATTAAAATTTTTAAATGAGTATGTCGCCTTTATTAATCCAATATTTTTATATTTATCGGTTTCATTTATTCTAGCAATTGTTTTTTTGTCATCTAAGTATATAAAAATTTTAGTGGTATCATTTATCAATTCGGGATTTTGAAAATATGATTTAGACGTATATGGGTATGTGTCTGTAAAACTTAATTTATTAGATTCACTATCTTTCAAAAATGTTTCTAAATTTTTGGCTAAAGGAAGATCTGCAGAAATTTGTATAGATCTACTAGACAAAGTATTTAAACTGTATATGTTATTTGGATTATTAATTAAATCTATCAAATATGGTGTATAAAATTTTTGTGCTTTTAAATTTTGCCAAGCAATTCCTTGTCCGTTAGTTGATATTTTTTTTAAATATTCTAAAAATGTTTCATATTTAAATTTAAAACTTTGTAGTAGTTGTGTTATTTCTATATTGTCTCCTATCGCTAATTCTACATTTTTACTTTCAATATCTCCATAAAATTTATCAAGTTGTTTTTTTTGGGCGATGTCACTAATCAATTTACTATAATTTGCAGACATATATGTTCTTTCAAAAAGTTCGTAAAAAAATGGAACTCCATATATGTCAGTATATGGTGGTGTTTTGAATGGGAATTCTAAAGCATTGGATGAAACAAAACTACTAAACTCGGCCGGATTTTTATAGACGTTTGTTGATTCGGGTTTTGCCTTTTCTGTTGTGCCTTTAAGATATGCCTCAACAAATCCTACCTCTGGCCAAATTTTATAATCAAAGGCCTTAGTTTGTCTTATGACATTAGCGTCTCCAGGGTAATTAATAACATATAATGAACTACCATTTTTTTGCTGTTCTTTTGTAAAATACAAAGGCCATGGGTAAACAACATTATCTTTATTTAATTGTCCGCTAGACTTTTGTATGGAATTTAAACCATCAACTGAAAAACTTTTATCAGGAGGTATTACCGCTAAAAGTCTGGCGGTTTCTTCTCTGACATTCCAAGCTTCTTGATGTACATCCTCCATCAATCTATAAAAAGTATCCGCACCTGCAAATATAATAGCAAAAATATTTCTAATAGTGGGTCTAAACCCTAACCCACCCGCTTGTGGATTATTCAATTGCCTATCTGATAATTTTTGAGCTAACTCTTTTTCAATAGTTTCTTCATAAATGGCTAGATTTTTTTCAGCCTTATCTATTTTATCTAAAAAACTATTTGGTTCAAAAGTTCCGTCAGCAATTCTATGATCACCGAACACATAATAAAGCACAGGTTCATCTACAATTTGATTTTGTGAATTTAAAACTTTTCTTGTAAGTTCTTTGTTTTTATCTTCGTCTAATTTAAATTTTTGAAGTTCGTCTTGACCGTCTTGTGTTGATAAGTTTAATTGTTTTCCTGTTCTATAATAATAGGTTTTTGCTAAATCTGAGGTGTTATTTAACCAGCCCACTATATCGAAATTTTTTATAACATCTTTTTTACTTTTTATATTGTGAGTTATTTCATATTTTTTTCCGATACCAAAACTTTCATTTTTATCTAAAAGATCTCCATAAAATTTTATTCTTTCTTCAATTTTAGTTTCGTAATCTTTTTGTACTTGTTCATCTATTTCTTTTTTGTAAGGATAATATATCAAGTTACCGCTCACATAAAAACTAGTTTTATCTAAAAATTTATCTAAAGAATTAGTGTAAACACTTTTCTTTAATAAACTAAGATTGTCTCTATATTCTTGTATATCATTAAGTCTAGAAAAATCCCCTTTGTTTTTTATATCTTCTTCTAGTTTTTTTGCATAATTGTTAGCCCTATCTATAAATTCTTCTATTGTTAATCTTGGGAATCCTTTTTCAAGTAGCCCTTTTCTTTCATATTCATCATAAACTTCATTCATTATTTGTCTACCCTTATATGTGTTAAGAGTTGTTATTGTACTATTACTAGGGTCCTTTACTGTTATTTCAGTATTATACATTTTTGGTGCAGTAATAGCGTACTGTAACGGCGTATCGAATAATAATGCGGTAAATTTTCCAACTAACTTTAAACTTACGTCAAAGTTTCCTGTTGACGAATCTAGTCTAGCGTTAAAAGACAAAAGTGAAAGTCTATACCTTATAGCCTTTCCATAATACCCTTTAAGGGTTAAATAAAATAACGGGTATGGAAAGTTAAAAAAAGCGGAATAAATTGAACTTTCTCCTTGTTCAAAAAGAGCCTTTCCTTGTATATCTGTCATTTCAATATTAACTTCAGGAACACCGGTGCCTTTTATATTGACTCTAATTGTTTTTATACCAAATAGCTGTGTGTCTTCATAATTTCTTACAGAGTTTTTGAACCTTTGTTTGTTGTCAAAACTTACTAGTTCCTCTTGTTTTTGATTTGGACTACCTCCGATTCTAGAATCTTTTCCTGTGAACTGGTCTGTCCAACTACTATCAAAATCTTTTTTACCTTTAGGTTGTAAAAAATTTAATTTTAGATTATCATCACCACTAAATAATGTGGCGATTGTTGTATTAAAGACAGGTGACGAATCTTTAAAATCATCACCTATTGCTAATTTTGTTCTAGGTACAATAAATGTTTCCAAATTAGCGTAATACACCAAATCTTCATGATCGACTAATCTTGGGGCGGGGTTACCTTGTGGATCGTAAATCTCATTAGGATTAACTAGTACAATATTATCATACTCAGTTTCTACAAATATTTTTTTTGTTTGTACTATTCTTTTATCTGCCATAGTAGAAGAAGTGTGTTTCTAATGCTGAATTATAATCTTGTAATGCTGCAGTTAAAGGGTAAGGTATAATTAATATAGTACCATCGGGAATATTCATTTCTAAACCACCGTAAATTGGGTTTGCCGCCATGATTAACCACCCAAAATATGGTGAACCATATTTTTCATAGCTTATTTTATCTAACCTACTTTGTCCTCTTCTGTAAATATATTTTTGGTCTGTTGACCTTGGGGACAATCTGACAAACGGTACGGTTGTTTGGTTACCATTAATTAAAAATTTTTGATATCTATCGTAATACTTCATTTTATACAAAAGTTTTTCTTAGGTTAAAGACGTTAGAGTTACCACTTCTTTCCCAAACATCTTTTAAGTTTTGATCGTTTGGTGGTACAGGTGGTACCTGTCCTAGATAATTCATTATTCTTTTCTTAGTCCTATTATAAGGATTATAGGTGTTGAATTTATTTTTTAAATAATTGTCTTCAAAATCCTTGAATCTTTTGTCTACAACATCTTTAGACTCTTTGTATCTTGGATAAAGCCCTAAAGATGCTGGCCCCGTACCTGGTGCGTAGAAATACCCAACATTTTCTTGTAAATAATAACTCCACGAATTAATTACATCACTTGGTTCTCCATTTAAAGAACTTACTACTTCATTAATAAATTTTTCAGGGTTATCTAAAATAGGTTTACCAAATAACATAAAAAATCTGATATCTGCAGCCTCAGTAAATCCAGTATTTGTACCTTCTATAAATATTTTAAATTCGTATGTATCGTTAAATTCATATGTGGTGCCCGATGGTATTATTTCTTTTTCATACATTCTAGAATAAAAATCATTCATATCGGTTCTAATAACTAAAAAATCTTTTTTTAATTCGTCAAATGTATTTGCCACTCCACTTGTTGGATCAACTTCGGATGTACCTGAAACTCCAAAAACTATAGGAGTTCCTTTTTTACTAATGTAACCATCAAATCCACTAGAAACATAGTTTAATTTATCTATAGAAAAAACTAAATTTAGTTCTTCGTTAACTATTGATGAGTTTGCGGTTTCTAATGATGATAGAACTTCAGTACCTCTAGTTTCTATCATTTCTTTGATTTTACTTTTAACTTTTCTAATTTGTTGTTTTGTAAAATCATTTTCTTGTAAATTACTTAAAAGAGGACAGAAATCAACGTCAACGTCGTTTATTGTTTCTGAAACTAAACTTTCTATTTTGTTTTGTATTTTTTGTCCTTTACCAAAAATATTTGCATTATATGTTAAATTTCCATTTAAATAATCAAAATTACCTGTCGTATAATTCCTGTCTTTAGTAATTAATAAAATACCCCCTAGTAATGTTTCTTCATTTACTTTTTTTAGGTTATTGAAAGTCGCATTTACGTATAATTTATTTTCGTCTGCTATTTTTTGCATTATTTTTTCATAAGACAGAGTACCAAAAGGTTTTTCTGTGTCTATATCATAATCACCCTTAACTATAACACCAATAGTGTCTCCTTTATCATCTGTTCTTGGCTTGTTAACATCGTCTAATATACCAAGTTCATCTTTAATTCTTTTTATTAACTCATCAGTTAATTCTTGTTGTTGTAGTTCTTCAGTAACTTCAGCTCTTTCATCATACATCTCTGTATTTGCATAATAATTAAATGATAAAGCATTCTGTAATTTAGAAACCGGTTCTTTTATTCCTTGTCCACCTATAAAGTTAAAGTTTAAACTAACATCACAAATCATAGGTTGTACACCAATACCTTCAGGATTTAAATCAAATCTTCCATCTTCATATTTAAAATTAATTGAGTCTATAACTATTTTTGTGTGAAAGAAATCACCTATTCGTAAAATACACACAGGTGGCGCACCAAAAACACTATTTGTTACATCGTTATAAATAAGTTCTGTTCTACCGTCACTACTTTTATTTACTGTAGGTATAGTATCTCCAGGTCTCATACATTGGTGTAAAAATGTTAGTCTAGAATTTAATCCTTCGGGAGTTATTGAGTGGAAGGCGGGGTGGAAATGTTTTAATTTACTTTTTAAACCATCATATAACATTTGATCTGTTCTTTTTAATAAATTAAAATAGTTACATTCTGTTAATAATTTTCTTGCTAATCTTTTTAATAAATCTTTTTTTGGTTCTCTTGTTTTTACAACTAATGGGTCTTGTTTTCTTCTTACTTCATATGGAGAACCTTCGTGAATTGTAACTGCAGTAGTTGCGCTATATCCTGTTTTTGCGGGTATTATTATTGGTTCAACAAATATTTCTTCTTCTTTTACAGGTTCTGGCGTTATAAGTCCTTCAGCCTTTATATTAACAATCCTCACTCTTCTACAAGCCATAGCATTTACGGATGTTGTACCTTCTCTACTATCATATCTGTAACCCTTACTACAATCAATTGCCTTATATACTGGGTCTTGAAGTGTTGTAGTTTCACCTTGTGGTTGTTTTCTTACTTTTAATTTTTTACCCCATTCTTTATTAAGATCAACCCCATCATATTTGAAAGATCTTATATATTTTTCTACAGAATCTAATCTCCTTTTTGAAAGGTTTATGTTGTAATCTACAGTAGTTACTGAAGACGCAGAACCTAAAAGATCAAAACTTATAATTGCCCCTTGTTTTATTGCTTTACAAATTGTTGTTAAAAGTCTTTTTGATTCTGCAAATTCAGACTCTATATAACTAAATGCTCTTTCTACCGCCTCTTTTCTCCACTCTATATAATCTTTTAGATATGTTATTTGTGTTAAATCGTTTACTTGTTCTGGTGAACTAAAATCAGGTAGTGGAAATTGTGCAGAGTAGTCTGTACCATAATTAGGATCGTTATATTTAAGTACTTTGTTAAAAGATCCCCTAAATGACCTTACGTCGTCATTTGTTGATCCTGAAACTAAATAACCCGGTTTTAATGCTAAATATTTATTATACCAAGTTTCAAAAGTTCCTGTTGAGGTTTCGCTACTGGAATCCGGGTTTGGGTAGTCATTATGAAAAAAGAATATAACTTCTTTAAACTGCCCTACTTCTTCAATAATGTCAGGTTCTGTGTTACCACTTGGTTCGGGTATTATTACTTGTTCTGGAATATCATATGGTACTTGTATTGTTTCTATAGTTTCGAATGGTTCTCCTTGTATTATATCTACAATATCTGGTTGTTCAATTATTTGTGTAGTAACATCAAAAACGTCTTTTGGTGTAAACATAGGAAACTTGACAACTAAGTCATATAAATCGTATTTTACACATCCAGCAAAAAATGATTCTATAACTTTAGTTATTTCAGTATCTGTTGCCTTTGCGGCTTCTAACTCTTCATTTAATATTACATTCAAAATGGAAGGATGATCCACTATTATCTTCCAAGATAATGAACCTTTTCTGCTCGAATTATTAAATGTGTAAATTGGTTCGGGTCTACCTAAGAAATTATTGTCAGTCCAATTAGTACTAACACTTTCATCAAAACTTAAATCGTATGGAGGAAACCACATAATTCTTCCACCATTAGGTCCTCTTTCACATGCTGGTAAATCTTCATATGTAAAATCTTTTTTATTAGATGATCTCCATGCAAGATTTTCCAAAGAAAACATATATTTTTTAACTTTTCCATCAACAATATTTGTTGACTCGTTGCCTAACCACGGAGCAATATTTAAATTATACGTATTATCTAATACCGAATAACTGTACTTTCTAATGTTACCGTCAACTTTTTGTAACTCATCATATGTCATGTATGGTCTATCTTTTGTAAATAATCTACAATATTCATATCCTTTGACTGTTGGTGTTTTTTCATCAACTGAGTTTGGTGTTGTATATCTTATAACTCTAGAACCTTTAGTTAATTCTATATAACCGTCATTGAAAACTTTAGATACTTGGTTTATAGCATTACCAACATGTTCTAATTTGTTTTTAGATAATGTACCCGCATCTATAATTTTTTGCGTTACATCTAAAAGCGACCCTTGGGTAAATTCATTTCTTGTTGATTTTGTAGGGTCATAACTACTACTTATTTTAGTAAAATTAAATGCACTGTTGTCATCAAACGCGCTACCTAGTGGTCCTGCAAATTTTCCAGGTACCATCCAATTTTCTCCATTAGCTGCTTGAGATATCCAAGTTAGTCCGGCTTGAAGCCCATTTAAACCATCAAAGTATGATCTAGAATTTAAACCAAAAAATGAATTACTTAAAATCTTACCTTCATATTCTTCACCAACTTTTCCATATGAAAAAACCGCCATGTTTGAACTAATACCATCTCTTTGGCTTTCTGGTAGTTCTTCGGATGGTGATACAATATTTTTAATAAAATTTTTGTTGTCTCCAATATAAAATTTACCTTTTGGTGCTAGTAAAAGAGAATTATTTGCATAATCGGGTCTATAGTAATTAAATGATAATTGTCTAAATAATATGTTTTTAGTTGGTGTTGATGTAAATTCTATTAATGTTTCAGATGCAGTGTCATTAGCTGGTCTATTATTGTTAAAAAATGGTCCTCCTGAACCTCCCAAAACAGAAAGTGCATTATTGGCTAATGTGTTTTCTGAATTAACTCTACCGGGGTAATCAAAAAGTTCACCAACAATATATGAATAAGGACTATAAAGTCCCGCTAAACGAGCCGCAAAATTTATAGCGTCACCAACTAAGGTTCTAGGTGAAGTAATTGCGTAATTCAAAGACAGTAGTGGTATGTTACCCGTTAAAATACCTGCAGCATCAAATGGGTCTAAATTAGGTTTTGCAGAAATTTCTCCTGTATCTGGATCTATACTTGATTCTATCGCATTTACACTACCTAAAGTTTGTTGTAATATTTCTGCGTTAACTCTAAATTTAAATTCTTTTTGTAATTGTTTTGCCCCCAAATTAGCTAAATTAGAATCTTGAGATAAACTACCATCAGAACCACTTGGGTTATCACTAATTAAAATACTATAAGGTGTGTATTCCGAAGGTAAGAAAACATAAGTAGAATCACTTTTCAAGTAAGGTGAACCTGTGGTTTTTATTGGTAAGTCAGGGACAAATACTAATTCAGGATTTCCATAAGTGGTGCCTTGTGGTACATAAGTATTTTTACCATATGCTTCTGATTCTTTTTCCTCCCCAACAATTTCTAATATACTATCTATTGTATCAGGAAACCCGTACTCACCTTCGTTTTTATTTGTTTGTAAATTGTTATTTATTGTAACACTATTTATAGGAATGTTTTGAGGTCCGTATTGATTATTACTTATTAGTGTTGGTCTATTTAAAACCCCTCCTTCTTCTAACTGACTTTTTATTGTGTCAAAATAATTATAATTACCTTCGTTAGAACCAAGTATTAAATCTCTATTAATATTGTATCTTGTTAATCCATAATCATCCGCATTTTCTGGACCATATTTGTTTTTAATTATTAATTTTCTTTCTTGTTCGTCACCAATTTGTTCTAAATAATTACCAAGCGTGTCATTAATATCATATTGTCCGCTACCCGTTGTAAGTATTGTCTCATCATCGTTAATGTTCCAAACTGTATACCCAAAACCAACACCTGGTGGGTTAGTCGGTTTATAAACATTTTTAGTAATTAAAGTAATTTCTTGAGCGTTCCCAATTATACCTAAATTACTTTGTAATGCGTCGTTAATGTCATAGATACCACTACCTGTTGTAAAAATTGTTTGATCATTATTAATATACCAAACAGTATTTCCATAATCTTTAGGTGGAAATGGTTTGTAAACATTTTTAGTTTTATGAAAAACTTCTTGATCATTTCCTATTTGATATAAGTAACTTTCAATAGTATCGTCAATAGTGTAAGTACCTCCACCCATACTTAGTATGGTTTGATCGTTATTAATAAACCATACAGTGTTTCCGTAATCTTCAGGACTCTCAGGTTTATATAAGTTTTTTACCTTGTGAAAAACTTCTTGGTTATTTCCGATTTGATATAAATAACTGTTTAAAGTGTCTTCAATATTATATTCACCATTACCTACTGTTAGAATATTTTGATCGTTATTAATATACCATACTGTACTACCAAAATCACCTAAACCAATAGGTTGATAAACATTTTTAGTTATCAAAAATCTTTCTTGATCATCGCCTTTTAATTCTAATTTACTACCGATTGTTAGTGGATATCCATAATTACCTAAATTTGAATTAGTTATGAATGTATTATTAATATTGATGGTTTCTCCATAATCATTTGTACCGTTTGCCGGCCCATAAAGATTTTTGATGTATAATAAACCTTCTTGTTGATTTCCTATTGTTTCTAAATCACTATTAATAGAATCAGTATATGTGTACTCACCTTCATTTGGTCTGTAATTCAAATCTATATTAATATTGACTGAATTACCAAAAACATTTTGGTTTTCAGGTCCGTATTGATTTTTAATTATTAAACTTTTTTCTTGTGGGATTGAAATTGATTCTAAAGTGGGTGAATCTGTGATTGCATAGTCAACTAACTCAAATTCTTTTGTTTGTATTTTATCAGTATAATTAAAAGAACCATCAACCTTATAAGGTGGTAAATTTCTTGTTAATAGTTTTTTTCTAAAATTTTCTGACGAGTTAAAAGATAGTGGACTCTCCATTTATTTTTGTTTTTTTATAAATAGACTGATTTAAGATTTTTATGCTAAAACTCCTTTTGTTTTTTTGTATGCCTCTAATTTATATAGCACTGTATCCATAATTTGTTTTTGTACTTCAGGTCTTTGGAACATTTGCGCTATTGTACCACTATCTCCGTTAATTGATCCACCTATATTTAAATTAATATCGATTTTACCTGACATTCCCATATTATTAAGAGCCTTATCTAAACCAGGCCCAACCGCCACTTGATCACCAACAATTCCTTTAAAAAGTTGTCCTTGTGAAAGTAACATAGGAGGTCCACTTGCAGGAAAAAACCCATCTTCCATGGGGTAACTTGGAATACCTAATAGTTCTAAAATTTCTGCGGGGTTCATATTTTGAATTCCGGTTATGGCGAGGTCCATAGTATCTTTTGTAGTTTTATATCCTTCTAAAGTTTTTAAAGTATCAGGCAGTCCTTCGGTCACTTGTCTAGCCTTTTCGTCAACAACCCCCGGTATTCTTTTATCAAGATCCGCAAGATCTTTACCATATTGACCAAAAGTTTTTCCTTGTTCTTTTGTTAGGTCTTTAATATTTTTTTCAAGATCTTTCCTACCACTATCTCCTAGCATTGTCATAACCGCCTCTTTAATTACGTTTATGTCTCTTGCTTGATTTTCAGATATTGTCATACTTTCTACAGCAATTTCTTTTTCAGATTTTGCGGCTTTATTTTGGTATTCTGTCATTGCTTCTTTAAAACCTGGCATTTTTAAAGCATCTTCTAAAGTTTTACCTTGTTCATCAAATCCCGGTATATCAACAGTAACTTCTCCATTTTTACCTATTTGGGCAAGACCAGCAATTAAATCCTGACTTGCAGGGTCAATACCACTTAAATCAAACTTTTCTTTAATAAAATCAAGTTTTGCTGCTTGCCTACCAGTACTAACTAAATCTTCCAAATTTGCACCTGTTAATTTTGCCTGTTGTCTTAATCTATATAAATCTTCGGTTGCGATATCAAAGTTTCCTGTTTCTTTATTAAAGGTCATAGATGCCTTTGTTGATTTAACTAGTTCTTCTTGTAAACCCGCAACGTCATTTTGTGCCATGTACATTAGTTGAAATGGGTCCGCTAATTTACCAACAGCCCCTCCTAACATTTGAAAGTTCGCAGCTAGTTCAATAGCACCTTCAGGGTCAAGTGCGGTTTCTGCCGTTTTCATAGCACCAATCGCCTCCATACTAGTTCTCAGTTGTTGTGATTGTTTTACCATTTTGGCTAACCCATCAACACCGGCCTTGAAGCCAAATCCATTAATATTTTTCATATTCTTGGATATTTCTGTGACGTAACCTTTTGCTGATAAACCAACTTGTCTTGCTTCTTTAGATAAGTCATGTATTTTTTCAATAGACTCTTTTTGACTATAATTAAATAAGTCCATTTGAGCAACTAAAGCCCCAACGTCTTTAGAAGCCATCCCTGTGGCCTTTGCGATTTCCCCCATATTTTGAACAACGTCTCTAGATATTGGGGTCATCCTACCCATACCACCAACTAAACCTTCAACTAGTTCTGTTGTTTCTTTAAAGGTCATCCCTATATTTAAAAGTCCGTCGTCTCCTCCTTCTCCATAATATGCTTTTTGTATTGTTCTACCAAACTCATTTGTTTTATCAACCAATTGTGAAACTCCCCCCATGCTTCTTTGTAGGGTTCTTGTATAAGATTCTTGTGCGGTTGCGGCTTCATTAATATTATCAACCCATGTTTTAAGGGCTGTGGCATACTCTTTTGGCTTAGATGGGTCTAGTTTTGGAAAAACAAATGTTTCCATGGCCGTTTTCATTTGAGCAAACTGATCTAACGCACCTTGTGCGGTATACTGAGACGTTGACCCGGCCGCTTTTTCCGCACCTGACGCATTTGCATCACTTTTACCCCAATATAACCATAGTAACATATAATTTTGTTTTTAAATAAATAGTTTGGATTCTACTTTTTGGTATATGTAGAATTTATCTTTTCAATAAAATAATGTCTTTCGTAAGTTGGCATTATCATAAGATCACTATACGTAAATTTAGAATAGTGAATCATATAAAAAATTTGATCTAATAAGTGTTGTTTATAATTGGAAGAAAGGGCGAAAAAATTCAACCCCAAAGACAACATTTGCAGTTACCTTTTCTCCAGACGGGGCTATAATTTCTCTTTTAAGGTCAAGACCTGGTTCACAATCCAATAAAAATTTTTTTAGTTGTTTAGAATCTGATATTGGCATTTGATTAATGAACTTAGCAATTTCTCCTTTGTCTCTTACTCCATCTAATTCTACAATTTGTTTTTCTAATCTTTTAGTAACAACAGGAGCAACCATACCTTTAGGGTAATTTTCAACAATTTTATCAATTTCATTAATTTCTCTCATAGATAAAATTTTACATTTTACATTTTTTCTAGATTTTGGTAAAGTAAAAGTAAAAAGTCCCTCTTGGTCAGGTTCTTGTAGTGGATTTATATATGAAAGTTCATCTAAAAGTATTGTAGTTTCAAATGGTTTATTTGTTGCAGGATCTATAACATTCAAAGTATACTCAGAACCAAACGCAGTGTTTCTTAAAAAAATTAACAAAGCATTTACATCACAACTAATCATTTGGTTCACGTCAAACCCTGGTTCGTATATTTTATTTTTTAAAAGACCCATTATTAAACCATCGGCACTTGTGTTAGAAGAACTAAGTAAATTTTCATCTGCGGCGGTTAAATAACCGACCTTTAGGGATTCTTTTCTAGGTTTATAATAAATTCCTTTTGAAGGTAGTTTAACTACATCGTGAGGTAAATTAAAATCCATTTGCCCATATTGTATTGATTGATCCATAATAATTTTTTATTAAAAAATAAATAATTAATGATGTATGTAAACAAAAAACCCCACTTTGTTAGTGAGGTTCTTAAAAATATTTTTATATTTGTATTAGTAAACTAAAATACATCTATCTGGTCTAAGATTTGCTTTAACAGTAATTAACCCATCCTCACTATACCCTAATGAATCAAAATCAACACTGGTTAAGAAACATCCTTGTAGAATCCACTTTTCAACCGCAACTCCTGTTGGGTCTAACATTTCTAAGTCAACGTCTTTTTTGTATCCTGCAGCATAACCCATACGACCTGTTACAGATTCTGCGTGTAAACGAACCCATTCCATTAGGGCTTGTGAAGCAGATGGACCAATAGGGTCACGGAAGGTAACATCCATTGCTTCCCAATTGAATCTTCCTGCAACGTAGGTAGAGGTGTTTAAGAATGGAATCTCAACATCTTTAATTGTTACTTTTGGTCTTGTTGTTGATTCAACATACCACGAGTTTATTCCCAAAGAAGATGGAAATGTTATTATAAACCTGTTTTTTCTTTTAGGTTCATATTGAAAGGGCATTTTCATTAATAAATCAGCCATGTTTTCTATTTTTTTTCTTTTTTATTTTATTAATAAATATCACTATTAAAATTTTTCTATTTACTTTAAATTATTTTTGTAATATTTCTTATTATAAGCATTCAGTAATTAGTTATATTTTTCTTTTTTTCCTCCTTTAGTTAAAAATATATCAACTGGTTTTTCGTCAAACTCTGAAGATAAAAATTGATCCATTTTACTTACATTTCTTTCGTCATCATCTGAAAAACCTATTTTAACAAACTTTCTAACAAACTCTTCTAAATCTTCTAATGGTTCCGCCATACTTACATCATCTTTAAAAACTGGTTTTAAATCGTCTAAAGAAATTGAAGGGTCTTTTTCTAAAATATTTTGAATTAGTGTCTTTGCTTGTTCTCTACAATAAAAAACAAATTCCTTAATCGCCTTATTTTTTCCTTCTTCAGGTGATGCCGCACTTCCTTCACCAAAAGACACAGGATGAAATTTACATAAACTTAAATAATCTTCTATTGGGTTTTTACTATCCCCACCTGTCAAACTAAGTTGTTCATATCTTTTTAAATTTTCCAATAAAGATTTTTGACTAAGTCCGTGTTTATTTGACAAAATTAAATTTAGAACTCCTTCTTTTAAAACTTCAGGGTTGTGACCTCTTGCAGTAATTATTGAAAAAATTGAACCTCCATTAATACATTCAACAAAGTCTGCCCAAGCAGGACCAACTTCTGCAGTCATACTATCAATAATGAATTTTTTATTTCCTTGAGTCTTAAAGTTCCTAAAAGGGTCTTCAGCAAAAGAAACTATTTTTTTACCTTTATAATCAAATTCTTCAGTACCTATTTTAACTCTATACTCTGCAAAATCTTCCGTAGACATACCAACTTCATTATTATCATCATCTGATACCATGATTTCTGTAGGCATAAACATAAGATTATCGTCCCAATCAAACGCGTAATATTTTAGATCAGGTCTAACATCTGCATTACTTTTATCCCCTATTAAACCTTCACGTATTATTTTATTTCTTATCATTTTTGTTTTTGAATATTTGATAAAATTTTTTCTAATTGTTTTTCTGTAATAATAATATTTTGTTTTTTATTACTCATAATATTTTTTTCTTTTGAGTAATCTCCAACAGTCTCCTTAATTAATTTCTTTTTTATTTCCATTTTAAAATATTTTAAAATTATTATTTATATAAATATAAGGAGGACAAAATTGCCCTCCTTTTTTTTATACGTCATCAAATGATGCTCCGGTTGGAGTTATCACAAACTCAATATCAATATATTCTAACGCTCTTGTTGGTTTCAAGAAAATTTTACCTGTTAACGTATTAGAATCTAAATCTTCAGGAGTGTTAGAAACAGTAACTCTAAAGTCAATTAAACCTCTATCTCTTCTGATTGAATCTAAGATTGGGTTTACTGAATCTAAGAAATCTTGTCTTACTTTTTGATCGTTTTGTTCAAACAATAGTCTTACCGCAACTGCTGAAATAAGTTTACGCGCTTGAAGTAACAATCTTCTCACATTAATTCTATCAAGTGCAGATTCTCTTACTTGAAGAGTCTTATTACCCCAAATTACAGTACCTACATCAGAAAAAGTAGCAATAGGGTTAATTCTACCTTTATATAAAGTATCTCTATCGTCTTGTGTTAATTTTCTTCTAGCTTTGATTGCATTTACTAAACCCCTAGTGTAACCTGCCGAAGCAAACCAAGGGAAGGCAATATTATCGGTTAGTGCTAAATTTTTAGTAACCTCAGAAGTTGGTGGTATATAAATTTGAGTATTATTTACCGTATCTCTAGTTAAAATCCATGGATAATAAGTTGCGGTGTAGTTTGAATCTATACCTGTGTCTTCTAAGTTTTCTACAGCCTCTTGAGGGAATATTAGTAACCCATCATCTAACGTCGGTGAATATAAATCAAAATCAGGAGTAGTACATATGTAAATCGAATCTGCTCTATCATCTTCAATCATTTCAATAGCACTTTCTACTAAATTTGAATTATTTACATAATCAATTCCTGGTGTCGCAAATACATTAATATTTGTTGATTCAGGATTTGAGAATGTTTGTTGGCCCCATAGATAAGAATAGTAATCTGTGTTACCCCAATTTTCTTGGTTAGGTCCTGATATTTGTTTAAACGCACCCCATCCAGATGCCGTTGGGTATGTTATGCTAGGTGCTGCTCCGTATTTGTATCCCGTTTGACCTAAAGCAAATGTATCTTCATTTGTTCTATATTCTCTGTAAATATCCCATCCATCAAATCCTCCGTAAGGTACTACCGTAAATTTACGTGTATTCAATCTAAAATAAGGACTATTACTATCAGGTTCAGAATTAAATGATGCTATTCCTGTTTCAAACGCAGATTGACCTGAAGTTGAGAACCCATTAGTTATTGTAACAACAGTTGCTCCGCTATCTAAGTGGAATCCTTTTGTTCTGTAACCCCATGGAATGCCCGATTCATCAGTTGCAATATCATTAGGTATTTGTTTTCCTTTATATTCAAAAAAGTCATAATCAAAACCTTGTGTGTTAGATATACCTAAGTAAACTCTTCTTGGGTTTTCTCCTCCTGATATTCTAGCATTATCACCACCACTTGGTGAACTAAATGGTGGATTTGCTGTCACGTCTCCAGGTTGAAAATATTTTTTCTTATATTCAATAAAAGGCGAAGTATTATTTTCATATTGCCTAAAAGTATATCCCTCAAAACCACATGGAAGTGCGTCTGTTGGTGCTTCGTCTGACATTTCTAACATCACAAATTTTGATTTCACTTGGTATTCTCCGTTAGATGTACCTATTTTATTTGCAATATAATTATTTTGTGTTGGGTCTAGTGAACAATTTGTAAAACTTTCAATTACCCTAACATTTTGATCGTTGTCATAAAAATCTCTTATAATAACATCAAATGTGTTTGTGTTGAATGAAATGTTGATTATGGAAATTTTAACTAATCTGTTAGCCGCGTTTCCGTCAGCTATTAGAACAAATTTAAATAACTTGAAAATTTTGGTACCTCTTAATTCAGAAACCAAATAAGGCGTTTCAGGTGTTTGAAATCTTTCTAAGAAGTACGCAATTGAATTATTATAATTTAAATTTGTCGTATCTGTTACTCCAGGTAAGTCTATCAAATCACAATTTAAACCTCTAACCTTACCTTGGTTATACCCATTTCTAAGTAATGCCGGATAAACCTCTTCAACAAATAAAGGAACTTCGTCCCTATCTTTACCAAAATTAGATCTACCAAAAACTTTAGTCAAAAAGTTAGTACTTGACGGATCCATCGAAGTTGTAAATTCAAATGTGTCATTATCTCTAGTAACTCCCGATATTTGAAAAGGTAAAAACGGATTTTGAGTAACTCCTGAAAATGTTCCTGTACATACCATTTGAACGTCAGAAGTACCAGTAACTTCAAATCTTGGTCCCGCCTGAGTGGTAGAATAATTTGTTATACCTCTTGATCTTAAAGTACCAACAACAAGTTTGTCATAATCACTATAAGGAGATGCTGAATAATTAGTGACATAAAGTCTAACGGATCCACTATACCCACCAGCAACACTAGTTAATTGTGCGATTGTTGAACCAAATCCTTGTCCAAAATATGTTCCAGAGGTGTAGTCAAAAAGAGCATAATACCAAGCATCATTTGTATAAGCAGATAAATTAGCAGAACCAACATTTATATTATCTACTGAAAGTGCGTTTGTATAACCAGAAACAACCCCTGTACCATTCAAAGAAACCCCACTCAATAAACTCAAAGTTGAGGAACTCAATGATCCCCAAACAATTGAAGTACCTCCTGTTAGTGGTGATGCCTGATTATATAATAATATTTGTGATGAAATATAATCTTGTAAATCATCATTTATTGTGGATGTCGATCCGTTATTTGATGTATAGGTGTTATAAAAATTATTATCGTAATTTATTGCCGAAGGAACTGAAGTAGTAAAAGTAACAGTACCACCTGTTGTTGCAGTAAATGCTATTGTATATAAAGTTGATGGTGCACCTGTAACTGACACAGTTCCTGGATTCACATTACCAATTGATTTAATAGACCAAGAAGGACCAGCATCATAACCTGACAGACCTAGAACTCTAGTGACAAAAAGTTGATTGGATTGTTGTAAATATGCCTTTGCAATATACGCTAATTCATATTTAGGTATTTGTGTATTTACAAATTTTTCAGGACTCGTAGTTCCAAAATATGTTTGAAACTCGTCAAAACTTGAAATAAATATAGGTTCAAATGCGGGTCCCGATAAAGTTTCCCCGACTAATCCTAAAGTAGTTACGCCCACGCTCTGAGCAACGAATGTTAAATCTCTTTCTGAAGTATAAACTCCAGGTGAAACAAAGACTTTATTTGATGATGCCATTTTTTAAATAGTTTTTTTATCTTTTATTTTATATATAAATACAACATCAAAACGCAAAATTCTTAATCAAAAATATCAAAATTAAATACAGTATGAAAAAAGTCTACCTTTTTTCTACCACAAAAATATTTATTTAAAATGAAAAAAATAAAAAATATAAAAATATCAGAAGAGTCTCACAAACTATTAAAAGAATATTGTGAAGATAAAGGTATTAAAATTTTTAAATTTATAGAAAATCTAATTAAGAAAAATTGTACTAAAGAAAAAGATATTTATGGCGAATAATTATAATAAATAAGAAGTCACATAAATTGTGGAGGTCTGAGTATTGTCTTGTTTTACTACTATTAATTTTAAAGTATCTTTTGTTGTTATTTGAATTGTTTCCAAATCATCACCAACGTAGTTATTATTAATATATACAGAATAACTAGAAACATTATCAGTTCTTTCTATTTTAAAGTCCGCAGTGTAATTAAACACTTCACTTATCTGTGTCACCCCATTAACAAATGTTATGTTTAAATCAAAGTTATCAGGTCTTGGTGGTTTGTATTCTATTTTTCTTTTTCTATTTTTAGTATTAACTTCAAACATAGTGACTGCTCTTGTTATTGCGGGAGAAACTTCAAATTCTTCTTCGTCTATTAACAAACCTTTAAGTGTTATTTTATAATTTGCTATATAATATTTTCTTTTTTCCAATTCCTTAGATGATTCATCTGAGACATCATCCATAATAACTGGTAAGTAATGTCCTTTGACATTTATGTATGACTGTTTAGATGTGAAAGTTTGCATGAATATTTTGTTAAACTCATTAAGTTCCCTCATTCTATTACAAAATAATTTAACATTATAGGTTATATCAACAGGAATTGGTTGTGGTATTTTATAAACATCAGCACCTTTTCTTTGTCCATCCCATGTTGGAACCGTATAATAATAAAAATGTCGTCTTTCGGGGATGTTGGCTAACCCCCCTTGAAGTGTTCCATATTTAACTTCTGGCATTCTTACTGTAGTAACAAAAGGTAATTTGATGTTTTTATCTAAATCATTAAAGTTCCAAGTCGTCGTAAATTGAGCCCAATTTTGGTTTGTTATTATTTTTTCAATCGTTGGTACCTTTTTTCCGTCAACAACTAGTTCAAGTTTTTGTTTGACAAAGTCCAAAATCCCTTTGTCTAAATCGGCATGTAGTACTCCTTTTGGTAAAAACGTACCGTCGTTAGTTACCAAATCGAGCATTTCTTGTCTTCTTTCTTTACCTGTTTTATTAGGTATTAAAGGAAGATCCTTTTTAATTTTTTTTGGTATAGCCATTATATTCCTTTAAATTCATTTTCATTAACAGGTGACGCTATGATAGATCTATAAAATCTTTTATATCCTCCATATGTATGTTTGTTATCGGTAAATACTCTTCCGTCATTAACAACTGTATAATACCTAACTCTGTCTTCTGTTTCATAATATCCTATATAATCACCATATTCAATATCTATTGATAATTCATCAAGTTGTTTTTGATAAACCCCAATTTTTAAATTACCAGGTTCCATCTGAGATAATTTTGAAGATCCGTAGTCAGTATTAGACGGGGACTCAATTTGAACATACGCTCTGAATTCTACAGGTGCTAAAAATTGTATCCCATCCTCCAAGGTTTCTCCATATACATCGTCATTGTTGGTGCGCTGCTTATCAACTTTATATAGAACTAATGTAAAGTTCATATCCCCGTGTAACCACTCTTCTCCCATAGAGATATCTAAATTGAAGTCTTCTTCTGAAAAAAACTTATTTAATCTTGTAATTGGAACTTTATTCTGTGACATATTAATAAATACTTTGATTGATTTTTTTATATTATTTACTATTTTTATTTATAATATAATGGAAGAATTAATTTCAAAAACTCCTGAGACAAGAGCCGTTCAATTATTAGATGATTATGAAGGGTCAAATAACTATATTTTAAATTTAAAACACAAAAAACAAAATAGTAAGTCGTTTACGCCTACAAGATCACAGGCAGAATACATAATTAACTTTCATGGACGAACACCAAAAGTTGCCAAAAAATGGGTCAAGTTAGATTCATATTTTGGTAAAAAAATGATGGAAGATAAAATGTACACAAAAGAACCGTCAGAAATTTATGTTGAGAAGTTATTAGTTGAAAAAGATAAGTCCTATCACATTTGGGGAAAAATATTTAGTGGAGAAACTTTGCATGACTTTTGGGTTCCAAAATCTGCACTAATTAAAGATAATGAGGTAAAGAATGTTGTTATTGAATATTCTAAATATGATCACAGGGCTCCGATGGATCATCAAAAAGAGGCGATTGAAAAACTTGTTAGAAATAAAAAGTTTATTTTGGCTGATGATATGGGTCTTGGTAAAACAACATCCACAATTATTTCAGCACTTGAGACAGGTGCAAAAAAAATATTAATAGTTTGTCCCGCATCATTAAAAATTAATTGGCAGCGTGAAATTGAAAATTATTCAGATAGGTCTGTTTATATTGCTGAAGGTAAAAAATTTTCGACTGAATCTGATTTTGTTATTATAAACTACGATATATTAAAAAACTTTCATGACCCTAAAAAGAAAGATGAGTCAATAATTTTAAATACTAATTTTGGTTTAGTAATCATGGATGAGGCTCATATGATTTCTAATCCACAAGCACAAAGAACAAAAATTGTAAATGATTTATGTGGTAAAGTTGAAAGGGTTTGGTTACTAACGGGAACACCAATGACATCAAGACCAATGAACTATTATAATCTTTTAAGTTTAGTTGAAAGTCCTGTTGCCGCAAATTGGATGGCGTACGCTAAAAGATACTGTAATGGATTTCAATTTAGTGTTGGAAAAAGAAAAGTGTGGAACGTAACAGGAGCGTCTAACTTAGACGAATTAAGAGAAAGAACACAAAGTCATATATTAAGAAGATTAAAAGAAGACGTATTAGATTTACCCGATAAAATTATTACACCCGTATATTTGAGGTTAAAATCAAAAGACTACGAAGAACTTATGGGTGAATATTTTAATTGGTATGATAATAACTCAGAAGAATCTTCATCACTTACAATACAGTTTGGTAAACTAATGAAAGTAAGAAAAGTAATCGCTGAAGAAAAAGTTAAAAATACAATTGAATTAGCTGAAAACATTATTGAACAAGGTAAAAAAGTTATCATATTTACAAACTTTACGGATACTTTAAAAACAATTTATGAACATTTCGGAAAACAAGCAGTTTATTTAGATGGGTCTTGCTCTAAACCTCATAGACAAAAGGCGGTGGATGATTTTCAAGAAAATGACAAGATTAGAGTTTTTGTTGGGAACTTAAAGGCTGCTGGTGTTGGTATAACTTTAACCGCGGCTGAAGCCGTTATTATGAACGACTTATCATTTGTTCCCGCAGAACACGCACAAGCCGAAGACAGATCTCATAGAATAGGTCAAAAAAATTCTACATCCGTTTATTATCCATTATTTGAAAATACAATTGAAGGTGTTATTTACGATATCCTTAATAGAAAGAAAAAAATCATATCTACTGTCATGGGTGATGATATTATGGAAGACGCGTCGGCAATTGAAGAAATGTTAAATATGATTTCTCATAAGAGGTGATATTTATATTCTATATGAGCCTTAAAATTTTAAATCAAAAAATTAATTTATTAGAAAGTAAATTGAAACCTAATTCTTTACTTAATGAATCTTTAATTAATGAAATTAAAAAAGTATCAATAGAAAAATTACCCTACGAGTTTGACGACTTAGAAGATTTTATTGATAGTGAGACGATGAAAACTCATTACACAAAACACTATAAGGGTTATGTTGAAAAGTTAAATAAAGAGTTAGAAAAAATAAAAGGAAAAGATTTGGATTTGGAGGAGATTGTCTCAGGTATTTCTAAATTTAATACAAAAGTTAAAAATAATGGTGGTGGCGCATTTAACCACGCATTATTTTGGAAGATGTTAACTCCAAAAAAAACAAAATTAGAAAATCCACTATTATATAAAATAGAATCCACATTTGGTTCTTTTGATAAATTTAAAGAAAAATTCGAAGAGGAGGCAAAAAACAGGTTTGGTTCTGGTTGGGTATGGTTGGTTTTGACTAAAAATAATAGATTAAAAATAGTAACCACACCAAACCAAGAAAACCCATTAATGTATGTCGGTAAAAACAAATCTTACCCAATTTTAGGTTTAGATCTATGGGAACACGCATATTATTTGAAATACAAAAATGAAAGGGATAAGTATATTAATAATTTTTGGAAAGTTGTTAATTGGGACTTTGTGGCCGATCAGTACAGTACTCAAATTAAAATAAATAAACTTATATCATAAGATATTTATATATAAAAGTATAAAAATGACCACAGTTATAATAAATGGTGTTGAAAGAGAACAACTTTACAAAAGAATACGTAATCTTTTAGGTGCCCCACTTAGATCGGTAGAATTGGAAGATGAACAAATGGATTCATTATTAGAATTATCTATACAAGACTACGAACAACATGTACAAGATTGGTTAATAGAAGCCCAATGGTCATCTGTTTATGGTTTAAATTTAGATGAGCAGTCAATTACTAGAGCTTTAGCAACAAGAGACATTAATTGGGAAACTCAATACACTTATGCATACTCCAAAATAGTTGGTTTACAAGCAGGGGGTGATTGGGTTTTGAAAAAAGATTACATAGATTTGGTCCCAAATCAACAAATATATGAAATTCCCGCTGGACGTGAAATAAATGAACTTTTGTGGTTTGCAAGATCCGAATTAGACGCCGCGTATTTTGACCCATTTATGGGTGGTTTTGGTGGTTTTGGTGGTATTGGTCTTGGGGGTGGTGCCGGATTTTCACAAATGGGAACTACTGGTAATTATTTTATAACACCTGCCTTTGATATTTTATTAAGGATGGCGGACATCCAACTTAAAAGAAGAATAATAACTGGTGATTTAACTTATAGAGTAACTGCACTCCCTGACGGTAAAAAAGCATTACATTTATATAATGTACCAGGAGGTAAATTTGATTTCGGTAATATTAATTTTCAAAAGTATAGGGTTTGGTATTGGTACTACGATACTTTTGATAGAGACGATTGTTTAGCTAATAACCCTGATGTTGTTAGATTACCGTCTGACATTCCATTAGAAAGATTGAGATGGGATAAGTTAAATGGTCCTGCAAAGACTTGGGTAAGGAGATGGTTTACTGCATATTGTAAAGAAACTTTAGCAAGGGTTAGAGGTAAGTATAGTGGTAATTTAAAAACACCTGATAGTGAATTAACATTGGAATATACAACACTTCAATCAGAAGCCAAAGATGAAAAAACTATGTTGTGGGAAGAATTGAAAACAAGACTCGAAAGACTAAGACCTGAAAAATTAATGGAACAAAAAGCTTTGCAGGCAGAAAACTTAAATAAACTTTTAAAGTTTAGACCATTCACATCACCATATAATATTATATAATTTTTTTATGGCACTTTTCAAGGGACATCTAATAAAAAAAAATATTAATGGGATTATTACCGAAACTTATAATACCATTATTGTTACAAATGATTTTTATGAAACAAATGGTGAAGAAGTGGTTGTTATAAAAGAAGTTGAAAATTGTAATTTAATTTTAAATTCTAAAACAACCGAACATGTTGTTGTTAAATCATTAACAAATGTAATTGTAAAATCAGATAACTTAATAGACGAAGAATTTGAAGAGGTTGAATTATCAAAAGGGTCGTGTGTTGAATTTAGAAAAATAGGCGATTATTGGTACATATTATCATCCGATGGGTTGAAGAACTCTTAATCAAAAACCAAAGACATTAAATCCCCGTCTTCATCAAATTCATATATTTCGTCATCATCAACTTTAACTTTTTTAACTCTAGTCTTCATTAGGTTGTTATTTTTTTCAACATATTCTTGATCAACTAATTCTAAAGTATTTTCTAAATACATGTAGTATGGATCAATTCCTGTTGATTGCCAAAATTCTAATTCCATATCTGATAAAGTTAAAACCTCATCTAATTTATCTTGATCTTTTTCTTTTTTAGGTGTTCCTCTGTCTAGTTCAGTTTGTGCTTTAGTAAATATTGGTCTGTCTTTCGGGTCTTCAATTAGTATCTCGTCTCTAATTTCAGGTTTGAAAACGACAAGTAATGGTTCAATCCTTTTGTTAAAAGCGGCCATATATCTTGCAATATTATATTCACCAAGTAAATCTGGATTTTTTTCGATGTCCTGTTCGTTAATTAAATAACAGTTTAACACAATGTCATCTTCATACTCAATAGGGAAAGGTTTACCGTTATTGGTTTCATAAAGAAAAACTTCCTCTTTTGTTGCTTTAATTTTTTTAGTTTTCTTTTGAACATCTCCATGTGATTTTTTTTCACCGTTATTCACATAATAAACAGTATCACCTAAACCTGGATTAATACCCTCACGTATTAATAACTCCATGTGAGCTTGACGAGACATGGAATTACCTGCTTTTGTTTTTTTAGTGACATGAACTTTGTAATCTTCTACAGATTGTTTTACACGGGCCTTATTTGCAATTTTAGCTAAAGGTATTTGTCTATTAAATAATTTTTCTACATACTCATAGTAGAAGTCCAAAAACTCACCACCTTTACCATCAAGTAACATTCTTAAACCTTTGTCCAAAAATTCTGCAACATAAGTTTGAAGTTTTTTAGATTTGATGGTATTTCCTGTAAGTTTAACTTTACCTTTATCTGTAAGAAGTGCATAATTTTTTCTTGCTACATTAATTGTTGAAGGCCAAACCCCATCTATATCAAGACCCATTTCGTTTCTTAAAAATAAATCATTATATTCTGCAACATCAGCCTCTGACCCCCAATACTCCTTATCCTTTTCAACTAAACCATTAAGTCCTTTACCTATATAGTTGTGAGTATCAACATCATCAGGAGTTTCAAAGTTTACACCATCCGTATCCATTACAAGAGGAACATAACCCTTACTCATAAAGTACATAATCATCTGTCGTAGATATTGCCTACCGGTACACGTAATCTGTTCTCCCATGTCCATATCACCCCAAGGGAAGACGTGGGGTGCCGATAATGATCCAAAGAAGGCGTTGATAAAGATTTTGATTGGTAATTGTTTCCTGTCGTATGAGACAGAAAGTTTCGGATCCGTTTTTTTAAATTCACCTGCTAAGTTTTTATATTTTATACGAGTATCACGAAAGTACTTTAACATACTTTTCATTGCTCCTGTTACGTCACATTTAGGAAACACATCATGAACCAACTGAATAGAAGGATATAGTGATGAGTAGTCAAGTTTTAATACGTTCTTTGAATAACCAACTTGAAGTA
>Ga0315901_10002180_pt1 | contig 27450 bp, 19 predicted proteins | sample LakEriMetagenome_10_FD_203761 | JGI IMG/M metagenome (GOLD analysis project Ga0315901, IMG submission 203761) | Freshwater fungal communities from buoy surface, Lake Erie, Ohio, United States - Buoy 2 MA116 | ecosystem: Environmental > Aquatic > Freshwater > Lake | place: USA: Lake Erie, Ohio...
CAGTTTGTCTCTGTTCCAAGTGGAAAAGATCCCGATGACTACATCCGTGAAAACGGAGTTGTGGCATTTGAGTCGTTGTTGAGTAAAGCTATCCCTCTCAGTAATTGGCTTTGTGATTTTCTATTGTCTCAATGCAATACGCGTGAGGCACAATTGCGCCGAATTAAGTCAGATTTTGTTCCTGTGGTGATGAAAAATCCGGATCCAGCTGTTCGTGAAATTACCTTAGATGTTGCGACGAATGCGTTGGGGTTATCGAATTCAAATGTGTTAACATCTGGGTTTCGTAGCTCGCATTCTTCAAAAATCGGCCCTCAATCAGCATCGTCGGTAGCAAGCGAGCGGGAAGAAAGTCCTAAATTGGTTGTTGATTCAACTTCACATCTCGATAATCGAAGAGTTGAAGATGCCTCTGCATCTATTCAATTGGCATTCTCTTCAACGGAGGAGGCGATTTTTTTCCTGACTTTGGCGCACGCTCAATTTGAATTACTTCCGGACCGTCTAAAAAATGTTTTGAAAGGGGAACAAAGTCAGGACCCAATGGACGAGATAGTGCTTGCGCAAATGCTGGCTGCGGAGAGTCACGGCGCACTTTGTCGAGGGATCTTGGAATTAGGGGAATGTCTGCTTCAAGCAGATGCGGATGTTGCTCTCGTTGAGATGAATGCCGAGAGGGTGTTGACGCATTCTGGCCTTCTTCGGTGGAGAGCGTTGGCTTCTCTGGATCCTGAAAGGCTTTTGGAGGCAGGACTTGAACATTGGGTACGTGGTGTTCTTGAGCCTAATGAAACGCAGGGTCTGGCACCCAAATTAAGAAATTTGGAAAATTTGTTTGATTCGGCCAATCTTGCTTTTGTTCGAATGGTTGTTCGAGATGCAAAAGTCTCTCGCGCGCGTTCAAAATTAACATCTATGCTAAGCCGAATGCTTTCCAATATTGAGATCTCCTACCTTGATTCAGCGATAGAGAAGACGACGCGCGATCTGCGCCATACGGAGAAGCTTCCAATTCCTGAACAAGATGAAGTGGCGGCCTTACAGGCGCGGTTGCGAAAACTGTCAGCCGAACGGGTTCGGAGGTATCGGAAATTTATCTCTCGAACGAATCTTTGAGAACCCTTGAGTTCCCGGTGCTTGCAATATTTCGTTCCGATGAATATGTGTAGGTGTTTTGAATCGTCTGACTCAGTCGCTTAGTGAGTGTGCAGAGGGCTTGGGTGCCTCAGGTGCGTTGCTGAGGCTTTTGCTGTCTTAAGGGGAGTGTCCATGGCTGTTGGCAAGGGAAAATCATCTTCAAAAACATCAAAGAAAAACAGCAAGAGTGTAGCGGCCCCATCGAAGAAAGTAGGTAAACTACCGCCGCAAAAGTCAAAGACCACTCACTCCAGCAAAGTGTCGTCCGCGAAGGGTAAGGTCGTTAAGGGAGGCGCAGGAAAACCGTCGGTCAGCCAAAAAAAGGCCGTGTCGAAGGAAGTGAAGCCTGCCCTTGCCCGAAAAAATGAGCCGGTCGCAAAAAAGTCTCAAATTAGTTCAAAGAAACCTTCGCAACAGGTTCAACGGCCTGTGGCTAAGCCCCTTGCTGTTAAAACTGCCCCCAAAGCGCCTATTAAGGGTAAACCTGCCTCTTTGGTTTCGACGACTAAGCAGGCAGGGGCTTCATTGGGTGAGACATCCAAAGCATCTTCTGCGGGCGCAAAGAGCCTTGTTTCTGGAGGGAAAGCTTTAAAAGGCGTTGTTCAGAAGGTTGCTCCCAGTGTCACAAAGGGCTCAGCTGTGAGCTCCAAAGGAGCGTTGAGCACGGCTAAAGCCCCTTCAAACGCGTCCTCCACATCCGCAGTTGACGTCAAAGCCACGAAGAACTCACCCGTCACTGCAAAAAATTCTGAAAACGCTGCAAAGAGCAAATCCCAGGGAGTATCTGCACCCTCAACTGCTACAAGGCCTGCCGCAAAAGAACAATCGTTAAAAAGCTCCTCTCAAGGCTTACAAGTCATTGCAGGGGGAGAAAAAGGTACGCCCGCCGATCAGAAAGTGGATAAGGCAAAGCCGAAGCTCGTCGGAGCATCACAGACGGCCAAAGACAACCAGACTTTGCAGAGCGCAAAACCGAGCTCTGCGGCCAAGCTGAAGACAGCGAAGCCTGAACAGACTCTCGAAGTCGTTTCCGGACAAGCTTCCCGTGAATCCGTGGCTGATGTTGCTAAGCAGTCCAAAACTGCGCAAAAGAAGCCGGCCTCACGGACAATTGATGGAGCAACGGCCGCTGAAAAGCCTCAGAAAGCCAAGGGCAAGGCTTCTGCAGCTGAGGGAGAAGAGGCTGCGGACGGAGAGCTTGAAGATGTCGAACCAAGTCCGGATTTTGATGCTGATTTAGATGAGCTGGGTCCAGATTTGGATGTTGAGCCTGAGGAAGGTGCAGCTCTTTCCGATGACGATCTTTTTGCCAACGATGATTTTGGGACTGAGACTGTCGAAGAGGAAGAAATTGATTCTTCTTTGGGACGCTCGAATGACCCTGTGCGCATTTATCTTCGCAAAATGGGGCAAGTTGCCTTGCTTTCTCGGGATGGCGAGGTTGAAATTGCGAAGAAAATTGAAAATGAAGAAAACAAACTGCTTCAGCACTTGGTGAACTTGCGATTAGGAGTTCGTCACATCACGGATATCGGCCAGAAGTTTTTGGACGGAGCTATTAAAGCAAAAAACCTCGTCAAGGGTTTTGACGATGAGCAGGATCAGGCAACCGACGAAGGCCAGACGGCACGAGTGCGGGCCCTTGTTGAAGGTTTTTTGCAACAGGCCCAAATCGCTCTTGTGATTGAGGACAAATACGGATTTGAGCATCTTGAAAATCTATCCTCTGCCGACAAAAAGGCTTTGAACGAGGCTCGTTTTCAAATGTTTGAGCTTGTCAAAGAAATCAATATCAACCGCAGAATTATTCAGCAGATTACCTCTGAGTTGGATACTTATGCCAAGGCGATTGCCGATGTTGAAAAAGAAATGAACAAGCTCAGATATCGGACTCGTTTGGATGAGGCAAGATTGAAGGCCTACTGTGAGGCTGATGCTCCTCGGCCATTGGAAGTCAACTTTCTTTCTGAAAGAGAGTGGGAAACGTCTAAGCGTTCTTTTCTCGCCGCGCAGCAGACGATTCGCAGCAGTGAGGAAGCATGTTTTCTTCCGAGGAAGGAAATTCCTCGCATGTATCAAGTGGTCAGTACAGCTAATCGTCAGGCTGAAGATGCAAAGCGTGAGCTCATTGAAGCCAACCTGAGGTTGGTGGTTTCGATTGCAAAAAAATATATGAACCGTGGGTTGCAGTTTTTGGATTTGATTCAAGAGGGCAATATCGGTTTGATGAAGGCTGTCGAAAAATTCGAATACCGGCGTGGCTACAAGTTTAGTACATATGCGACGTGGTGGATTCGGCAGGCGATCACCCGTGCCATTGCGGATCAAGCTCGAACCATTCGTATTCCTGTCCATATGATTGAGACGATCAATAAAATGGTCAGGACCAGTCGCTATCTTGTTCAGGAAATGGGTCGCGAGCCAACTCCTGAAGAAATCGCGCAGCGCATGGATATGAGCCTCGAGAAAGTTCGTAAGGTCATGAAAATTGCCCGTGAGCCAATCTCACTCGAAGCTCCGATTGGTGAAGAAGAAGACAATCATTACGGTGATTTTCTTGAAGACAAAACGCGTGGCGCTCCGGTTGATATTGTGGCGAACCAAAGCTTGTCCGACCAGACCCGAAAGGTCTTGGCGACTTTGACTCCGCGCGAGGAAAAAGTACTGCGGATGCGTTTTGGTATCGGCGAAAAAACCGACCACACGTTAGAGGAAGTTGGGCAGAGTTTTGATGTGACGCGCGAGCGTATTCGTCAGATTGAGGCAAAGGCGTTGCGTAAACTGCGTCATCCATGCCGCTCTAAAAAGCTCAAGGCATTTATTGAGAGCTGATGCTCACTTAAAGAGAGAATTTGCATGACGTCTTGAGTGGGTCATGCGAATTCTCTTTGTGCCTCAATTGTCACTGTTCCCGTAAAATTGGACATCGGTAGAAAATTTTTGTGGAGACAAAGTCTGGCTGCCTTAAGGCCGGGGAAATTTTTTTCAATTGAATCCAAGATCTGCTCAGCGAGATATTCTATTAAAGTTACTTTTTTAAAGCTTTTAAAACATTGCTGTATATGGGTAATTAGCTCACTGTAATCGACGACGTTTTCAAGATTATCGTTGGTGTTCCGGTAGTCGATTTTAATACTCAGATCAAATTTTAAGTTATGTCCTATTTTTTGTTCGCTCGGATGAGCACCAAGATGGATGAACGTGTAAACATCACGGATATGAATCCAACAATCATCATGTTCATGCGATTTTTGATGTTTTTTTGGTGTATCTGTCCGGTTGCTTTTGAAGGCTGTCTTTCGAACATTGTTCATGCTTTAGATCCTTGAAAAAGACAGAATGACGACTTTTCATCGTGGTTATGCTTCTGTATTGATAGCAAGGCAAGGTTCTGTCATCCGTCAGGCGGAGAATGACAGACCTTTTGGCAGAGTCAATTCCTATAGGACAGACCAAATGGCAGAATTAAACCTTCCTCTTTCAAGTCTTGGGCAAACGCATGTGCGGTTGAACGATGAGTTTGGTGCTCACAACTATCATCCCATTCCAGTGGTTCTTGCGCGCGGTCAGGGCGAATGGGTTTGGGATGTGGATGGCAAACGGTATTTGGATATGCTGAGTGCTTACAGTGCAGTCAATCAGGGGCACGTACACCCTCGCATGCTTGAAACCTTGCATGAGCAGTCATCCAGAATCACCCTAACATCGCGAGCTTTTTATAACGATCAAATTGGTCCATGGCTAAAGGAGCTTTCAAGCTTCTGTGAGCGGGACCGTGTTCTTCCGATGAATTCTGGTGCTGAAGCAGTTGAAACAGCGATTAAATTGGCAAGAAAATGGGGGTATCGTACAAAAAAGGTGTCGCAGGATAAAGCAGAGATCATCGTCTGTGATTCAAATTTTCATGGTCGCACAACGATGATTGTGGGCTTCTCATCTGACTCGCAATATCGTGCTGATTTTGGTCCATTTACCGGTGGCTTTAAGATTATTCCCTATGGTGATTCGCATGCATTGGAGGCTGCAATTACACCAAATACTGTGGCGTTTTTGGTTGAGCCGATTCAGGGCGAAGCTGGGGTCATAGTGCCGCCAACGGGGTATTTGTTCGACTGTGATCGCATTTGTAAGAAGAACAATGTTCTAATGATTGTCGATGAAATTCAGACGGGCCTTTGCAGAACTGGAAAATTTTTCTGTTATCAGCATGAGGACTGCCGGCCTGAATTATTGATCCTTGGAAAGGCTCTGGGAGGCGGATTTTATCCGATATCTGCGGTGGTTGGAGATGATTCGGTTCTTGGTCTGTTAAGGCCGGGCGATCACGGCTCGACTTTTGGTGGAAATCCTTTGGCCTGCGCACTCTCGCGCACTGCATTGCGTATTTTGCAAGATGAAAATCTTGCCGAGAGAGCGTCCGAACTGGGTCACAAGTTTAGGAGCCGATTGACTCGAACTTTGCCCAAGGCCGTTGTTAAAGAGGTTAGAGGTAAAGGTCTGTTGAATGCGATTGAGTTAACATCAGAAGCTGGACCTGCGCGCTATTACTCCGAGCAGCTGGCTTTGCGTGGATTGTTGGCAAAAGAGACTCGTTCAACAACGATTCGTTTTGCTCCGCCCCTCGTGATTCAGGATCAGTCGATGGAGTGGGCCCTTGGTCAGATTGAAGAAGTTTTTTCAAGGTCCCCAGGAGTTTGATTAATTTCATCGGCCTGCGGACTTTGATTTTTGCGCAGCGCTTTGTCTTTGTTCATCGCTCTCTTGAGAGTTTTTTTGACTTTTTCAGGGCTATCAATATCAATTATTTTGATGTGTTCTTCGCTTTTGTCAGGGGAACTTTCACAGCTCTTATTCTTCCTTAAGACGCTCATTGATTTTGAGGTTTCATAGAGAACTTTCGATGGATTTTCCCGCTCAGAAACCATTTCAGATTTATCTGATGCAGCGCTCTGTCCGAAGGCGATATACGGAGTATCTCTGCAGCTGATTTGAATACGTCTTCGCAGTCCAGTTGAGATGTCATCCGGGTATGCAACGAATTCAAATGAGTTCTGATGAAGCTTTTCGAAGAAATTATGAACCGTCGAAGCAATATGCACATTGAAACCGATTCGCGACAGAGTTTCCTGCAGTGTTTTCGCATCTGACTGATAGTCTTTTGAAAAGTCGCCTAAAAGAAACTGACCAAGGGATGGAAAAAACTCACGAACAGTGTGTTTGGTTATGAGTCCGTGATTTTTTATAGACTCTCTAACATGCCGGTTCATGGTGAGAATGAGTAGTTTGTGAATTTCTTCGTTTGCGATTGGGAAAGTTAGAAAAGCTGCAAAACCTAGCCTCAATGCTGTCAAAGATTCGCCTCTTTTGGGCTTTTCAATAGCGAGTATTGAAGGGATTTGTTTACTGTTGACGTGTTGCATGATCTGCTTGACTCGATATTCTGCAATATTTTGAGAACTAGACAAAAAATAGAGGAGGCATTCATCTTGATTTTTTGAGAATTCTCTTTCAAAGATGGCGCTGGATTGAATCCATTCACAGTTGATTTGTGGAACAGAGTTAAGAATGGAAGCAAGTTCTGGGTGATAGGGAGTATCTGAAATTATAAGTAGAGATTTTGGAAGACGCCGATTGGATAAATCTATTGACATCGGATCTATTCGGGTGATTCCTGGTTGAGCATTCACATAGAACCGTACGAATTCGTCTTCCCGCAGTTCTTCGATTGACGCATACTGCATCGAGAAAAATTGAGAATAGTGGGAAAGAAAGAGCTGCATAGTAGCATCCCGCAGTGCTTGTGTTCCATCCACTGTGGTGATTGAAACGCACATTTTCTTAGACAAGGCTTCATAGCTCACATTGGTTGAGATTGTTGTCCGAGGGTGAGTGTCATAGCAAAATTGGAATATTCCTTTAATGACCTGTCTTAGATGGGTTGGGTCTCCGGTGATGAAATTTGGAACTGATTTGTCGATTTTCAAGCAGTTTTCAACAATTCCTTCGCTTGCGGACTGGATGTTTTTGAAAAATTGAAACACGTTGAATTCAATGTCGTTTAGTCTTTTTGATGCTGGTGTTGGTCTGGTTATTTCAATAAGATGGTGGGTGTGATCAATGAGTGATTCGCAAAGATTTTGAAGAGGTTCGAGAGAGAGATCGTTTTTGCCTCGGAGTGTTGATTGTATTCGATGAATGATTTTTAGCTGGCTGTGACTAAAATCCGCAAACGAATCATCAATATGGATTGCATTTATGTTTGAATTGTCTGAGATCATCGTCAGCACAGCGAATAGTTCCCCGTGATTTATAATTGTGGCAATAGAGCAATGATACTTTTTTAAACTTTCTGAAGTGTTTAGAGAAACCTGGATTTTATGTATTTTCGGATGCTGTTGTTTGAGAATGTTGTTTAGGATGGACACCATTTTGTCATCAAAAGATAAAACTTCTGTCATGAACTTTTGGGCTTGAATATTATCAAAATTTGAGTTTCCGTGACCAATTTCGTTTATGAGGTGAGCCATTGTTTGATTGATCGTCCTCACAAGTCCGGTTTGCGTAAAAATGGCTATTGGTTCATTTATTGTGTTGAAGGTGTTCAACCATTGGTCATTGAGTGTTTTGTGTCTGCGATCTTGTTCCTCAAGGATGAGTGCGATTTGACCAAATTCATCGTTTTCGAGCTGAGACAGGGGAAAGCGAGATTGTTCTTCGAGTTGTTCAATGGTTATTTTTGAATGGTGTCTTCGTCGGATGCGTAAGACTTCTGTAAAATGTCTCGACAAGAGAGAGTCTCTGATCATCTGGACAGGTCTAAAGACAAATTTTCTTTCGAAATAGAAGATAGCGACCCATCCGACCGTAAGTGTTAGGATGATTATGATAGACATTCTATCTGGTAAATAAGAGTATTCACGTGCTATTCTGAGCTCAGGATGGTTTTGTTCATGAAGCACAACTGATACGTTGTTCTCGAGCAATGGATGTTTGTTAATAATCCAGAGCACCTCTCCATTGTTCTGTTGGCTGAATGAAATCTCGGCTTGAGTTAACTCCTGTGGCATCAAAGATTGATGAATTTTCCGGTTTGGCTCCAAAATTGCGGGTGCTCGTTCTTTATCGTTTGTTGCTTTTGGTATGAGTAGTTCTTCAAGTCCGGGATTTGCAGAAGAATACCACCTCTGGACAGCCGATGAAGCAGCTTCTGCTTTTATCTTTGTGTATTGCAGACGAGAGACATAATGAACGAATGCTAGACTCACAGTGGCTAAGGCGCTGAAGATGAGAATCATTGAGAATCGAAAGCGGTCCTCGAGAGAGAGGATAACCTGACTGTGCTCCCGGCGATGGGTTTTCCCACTGCGGCCTTTTTCAAACCTCAGCATCCACTCTCCTTTGGGCTCGGTCTGGGGCTTTTGGAACTTCTCTGCGTCAATACGTAAGTCATCGGCGAGCTATGAATTAATTTTAGGCAGGTTTAAGTTTCCGGTTGCATCTTTTCGAGGCCTCGTCTAGGAGTGTCAGTGCGTTCAACAGGTTGAGCGCTTTTGCTGAGAGTTTCTTCAAGACTTCGGCGTTTCATAAACAACCCCCCTTTATCATTCGGAAATTTTACATGACCGACGAGACCAAGCCTTCAGAAGACTTGAGTGTTGATGATTCAAATTCTACACGTCGACGGACCACTCGCCGTTTTGTGAGAAAAGACGAGTCGAATAGTGACTCCGGACCAGGAGAATCTTCTGCTGGGGAGTCCTTTGATACAGATGGTGATTCCAAGGGTGTCACCACCTTTGTTCCCACAAAACGTGAAGATCGCCGAGGGTTTGTTCCGCGCAGAGACTCTTCCCCACAGACAATTTTTAATGAATCGCAGGGCGGCCAACCGCGAGATGTTGCAGGTTCGTCGGCAGTGTCGGGCACAGGCTCACCATCCACACCGGTGGCTCGCGAACCAAGTGTGGCTCAATCGGTTCCAGCACCACAGTCTGGAACCGCTCCTTCGATGCCGTCAGCTGTGAGCAACGGTTCACAGACGGGTGGCAGCCCTTCGGGTGGGGGGTATCAAGGACAAGGTCAGAGTCATGGTGGCGGTCAGCAATCTTTCCGTCGGCCGAGTCATGGTGGTGGACACCCATCGCGTCCACATGGACAGGGTGGATTCCAGCAGCGGCAGGGGGGTGGCAATTTTAACCCCAACTTTAAGCGCGCCGATAAACAACAATCGATGCCAATGATCGAAGAAAAAGAGCCCGAGTTCAACGCTAACGTTCCTGTGATGAATCTCAAGGAGCTGAAGGAAAAGCACATTAGCGACCTCGTTCAGATGGCTCGTGAAATGGGCATTGAAGGCGCCGCGAATTTACGCAAGCAGGATCTCGTTTTTGCTCTGCTCGGCGCGCAGGCTGCAAGAAATGGTGTTGTCTATTCTGAAGGTGTCTTGGAAACACTTCCGGATGGTTTCGGCTTTTTGCGTGCACCGGATTATAATTATCTTCCTGGTCCGGATGATATTTATGTGTCTCCCTCGCAAATTCGTCGGTTTAACCTTCGCACAGGCGATACAGTCTCGGGACAAATTCGTCCTCCCAAAGACAACGAGCGATATTTTGCGCTTCTCAAAGTTGAGTCGGTGAATCTTGAGCCACCAGATTTAACAGGCGAGAAAATTCTTTTTGACAACCTGACGACCATTCATCCGAATGAGCGTCTGAAATTGGAATATCATCCTGAAATTCTAAGCACGCGGACAATTGATCTGATGTCCCCGATTGGCAAGGGCCAACGCTCGCTGATTGTGGCGCCTCCGCGGACCGGTAAGACTGTTCTTTTGCAAAACATTGCAACGGCAATAGCACACAATCACCCTGAGGTCGTTTTGATTGTGTTGCTGATTGACGAGCGTCCGGAAGAAGTGACTGAAATGGAACGTACCGTCAAAGGTGAGGTCGTTTCGAGTACATTCGATGAGCCCGCCTCGCGTCACGTGCAGGTGGCTGAAATGGTCATCGAGAAGGCCAAGCGGCTTGTCGAGCACAAGAAGGACGTGGTCATTTTGCTTGATTCAATCACACGTTTGGCTCGTGCATACAACTCAGTCGTTCCACCCAGTGGAAAGATCCTGACAGGTGGTGTTGATGCCAACGCTCTTCACAAACCGAAGCGTTTTTTTGGAGCTGCGCGTAATGTGGAAGAAGGCGGTAGTTTGACGATCATTGCAACTGCGTTGATTGAAACAGGCAGTCGTATGGATGAAGTTATTTTTGAAGAATTCAAGGGCACGGGCAATATGGAACTGGTGTTGGATCGCCGGTTGGCTGAACGGCGTGTCTTCCCTGCAATCGACATTAATAAATCAGGAACACGTCGTGAAGATTTGCTCCTGCCCAAAGAAACACTCAACCGACTTTGGGTATTGCGCAAAGTTATTCATCCAATGAGTCCTATTGAATCGATGGAATTCCTCATCCAAAGGTTGGAAAGAACGGAAACCAATGATGACTTTTTGGGAAGCATGAATGGCTGAGGCTTGCACAAAGCCTCATATTCTTTTGAATAAATAGAATCTGGGAACCTAGTAAATGGAGGGGCATGTGAAGACCCTGTCTGATGACATCTCTCTCTCCGAACTGTTGGAGCTGCCGCCATCCGCGGCAGCTTCTTCTTTGTCGGAGTTGCAACAATTGATTGATGAAGAGCGCGAGCGATGTTTGAAAGTGACCAAATTGCCGTTCGCGAACTTCAATGTGTCGCAGGTGGACGACGTCCGCGTTCGATTTACGGGGCGCAAGACACCCTTGCAAGATTGGTTGAAAGCATTGCGAAACTATCCCGCAGACGAACGCAAAGAAGCTGGTGCGAAGATTAATCAGCTTAAATCTGCGTTAGAATTGCAAATAGAAGAGTTTGTGAGCGCTTGTCGTGCCCATCTTGAGGAAAAAAAGCTCGTCGAGGAACGGATCGACCTGACCCTGCCTTTGCCTGAAGTTCGTCAGGGTTCCCGACATCCTGTGTCCTTGGCCGTGCAGCAGCTGCTTGAGCCACTCAAGCGACTTGGTTTTACGGTGATCGACGGACCAGAATTAGAGCGTGAGTTTTACAATTTCGAGGCGCTAAACATACCGTCCGATCATCCAGCGCGCGAAATGCAAGACACATTTTTTGTTGCTTCCGGTTGGGTCCTGAGAACTCACACAAGTAGTGTTCAAGCACATGCAATGATGGAACGCGGAGTTCCGCTACGCGTAGCCTGCGCTGGCTTCACATATCGTAATGAGCTCGATCTGACACACGTTCCAACTTTCCGACAGATTGAATGTCTGGTCGTGGACAAGGGGATCACGTTAGCGCACATGCGCAGTACGCTGGATGCTTTTTTCGCCGAGGTCTTTGGACGTCCCGTGAAACTTCGTCTGCGTTCAAGTTATTTTCCATTCACGGAGCCCAGTGCTGAAATTGATGTTCAATGTCAGCAATGTTTTGGTGCTGGTTGCCGAAGTTGCAAGCACACTGGTTGGCTTGAGATGGGTGGATGTGGACTTGTTAATACACGTGTTCTCGAACAGTGCGGAATTGATTCAAAGGTCTACAGTGGATTTGCATTCGGCATGGGAGTGGATCGCATCGCCATGAGTAAATTTGGAATTGCGGATTTACGCTCACTTTTTGAAGGTGATGTGCTCCTCTCTCAGCAATTATCTTTGAGATAATTCATAAATTAACGAAAGCAGGCTGTAAAATTTTAAAAAGAAGACAAAAGAGGACAAAATCGTGCTCATCAGTCTCAAGCTCATAGATAAACTTTTTCTGACACTTCCTCTTCGTCAGGAGTCATTCCCGCAGGGAACTCCATGCTGGCAGAGATGGGATATTGCTCTCTTTGCAGAGATATTGACCCGCCAAGGCTTTGAAGTCGAATCGCAAACTTTGCGCGGTTCAGGTTTTGAAAATATTGTTGTAGGTCGAATTGTTTCTGCCGAGCGTCATCCAAAAGCAGATAAACTTCAGGTTTGTCAGGTTCAAGTTGCAGCAAACGATGTGCGGCAGATTGTCTGCGGAGCAGCAAATGCTCGTTCCGGTCTTTACGTTGCTGTGGCTCTTCCTGGTGCTGTTTTACCCGCTGGCCTTGAAATTAAGGTTTCAAAGATTCGTGATGTGGAAAGTCATGGAATGCTTTGCTCTCGAGAAGAACTAGGACTGAACATTGATGCTGATCGCGACGGCGCTGGAATATGGGAATTAGAGCGTGAGTCTTCTTGTGGTCTTCCAGCCGAAAAGCTTCAGCCGCTGATCGGACAGCCTGTCTTTTGTGCGCTGGGCCTTGATGATGTTCTCTTTGAATTGAATGTCACGCCAAACCGTCCCGATCTGCTGGGTCATGAAGGTGCAGCACGAGAGTTATGCGCCGGCCTTCGATATTCAGGGCTTGTTAATCTTCAATTGAAGCCCTGGCCTGCGGAATGGAATCACAGACTGTCATGCGAGCAGCTCATTTCAGAAGCGCAGGAAATGTCAGAACTGACGACCGTAGCGGGCCGATTTATGGCTCGTAATGAACTTGGAGCTCCAGCTTTCTTCATTGCATTGGATCAAGTAAAAGTCGCGACAACCCCAGGATGGATGAGAAACATTCTCGAGGCCCTCGGCCAAAAAAGCATCAATGCAGTTGTTGACGCAGGGAATCTGATATTGTTGAGCTTTGCGCAGCCAAATCATGCATTTGATGTTAAAAAATTGGCAGTTTCAGCTGATGGGGTTCGCCAATTGACATTGCGCTTTGCTGCAGAGACGGAGAGTTTTTCGGGGCTTGACGGTAAGGAGAGAACTCTCACAGCGCATGATTGTGTGGTCGCTGATAGTCAGAATGTGCAGGCTTTGTTGGGTGTTCTGGGAGGAGAGCATTCAAAGGTGACATTGGAATCCTCCAGTCTTGTGCTCGAATTCGCAAATCCTCATCCGGTTCTCGTGCGTCGCACGTCCCGCAGACATGGTCGTAAAACCGATAGTAGCTTTGCTTTTGAGAAGGGAATCGACGTTTTCCGCCGAGCGGAGGCCGCACGAAAGCTTGTGGGGTTGATGAGTGCTTTGCAACCGGCTGGTGCGGAGCAGGTGAAATACATCGGCGCAACCGCCGCGCGCGTCAATGGTCCGATTACTGAGACTGCAAAAAATTATTTCCCTGCTGCAAAGGACGCTCTTGCTCATCTGGATGCTCATAAAGTATTTCCGGCAGACCTCTATACGATCTCTTTTTCATCTGACGATTTACCAGTGCGCGTGGGCAGTGAACTTGTCTCATTTGACCGCCAATTGTCGATTCTTGATGCGCTCGGATTCACTGTTCAGAGAGCTGATCCGCAGGCGCTTCACGTCCATGTTGTCGTACCAACGTGGCGTCGCTTGGATGTGGTTGGTGCTGCAGATTTAGTAGAAGAAATTGTCCGTGTTGTTGGAATTGATCATGTACCTGCACATCCGATGACTGCCGTTGGGCGGGTCGCGCCTGATGATGCTCATCTGGCTGTCTTTGAACACGCAGCTCAGCGCATGGTGAGCTTAGGCTACCACGAAACCGCTGGCTTTCATTTCATGCGAGCTGATGACTGGAAAAAATTGAATCAATCGCACGCCGGTGCATGCGGTGAGCCGGTGGCACTTTTAAATCCAATTATTAAAGATGAACCTTTGATGCAGACAACCCTCGTCGGCGGTTTGTTGCGCAAAGTTGCATTCAATCTGAATTATGGAAATAGGCGTGGACAGATTTTTGAAATTTCGCGCACTTTTCAGAACGCGGATGCTCAGGCTCGAAGAGTCTTTGAGAGCAACGGCGAAGGTGTTGGTTTGGCGGAGCAATTGCGATCGTGCGCGACACTCCGTCCGGATTTTTTGTTTGAGTATTCCCCCTGTAAAAGTCTGACATTGAGTCAGGAGGAGACCGCGATTTATCGGCCTGCCGAAACGACCCGCCTGGGTGGTGTTGTTTTTGGCGTCGAAGAGGAAAAAGAATGGTTGAATAATGGTGAGCGCCCATGGATGCTGCATCGTGTAGCCTCGCATGTCGATGAATTGTTGAAGTCGGTCTTTGGTTTGCAAGTAACCTTGCAAATTCTTCCGGAGCATCATCCCCTGCAAACTGCCCTGCATCCAGGTCGCTCTGCGCATGTCCTGGTCAAGCAAGGCTCTGCGCTGCATCCCATTGGTTGGGTTGCTGAATTTCATCCGTCGACATTGCGTAATTTTGGAATAGACAGCAGTTGTTTGGGCTTTGAGCTGAGCGTCTCAGAAGCTTTTAAATTGCATACAGACCAAAGGCAATCAGCCAATGCTGACCTGAGGAGAGTCAATCAGCAAGGTGTTCATTCTGGAGTTCGCCTGCCGAGCGTCGAGCGTGATTTTGCATTCCTGGTTAAAGAAGAGATAACCGCGGCAATGCTTATTCATAGCTTGAGGAATGCGGTTGAAAATTATGCAATTGCTGCTCATGGAATTCCAGCTCGCTTGATTGACGTTAAGATTTTTGATGTCTACCGCGGGCAGGGTGTGATACAGGGGCACAAGAGCATGGCTGTGCGTCTGACTCTCTTACCAACAGAACGAACTCTTGTTGACTCGGATATTTCCGCAATTTCAAAAGCAGCTGTTGAGCGTTTGAGTCAGGACTGCGGTGCTGAACTGAGAGGGTGATTTGGGAAGCTTTCAGAAGTTCAGCATGTGCTGAACTTCGTACCGTGATGGATATTTATTTTTTAATAAGGAGCTTGGTCATGAAGATTGCATTGTCTCTCGTATCGATGATGGTCAGTGGTTCGGCGTTAGCTGGTTGGGCTGGTTCTGTGGGCCGTGCGCCAGCTTATCCAGTCGTTTGTGTCAGCAACGATACGCCATATAACGTGTCTGTCTTAATTAATGGTCAAAGTACTCATTTTTGGTCAGGACGAATGAAGCGGGTTCAAGTCTATCAAAACGCGCCAGTGTTGGTTCAAATGAACACGCGACAATTGGCTGGGCCTTATGCTAACCCTATTTGGACTCAGACATACGTGGATCCGACCTATTATAGTTGTGGCCCGAGAAATACAGTGAGTGTTTATTCCTTTGGCCCAGACCTTGGTTTGCGCTGAGGCCTCTTACTCAAGAGGCAATTGGTTTTGAGACAAATGACAAAGGTATGATCGCGGCAGATGTTCGATCATACCTTTTGCGACGTCCTTCAAAGATGCTGTCGCAAGTTTGAGAAGTGCAGAATTTGGGTTGTTCTCATCATTCACGCCTTCGTACTCGGCGTTTTCAGCGAATCGATGGAGCAGAGGAATATGTTTCCCAAATTGCAGAGCAAAGGATTGGAGCGCCGCTTGATCATTTTTTGAAAAAGGCAGCATTGGAATGGGGTCGTTTGGTTGGATGATTCGATGCCAGCGCGCGGTCAGCTCGTCTTCGACGGTTTGAAGGAACCTTGAGTCACCAATTTTTGGAGAGCCAAAGTTCCACACGGAATGAATCTTGAAGTTCTTATGCTCGAGATAGAAGGCGGTCAGAAGTGCAACCGCCCCTCCGAGACTGTGGCCCGCAAGAATGAGCGGTTTCCCGCTGTTTTGTGCGAGGTCGGCGGCGTCGAGAGCATTCTGTTTCACGGATTGCGCAGCTGTTAAAAACCCACGGTGAACTCGTCCGGAATTGCGACCATGGTCATGCCAGTCTGAGGGCAGGGCTGTGAGTTCAACGTTTAAGTCTGTCATCAAATCCTTTGGTTCCTGTGTCCCCCTAAAAACAAGCAGTACAAAAGAATTGTGTTCGGCCCAAAAGCCATTTGTGCTCGTCGTTCTGTTGTCAAAGGTTTTAAAATTTCGAAAGCCCCATCGTTGCAGAATTTTTTCGCGACGCCCTGGCCAAAAACGATAAGCTAAATGACTTGCTGACATAAGAAGATAAGCGTGCTCAGGATTCGCTGTATCGTCGGGAGAAAAGATTGCCGGAGGATTGGGTAAATCGCACGGCACATCACTTTGTTTGAATTGTTGCGAAGTCCAAGACCATGGCTGAGGTTCGAACGTTGATGAGGACGATTGACCTTGATTTGGCATGAAAACCGCAGAAATAATAAAAACCGCGCTGATTCCAGTGAAGCAGAAAATAAAAAATGTTTTCGCCATAGATATGCGGATTATCATTTTCGTTGATTTGTCTGGTTATTGTTTGGAGGCGAAAATCGCCTCCATTTCTTGTCTAATGAGCGCCATTTTTTGAGCTCGAACGTCAGCTGTCACCTGATATGGATTTCTAAAATAGCTTGTCTCATCCAATTCGCTGCGAACAAATTTGGTCTGATAGGTGACGTTGGCCGGATTATTGTCATCGGCTGTCGCATACTGTTTGAGAATGTTCGGTGAAATAAAGTCGCGGATCGACTGAATGTCGTGGTCCATGTAAAGCTTGCTGCCAGTCTTTGAGCGGGTAAAGCCCCGGACGACGTAGTCACAAACGACAACGTCGCTTTCAAAGGCCTTGAACATAAAGTCAAGTGCATACAGGGGGCTGATACTTCCGCACGTCGCGATGTCGATATCAACGCGGAAGGAGCAGATCCCGTTCGGGTCGAGACTATCAGGATAGGTATGTGCACAGATATGGCTCTTGTCGAGGTGAATGTTGACCGTGCTCTGTGCCATGAGGTTTGCGTGCTCGCCCGCTTTAGCATCACTCATCAGCAGAACAACGCTGGCTCCCCAGGGGTCAAAGTCCTTACTGGATACGTTTAGCACCGTCGCATCCATAATTTCGGCAATCCGGATGAGCATCGATTCAATTTGTTTAGCACTGTAGCGCTCGTCGATGTAGCGGATGTAGGAGGCCCGTTCGTCCTCATTCAGGGCAACGGCAAAATCGTACAGATTGAAACTCAGTGCTTTTGTTAGGTTATTGAAGCCAAGGATTTGTGACATCTTTTTGAATCCACTTAAAAGTTGTTGATGCCCTGCGGTTCCGAAGAACTCCTCCAGTCGCCGTGTGCTACATCAGGAGACTGTTGGGTTCAACTGATTTATGTTAGCCTGCTAAGTGCCTCGAGAGTTCAATTTAAAGGGCGAAATGACCATGGACGTAAAGTCTGGCTTGTTTTTGGTTTTGACCGATGATGCCGAGCTTGTTTCTACTCTTGTTCATCTTCAGCCGCGAGGAATGGATGTTCGTGTTTGGGTGCCAGCGAAGGCATCGAATTTACAGGATGAATTAACCGAAGCGTGTGAAGCCATCGGCGGCGCGGAGCTCATTGCCAAGGGTGAGGTCGGCAAAACAAATTTCTACAAACAGTGGGTAAATTATGACCCAATCTGCGTTGTCCTGGCCTTTCGTGATGCCGATGAACACCGGTTGGCCAGACGCCATATTCTCGATGATTTGCCTGAGGCGATTATACTGTCGCTGAAACACGGTCATCCTGAGCAAAGCCCCCGACAGCTGGCGGGGGGGCGCGAGTTGATTCTCACATGGGCAGAGCTTTTGAGCCGGCCCGTCGGTGCCGAACTGCGCCACATTCAAACAACCCATCTTGTCAAAGAAGTGCGTCACGTGCTGGGAGAGGGCGACCGCATTGCGTTGCTGGTTCAACCGGATCCAGATCCTGATGGTCTTGCATCGGCTTTGGCCCTCCGAACGATTTTGGGTCGTAACAAAGTCTCAACCCCTATCGTCAGTTTTGGAAAGGTGACTCGTCCCGAAAATCTCGCAATGATGAGACTTCTTGATATTGAAGTCGTGACAATTAGCCCGAAAGAACTCGCAGAGTTTGATCGCGTCGCAATGCTTGATACGCAACCGTCACACTTTGGTTTTCAAATAGAGCGTGTCGACGCCGTCATCGATCATCATCCGACGGCCAATAACAATCCATATCCAAATATTCCGTTTGTTGATATTCGCCATCAATATGGTGCGACATCAACTATTTTAACAGAGTATTTGCGGGCTGCTGCATGCTCAATTGGTCAAAGATTGGCGACCGCACTCCTTTATGGAATCAAAGCCGACACGCTCTTGTTGAATCGCGAGGTGATTGATGCGGATCTTGATGCCTTTGTCTCACTCTATCCAAGTATCAATTATAATTTGTTGCGACGAATTGAAAAGCCTGAACTGCCTATGAAATTTGCACCTGTGCTCGCCGATGCCTTGCGCCAGATGGTGTGTGAGTCTGGTGTTGTGGTGAGTTGTCTTGGAGCTGTCGAACGAGAGGATCTGATACCACAGGTAGCTGACTTTCTGCTGCAGTTTGAAGATGTGGAGTGGGTGGTCTGTGCCGGCCTTTTTGAAGGCAACGTTGTCATGAGTGTCAGGAATGTGGGTTATGTAAAAAATGCGGGCGACGTGGTTAAGAGAATCATTAACGGCTGGGGCTTGGGTGGTGGACATCGCACCATGGCGAAAGCTATTTTTCCTCAAACAGAATGGAAAAATCGTCATGGCAGTCTTGCGGCGCCGTCGATTCGCGATGTGATCCTGAACCTTTTTCTTCAGGAGGCGGTCTGATGGTGACAGTAGAAACAAAGATACGAAAAAATATCAAAGATCCTCTGTTATCTGAGGCTAAAGTGAGTGACAAAATAACTCCGGCTTTGAGGAGGCGACTGACATCGCGTCTGCAACCCCTTCACACCGGCATGGGGTTTGGATCTGCAGATATTCGTGAGCGCGCCTTGACGATCGCGCGACGAGCTCCACTTGTTGGGTCAAAGGCCGAAGTCGCTGAGGTCTTTTCACCTGCGAGTTCTTCGTCTGAGAAACCCTCGAGTGCTGGTCAAGCGCCGGTCTCCATCGTCGAAAAAGAAGAGAAGATATTGAGTGTGGTTCTACCTCACCTGAATGAAATCGAAGTTTCTGCATCCGCTGAACAAAACAAAAAGACCCGCATCATGGCCCAGGTTGCAAAGGTTGGACAAGTGCCATCCATAAAGACGTTTTTGACGGCTCCTCGACGATTGCAGCCACCCAGTGTGTCTCAAAGTCTTGTGGCTTGGTTTTTTGATACGCTTGTTGTTTTGTCATGCTTAACAATGGGGTTTATGGTTTCGGCCAGCGTTCCGCTGTTTGGGTTATTGACTCAAAAATTCCCAATTTTGACGAAGCTCTCCTTCATTCAAGCACAACCTCAAGCGTCTCAGGGCTGGCTCATGTTGGTCCTTCAGACAGTGACTTTGTCGTCGCTGCTGCTGTTTTTGATTCAGACGTTTGCCGGTCTGTTATTTTCGGCCTCCTTGGGGCGCGCAATTGTCAACGTTAGGATTGCAACTTCGGATGGTTATCGCTCAAAATGGTCACAAGGCTTCTCGATTGGATTAGGAGAGATGATTCAGTGGCCTTTCGCTTTTGGTCTGTTGAACGCCATTGTGTCGCCAGAACATAATTTTCTCGTCCGTTCGGTGCGCTGGATGAAATCGGGTGTGCGTTACTAATTCTTTTGAGTATTGAATAACTCTTTCTTTTTATCGTTTAGCAGAGTTCTTTGCTTGTACTCGTGTTGTGCTGTGGTAATGAGTGCACCGTCAATCTCGTTTTCAAGATGCGTCCGTTCACTAAGTGAATATTCAACTGAAAGGGTGGTATATGGCGACAGGTAAATCGACATCTCATGTTCCCAATGTTCGAACGATTGAGCGTCCCCGCAACGTCGATGGAACGCTGGCTCGTGTTGCTGATTTTTACGGTTCAAACGTTTTTGACATCCGAGCTATGTCCAAAAAACTGAGTTCCCATGACGTTGAGACGATTGCCAAAGTGATGAAGGTCGGTGGAAAAATCGATGCAACTTTGGCGGAGCGGATTGCCTCTGCTGCGCGTGAGTGGGCCCTCGAAAAGGGTGCCACACATTATTGCCACTGGTTCCAGCCTCAAACAGGAACCACAGCAGAAAAGCATGATGCGTTTCTGTGGCTCGATAAGAATGGCCACCCTATTGAACGCTTTACGGGTAAGGAACTTCTTCAGAGTGAACCTGATGCATCAAGCTTTCCATCGGGCGGTATGCGTTCTACCTTTGAGGCACGCGGCTACACAAGTTGGGATCCAAGCAGCCCCATGTTCATGATGGAAACTGAGAATGGCAAGACTCTCTATATTCCATCTGTTTTTATCAGCTATCATGGCGATGCTTTGGATTTCAAAACTCCGCTGTTGCGTTCCAATGAATCTCTCAACAAAGAGGCTGTGAAAACCCTTCATCTGCTGGGTGAAAAGACTGTAACCAACGTGATCACGACGGTTGGCGCAGAGCAGGAATTCTTCTTGGTTGCTCGTGAGCAGGCCATGGCGCGCCCCGACATTCGATTGTCAGGCCGCACGGTTTTTGGGAAGAGGCCTGCTAAAGGGCAGGAGCTTGAAGACCATTATTTTGGACATATTCCAACCCGCGTTCATGCATTCATCAACGAACTTGAAGTGGAATTGTACAAAGTCGGAGTTCCTATTAAGACTCGACATAACGAAGTGGCTCCAGGTCAGTTCGAAGTGGCTCCAATTTTTGAAGGTTCAAATATTGCTGCAGACCACAATCAATTGTTGATGAAAGTTTTGCGCACTGTCGGAGCCCGCCATAACTTTACAGTTCTGTTACATGAAAAGCCTTTTGCAGGAGTCAATGGAAGCGGTAAGCATGTCAACTGGTCAATGTCCGATTCAACAGGCCGCAACCTTTTGGATCCCGGTTCCACGCCTCACCAAAACCTTGTCTTTCTAACTTTTCTCTGTGGTGTGATGCAGGGCATTTTCGATCACTCGGATGTGTTGCGCGCCTCCGTTGCCTCCTCAGGAAACGATCATCGGCTGGGGGCCAATGAGGCTCCTCCGGCTATCATCAGCTGCTTCTTGGGCGATACACTTGATAAGATTCTTAACGCAATCGAGGCAGGAAAAGCTGATAACGTGTCTGCTGAGAAAGCTCTTCTCGATTTGGGCGTCAATCACCTCCAGCATGTGGCCTTGGATAATACTGATCGAAACCGAACGTCGCCGTTTGCGTTTACCGGGAATAAGTTTGAATTCCGTGCTGTCGGTTCGAGTGCTTCAATCAGCTTTCCGACCGCTATTCTTAATGCCGCCGTCACGGCGGGCCTGGCGAAATTGAATGCCAAGCTGTCGGCTCGGGCGAAAAATGGTGTTGTCAGCCCCGAGGCGAATTTTGAGATTTTGCGCGAAGTCATTCGTGAGACGCGGAATATCCGTTTTGAAGGAAATGGCTATTCAGAAGAATGGCGTCAGGAAGCTGCGCGCCGAGGTCTTGGCAACTTGCCGGATACTCCAGCAGCATTGGATGTTTGGTCTGATATTAAGAAAACTGCGTTTCTTGTTGAAACGGGGACGTTGACGTCCACCGATCTAGAGAGCCGCGCAGCGATTCAATGGGAACGTTATATCAAGCAGCGTTTAATTGAATTGAATGTGGCCATTGAAATGACTCAAACAGGCATTTTGCCGGCAACGTTGTCCTATTTAGGAGAGCTTGTTTCGTTGGGCGAGGCCAGCGCGCGACTCCATATTTCGACGCCTGCTCAGAAGCTTGCTGGCGAACTGGGACAATTGGCAGTTCGTCTGGAATCGTCCTTGGCAGGATTGCGAGTTGCCTGCGAGCGAGTGACTGCGGGAGATGCACTTGACCACCATTCACTTGCGAAGACAGCTAAGGCGATTGCCGAGCAAGTACTTCCAAAGCTCGAAGAATTGCGTTCGACAGCCGATCAAATTGAAGCACTGATTCCTGCTTCGCATTGGCCATTCCCTACCTATCGGGATATGCTTTTTCCAGCTGACTGATGATTTTATCACCAGTTATCTGGATTGCTCCCAACAATGATCGCTGCCAAGACTTTTGAAACATAATCGATGGTTTCGCTTGGCAGCGCATCTTTAAACGTCCAAAAATTTGTATTGTTTGATGCATTGATACTGGCGATTAACTCTTGTTGTTTCATTTGATTTTGTCGGCTTGCAAAAGCAGCGACTGCGAGCAAAATGTTGGGTTTGCTGAGTTGGTTTAGGACTGATCTCAACGCCTCAGCAGTCGCTATGTTTCCTTGATCGGCATTGGGATCAAATTCAGATTCTATCCATGCCAGATATCCGAGTTCAGCAGGCAAGCTATAATGTTTGAAGATGCTTTTGACTTGCTCCCAAACAACATCCCGGCGTTCGATAAGTTCGAGGTGACGTCTGTTTTTAGTGTAAATATTAATCCACTGTTCGACGCTCGTTAGCAATTGTTCGTCGCTTCGCAGCGGAGCAGGTTCACCAAAAATTTTGCAAATACGCGTGATCTCGTCCCAGACGTAATGGCTGGCAACAAGAGAGACTTCGCCCTTCACCTTTTCTTCACTCGGTCGAAAGACTTGTTGTGGCGTCTTGGCAAAAACATGATGAGGGAAATCCCAAACCTGCCATAGACTAAAGATGAGCCCTCCAATGAAAAAGCCGCTAACTGTAGACCAAAGTGGTGTCATAAGTTTAAATGTTGTCATTTTGATAAAAGGAGACTTCGGGATTAAATGGAAATGTTCGACCATTTTTGGTGGGAGACTCGATTCCAAGGCTGCCCACGGTTGGACGATACAGATAGTATGACCTCCGAATTGCAGAGCATCACCTTCCTTGAGTTTACCCTCACGTTTTATTTTTTTACGATTGATCTTTATTCCATTGGTGCTGTTGAGATCCGTAACATTGAGTTTACCATTGTCGGTTAGAAACACAGCTGCGTGTCGTCGACTCACGGTGGGATCTCCGTCAATGCGTATATCAGCATCCGAGTGTGAGCCGACAATATATGTCTCTCCGGGAGTCAAAGTGAATTGTCGAGAGGCCATTGGTCCATCAATGAAGCGCAAAAGATACAGTAGATTTTTTTTCATTGTTCACCACACTCAAACAAGAGCTGCATTTCACCAAGTTGAATAACGGTGTTGTTCCCGATTAACCGCAGATGTCGAATCGGCCTGCCGTTGACAAGCAATTCACTTCCTGAAAGATTTTCGAGGATCACTTTGTCAGCTTTAACTCGTAACCGCGCATGTTTGCGCTGAATATTTTTCCCCGTCAATCGGAAGTCACTGGGCCAGCCGCTCCCAAAGAGAACTTCAGAATCCAGAAGACCAATTATTTTACCTTGATCACTGCCGTTTAATATTGTGAGGCGAGGACCAGTTGTGGAAGATGCTCCCATAGACAGTCGAGAGCCGAAGATGCTCAAATAGTTTGGTTTAGTCCTATGGGCATGAATCAGGGTGACGATAATTCCGACGATCACAGAGGTGAGAATCCACTCAACCCAAGCATTAATGGTTATCCCGAGTCTCTCAGTTTCTGAATAGGCTGTGAGACTTCCAAGTGCGATTGGAAGCAGGTAAAAATTGCAGTTTATCGAGCATTGATGAGAAATAAGACTTAGAATTTTCATTCTTTGCTTCTCACTGCAAAGCTTCGAAACACAAACTCACGGTGTCCTATTACTATGTGGTCCCCATTCAGTAGAACTGCTTGGGCCTCCGAAGTTCCATTAATCAGAAGACTTGGAATTGAGGCGCATGATTTGATTGTCCATGTGTTGTTTTGATGCGAGATTATGCACTGAGTCTCGCTGATTGAGTTATCAGACAGATGAATTTCAAGTCCTTTTTGATTTCCAAGATGGTTGTGTTCAGAAAAAAGTCGATAGTCTTTTTTTTGTGTCTTGCTGATGAGCTCGATCAGCCAGGCGTATGTGCAGAAAGGAGATATTTCATTATTTGTTCCCAAATTAATAAATTTGTTTTGAATTTGTTCTTTCGGAAGGAGAGAGACAAAAGCAAAATATTGCTCTCCACAAAGTATAATATCTCCGTGATGGAGGTCTGCTGACTGATTGATAGGTGCTTCGTTGAGCCAGAGTCTGCGATGGCTTGAGCCTGGTCTCAGGAAAGCTATTCCGTTCGCAAGAATCTGAATCTGAGCATGGTCCCGGCCTGCATCGGGAGATGTGATGACAATGTCGCTCCAAGCAGAGCAGCCAATTGAATTCATTCCTTCATAGAGACGCAGATCTTCACCAAGGTGTTCTCCGTTGAGACCGAGAAGCCATCCGGACAATTTTCTGTTTTTTTCAAAATGAGGATTTTGTCCGTGAGACAAGAGAAGCTGACGATCAATGCGATCTTCAATGGCAGGCAGATAGTTTTGTTGATGATGGACATTCATTGCTTCGTTACCCGCTGTTGTTCTTCGTCTCCAGTCTTTGGAACAATTTTAGCGACGTCGTTTGATTCTAGCGTCGCACAGGCAGGAAAATCCTGCCGTCAGGACAATCTGTTGAACGATGGGTGTTGTTTTGCCGAGACGTGTTGGAGACACTGTTGACAACATCTTCTGAGTCATGGGTTTGTTGGGGGAGTGGAGATGACATCGCCGAAAGGAGCGCATCGAGCTGCATTCAGTCCGTTGCTGAGAAATTTGATGGTGGATTCGGTTCAGAGTGCGTGCGCAGCGCTGGGTCTTGAGGTACGTGTTGAGACTCCTTTTGAAAGAAATGCAATGGTGGCGTCCGGTGATTACATAGCTGGAATCAGGGTCGTTGGAAACAGCTTTCAGGGGTCGGTAACTCTCTTGGCCGACAAGGCACTGGCTATAGCCTGTGCCGAGAAGATTTTTGCACAGTCTCAGGCAAAGATAGATGACTTGATGTTGTGTGATTTGGTGGGCGAGCTTTGCAATCAAATGACTGGCGTATTGCAAAGAACGTTGGGGCAAAAGGGTTGTGTCGTCAAGGTGGATGCTCAGAAAACCTCGCAATCTTTGTCTGGATTGGAACTTGGAATAAGTCCACAAGAGTGGCTTTTGGTGCCCTTTAAGTTTGGTGTCGGAGGCGGGTTCTTTTGCTTCGGATACGTTGGAGATTTTGCGTTTGGTGAGGATGAAGTTCAGGAGAATTTAACAGACGCTCGAAATATTACCTTCTTTGAATAGATGGTTAAAAATGCTGGCAGACGATGATAGTCTGTTTGCTTTCTCTTGTAGGTTCTGAAGTGAAAGAATAGCGTTTCGGGCAAATTGAAACTGCCAACATTGAGAGGGCGTTCGGGCAACTGAACCGGTCTTTGTGGACTCCAGCTGCTGTTTTGTTCGCCTGTCACTGAAGGACCGACTCACTCCAAAATAAAAGATGATCGGTAAACTCTCGTCAACTGTTTCCAATCAGACACTCGATGAGCGTCTGTCTCAATGGGAAATAAGGGGCCGATTTAATCTCGCCGATCTTGTAATGATTTTCGAGATTAGTTTCCCGAAGCCAATATTCGAAGAATGGATTTGACGCCATCGCCGCCACTCGCGCAGGCATTACTTTGGTGTCTGGATAAAGCAAAGGCACTTTCATCTCCATTTTAGGTACACAAATTGCAGCTGTCGCAAGATAGGTTTTGCCGACACCCGTTGGACTTTGTATTGGAAATTTTCTTGGATCTTTAGGAAAGTTTAACTTCATCAGGGCTCTCAACTGTGCGGCACTCAAGTTTAGTTTTGTAGTTGTGTCTATTTTCTCATTGCAGGCATCAGTCCTTAAACGCGCACTTTTGATGCGGCGTTTAATGTGAGCGCTATCGCGGCAGGTTTTTTCATCAGTGATAATCGTAGCAAGAAGGTCGCTGTGACCCCAGCCCTGACTGGTTCCTGTCACTTTTAGCCGTGTCTGGCGGAGTTTGGTAATTTTTTTTAGCAGGTGATGTAACAAATTGCGCAACAGGTTGAAAGGAAGGGATTGACGCCGGCATCGCTCAACAAGTCTTTGGGTCATATGCTTGGCATTGGAATTTTGCATGAAATAAGCATGCACGGAAGGAGAAAGGTGTTTTGTTATTCTTAATTTTTCGACACTATAAATCGCGCTATTGAGACGTCCTGAGTGGCGAGAATCGAGCGTGGTCCTGTGACCGATACTGAAAGTGCAAATTGACCAGGTATCATTCCAAAACTTATGGCAGGTGTCCAAAGAGATATAGGAACGTTAATCATCTACACCACCAACTCCTCAAGTCAGACGGCGACTGTCAGGGGTGTATCGACAAGCGTGAGACAGCTCATTTGTGGCATTAGTTCTGAATCACTGGAAGCTGCATCCCGTTATATTTGTGGGTTCAGTGTTTGGGCGTGGCAAAAATTCTTTGAAAAGTGATTCGGGCTTCGTGGTTGGAACCTGAGCCTGCCGGAAATGAGTGGGGGATATCATTTCGTGAGAGGAATCGACACCGACCAACGTTGAGATTCCTCCCGATCTATTGAAAGCTGTGAATCAATCCTGTGTTGATTCTGGTTAGGAGCCATTGTCAGATGTAGAACCAACCGTCCCGTCTCAACCATTGCCGGATGGGACCCAAGCCGGCGCAACAATCGATCGAAAACTCGGTTTGCAGTGACCTTAGAATGTCAGATCATCCTTGATTTAGCCCTAGCGCAAGCTACATTTCATCACGACGTCCTTCATGAGGAACTTTTTTTCAGGCTCATTGTCATCAGTTCAGGAATAAAGCCAGTCAGAAACACGGAAAGCATGCAGGCATATTCTTGTAGACGAAGATGCCTGCACCACTCAAAGTCAGCGCAGCTCGTTCGATGGTTTAAATATCAGTGCACCGCAAGGGGACCGTCTAAGCTGATTTGTTCAATGGCATTTACGAATTCTGGGCAGCAGATTGCTTGCTGCCCAAACTTTCATTTTAGGTTGAACATCCTGCTGCAAGACTGAAGCTAATCAAAATCTCAGCAGAAAAAATTATCGTATTCTCTTAAAGTCGATCCTGAGCGCATGAACCTCTCCTGTCGGCAGTAGGATGAGAGCAAGTTTGCTTGCACCCGAATTCGTGAATCCCACGCAGCCTTCTGCCCCGCCCTTAACAGCATTAGTCTTCCGAGAGACATATCTTTTCCCTCTCAGTTCATTGCATTGAACTTTGAGCGGTTTTGGATTGTTTTTGATTCCCAGGTTGTGTCCTATGGAATTCTCTGACGTAGGATAAAACACAATACTCTGACTTGAATTGACGCCTTTTCCCGAATCACAACTTCTAAAATCGATTGCATTCGGGAAAATATTCAAACCCCATGGCACAGGAATTCCTGCCGGCTTTGATTTCTTTTCACCACCATCCTTTCCGCAGCTCACGATCGTTTTGAAAGTCCCTCCGCCATTCGAATCAATCTGGGTTTCGATTTTCCAATCATCATTCCGCAACCCGTTCGAATCTAGTTTGACGAATTTTTTGTCACCAAATCCGTTGACTGAATATACATTGTACGACTCGGCGA
>Ga0315901_10002183_pt1 | contig 27410 bp, 18 predicted proteins | sample LakEriMetagenome_10_FD_203761 | JGI IMG/M metagenome (GOLD analysis project Ga0315901, IMG submission 203761) | Freshwater fungal communities from buoy surface, Lake Erie, Ohio, United States - Buoy 2 MA116 | ecosystem: Environmental > Aquatic > Freshwater > Lake | place: USA: Lake Erie, Ohio...
GGGCTTGGGCGATGGGTTGGTAGCTTCGTTGATGATCGCCGAGTCTTCCTGCGTCGTAGAGCCAATTTTTTCCGTCGGGGGTTTGGACTAGGACGCAGGTTCCGTGTCCGACATCCAGGAAGGTGATACTTAGGGGGGCTCGGTTTGCTACCGCGTCGAGGCGATTCAAGGAGTCTTTAGTAAAGAGCCAGAGGAATCCTAGGGCGAACCAGGATCCGAGTCCCCAGAGCAGTGCTCGGCGCGCCGCGGCGCGTTGGGTGCCGAGCCATACAGCGATCCCGAAGGCGATGATGTAAAAGCCCGCAAGCCACCAGTCCGGTGGGGCAGCGGCCCAGAAGTGACCGTAGGGGAATTTGTCGGCAATGGCGACGACAAGGGCCAACAACCAAAGGGAAAAACCGCAGCAAACGCCCATGCACCAAGCCAGGGGTGGGCACCAAAAAAACAGAACTAACCCCAGTCCGGTGAGCAAGGCTACGAGCATCGGCAACCAGAGGATCAGGTTCAACACGATCGAGATCGGGGTGATGATATGGAACGAGCACCAAACCAGAGGAGCGGAGATCAAGCTGACCCAAAAACTGCTCCTTATCGATTCCCAACATAGTGCAACGATTCGGCGCAGTGTTTTGTTCGAAGCCGATCGTTTCGAGTCGACCAATCGCTCGATGGGTGCTTTGCGGTTTCGAAACAGGGGAAACGTCAGGATCAGTACCGCAACGGTCAGGAACGACAATTGGGTGCCGACCTCAAAGGCGATGGAGGTTCTTTGCAAGAGGATCAGCAGTCCTGCGAAAGCCAGAATGTTCAGGCTGCTCGATGACCAGCCGAGGTACTTTGCCAGGCATGCGCCGCTGAGCATGATCGTCGCACGAGCTACCGGCGGGTTCGCTCCGCAGAGCATCGCGTACAGAGCGCAGATGCAAACGGTCCCCAGGAGCAAAGGGCCTTTGGGGATACGCAGCATCCAGCCGCTGATCAACAGCGTCAGAGCCACCATCTCGATATGCATGCCCGAGATCGAAAGCATGTGGATTGTACCGGTGGCGAGCATCTGCTCTTGGAATTGCCAAGCGGCCTGCTCGCGCTGTCCGAGGACCAGTGCGGCCGTCATGGGAGCTTGGTCGAAGATCACATACCGTTCAATCGCAAGGTTGGCTTGGGCCGTCCATCGCGCCAACCATCGATCGAGCCTCCAGGGCGAGCCGCCAGCAATCCGATGGATCAGGGCAGGGGAGTCGGTTTTGAGTTGAGCGGCGATCCCCAGCTCGGCATAGCGGGCTCGCAGATCGAATTGGCCCGGGTTGCTCGGTTCGGGGGGGCGACGCCAGTATCCATAAATTTGGACCGTGTCGCCGGGTAAGAGACCTGACACTTTGCCATCGATGACCAGAGAAGCGCTCAGCGAGAGATCGGCCCAGGACTTTAGCCGTTGGATCTTGGTGACCTGAAGGTGCGTGAGTGTCTGCCAATCGTCGATCGAATCGTCTTCGGATGCCTGTGGGTTTGCGATCGATGCGCGGCGGTACCTGAGGGTCTCTTCGATGGTGGCTTGGACGACGACCGGTTTCCAGATCGCAGCCGATTCGGCGAGTCCGGCAGCTTGATTCCATTGCTGGAGTTCGCGGCGAATTTTCAGCAGGGCGCGTTCGTGCAGAGCTCCGTAGGTCAGAGCGATCAGGCTCATCGAGAGCAGGCAGATTGCAGGTGCGTTGTTGGGCGGTTCGGGGTCATAGAGGCGAGCCCACGCAAAGAGTATCCATCCCAGGAGCAACCAGGCCGTCCAGGTGGACCACCCGAGCGAATGGGACATGTGGATCGAGACAAGGACGATCAGGAGCAGGACCAGCATGGGGTAGAAGGCCAAACCGGCCAGGATTCTCAGCCGAAGTTTGCCCAAGAAGCCTGCGAGGGCTTTTTGGGAATCGAACTGGCCAAGGGGGCCTCGATGCGCCATACGTCCATTGCCTGGGTCGAGGGGTTAGGAAGGCCAGCGTGATTTGCTGGCCGAGCATCAGGGAGACTTGAACGTCGGGTGAGCGACCGAATCGGTATCGTGAGGGGAATAGATCGTTCTGCCGCCATCGACACTCAGGCAGGTTCCGGTGATGAACGATTGCGTCGATAGAAAAAATGCAGCTTGGGCGACATCCTCGGGTCGTCCATGGCGTTTGACCAAGCTTGTTTGGAGGATGTGTTCGGCTCGTGCGGCCGAGATGCTCGGGTCGAGCATGACCGGCCCTGGGAGGATCCCGTTGACGTGGATGTTGGGATTGCGGCTGGCCAGTTCGACGGCCATCGATCGGACGAGCGTTTCGATGGCACCTTTGGAGACAAAATAGGCTGAGAATTCGCGGTAGGGGCGCAAGACGGCCCAGTCGCCGACGAGGACCAATCGTCCGCCGGTGGGTTGGTTGACCATCGCCAATCCTGCGGCTTTGGCGACGTTGTAGGCCCCCAGGGTGTTGATTTCGAACTGGGTGCGAAGGTCCTCTTCGCGGGTTTCCTCGAGGGACTTCCAGTCCCAAACCGCAGCGCAATGGACCAGGGCATCGAGTTGTCCGAACGTCGAGCGGATCGCAGCGGTGGCGTGCTCCATCGCTTCGTAGGAGCGGATATCACCCGTAGTCGCCATGCAACCGGGGCCCAATTCCGAGAGTTCTTCGGTGGCTCTTTGGAGTTCCTGGAGGCTGGACCTTGCATGGAGAGCGACGCGATAGCCGTTGCGAGCAAAATGTTCGGCGACGGTGCGTCCGACCCGTTTGGCACCGCTACCGGTGACCCATACAACCGGGGCTCGGGTGGTGCCTTCGGCCGAGACCTGGGTTAAGAAGCTGGGATTTGGGTGGTGGCCTGGGTTTGACATAAGTTTTCAATAGGGTTTTTCGATAGGACCTGAACGCCGGGAGCGGCGGCCAGATGCTCAGTCAGCCCCCTAGTATATCGGCCGGTGGTCAAACCGCCCGAAATTGGTCGGATTGAGGACCGCATTTTGTTTTCTCAGGCAGTGCTTTTGGGAGCCGAGGACTTCGGAGATTTCTTGCAAACCCATCCCTTTTCGATAGGATACAATGCTCCGATTGCCCGTGGCGGTTTCGAATCTTTTCGGTCTTTCCTTAAACTTCCAACCTTTAAAAACTTATGGCTAGTGGAAGACCCAGCACCCGTTCGGACGGCTCGATGGGCGCGAGCAATTTTCCGATCGTATTGACGCTCGACGATCTGGATCCCAAGGGCTCGAAAGTATCGAAGTTGGCGACCGGCAGGAACACTGGCTCGTCGAGCATCCGACTCGCAGTGCTCTTGGCGATTTTGATTCCTCTTGCGGTTTTTGGATACATCCGCAACCGCTATACAAGCTCGATCCAACGCATCGAAAAATCGCTTGCGATGTGGGACGACCAGGCGGCCTTGCGGGAGATCAAAAAGCTTGAAAAGGACTCAGGCCTATCGGCCGAATCCGCTTTCCTTCGAGCCAGAGCTTACAGGCACCAGGGGGACGAAGTAGCCTTTAGCCAGTTCTCTGGAATCGCCAAGCAACTCGGGTACTCGGAAGAAAAGCTCTCGACGGAAAAGCTCCTGAGGGAAATCCAAGGTGGATTGGTTCCGAACATGGATACGGCGATCGCTACGGCCATGTCCACTGCCGAGCCGGAACTCGGGGAGATCGGTCCTGCGGTTCTCTACGGTCGGCTCGGTAAACTCGAATTCGACAAGGCCGAAGCGTTTTTGAAGTTTTGGTCGGAGGCCGATCCAAAGACCCCATGGATCGATTTCTTTCGAGGCATGCTCGCTCTATCGGGTCGCGATGCCGAGAAGGCGACGGAGTTGCTCGAAGGCAGCGCGAGAGCTTACCCAGAGTTCGTGCCTGTTTATCGACAACTTGCCAGCGCCTACTTGCTATCGCGCGATTCGGAGCGAGCCGTCTTGGCCCTGGAGCGATTCATCAAGAGCAACCCGCAGGATCTCGATGCGATCGGCGTGCTTGGTACGGCACTGTTTAACCTGGATCGTATCGATGAGGTCGTCGAGCTCTTCGAACCATGGGTCGCATCGGGCAAGGCCACGATCGACATGCGGATGACATTGGCTAGGATCTACAGCGGCAAGAACGATTCGAAGAAGGTGGTCGATATCCTCAGCTCGGTCGCATCGCTATGGCCTGAGGATGTTCGGATTGCGAACCTTCTGAGCCAAGCCCATCAAGCCTTGGGCAACGCAGCCGAGTCGGACCGCTACGCCAAACTCGCTGAGGCCGGACAAGCCGACGTGCAGTCGATCGATGGACGTTTGGCAAGGCTCATGTCGGGGACCGATCGAGAGGCCCAGCAGCACTACGAACTAGGCCACATCTTGCTCCATAAGCAATCGCGTGAGGATGGGGTCTATTGGCTCAACCTAGCGTTGGGGATCGACGAAACGTACTTGCCAGCCCACGAGGACTTGGTTCTTTACTACACGCGGATCAACAATCCCGATTATGCGGCTCGCCATCAGCGTTACATCAATCTCCGTCGTGGGGTGCAGTGATCCATGGCGGGTCATTCCTCTCCAACGGCGATGCTCGGGCTTGCTCTGAGCATGAGCTTGCTCTGCATCGTCGCATGCAAACCCAAAGAAGCTCCGCCTGATTTTTTGAACAAGACGGCTTCGTCGTCTAAGGCTAAAGAGAAAAATGAGTCCCGTCCTCTCGATAGAGCGATGCCTGAAGGAACCTCGGCGATCGACTTGAAATGGCTCCCTGGGGCGATTCCCGAGGCGATCGTCAAGACCGGCCGTGAGCAGGGGAATCTGTTTCTGCCCGAGACGACCGGGGGTGGGATTGCGGCGTTGGACTTCGATCGCGATGGATGGACGGATATCGCTTGCGTCGGGGGAGGGTATGCGGATGTTGCGCAACAGAAGATGCTCGGATACAGTGGTTCGCTCCATCGAGCTCGCGGTGAGACTCGCTTTGAGCACGTTTCGGCTCAGGCGCGATTCGATTTGTCGAGTCGGTACAACGCCGCGATTGCCGTTGCCGATTACGATGCGGATGGTTTTCTAGATTTATGGATCACCGGATACTCCATCGGACAATTGCTGCGCAATCAGGGGGATGGGACGTTTGAGACCATCGACGCGCAATCGATCGGTCTTGATGATCCTCACTGGGGGGCCTCGGCGGCATTCTTCGATGCCAATGCCGATGGACTGCTCGATTTGTATGTGGCCAACTACGCCGACTGGAGTTTCGAAAACAATCCTGTCTGTGGAGTCGATGCTCGATTTGGGAAATCCGACAAGAGTTCCGATTACTGTGGACCTCGCGAATTCAAGGGGCTTTGCGATGTGCTCTATGAGAATCTCGGCGACGGGACCTTTCGCGACGTCAACAAAATCGCTGGGATCGAGGATCAGTTGCGGGGACTCGGAGTCCTGGCTGCCGATTTGGATTCCGATGGGGATGTAGATCTCTATGTTTCCAATGACGTCGATCCGAACTTGCTCTACCGCAATGATGGCGATTTTAAGTTCACCGAAGTGGCTCGCCAAAGTGGCGTAGCGACCAACGATGGCGGAACTCCCGAAGGAAGCATGGGGATCGCTTTCGGGGATTACAACCTCGATGGATTCGGAGACCTTTGGGTGACGAACTATCAGAACGAACTCAACGCACTTTATCGCAGCAATGGCCAATTGCAGTTCCAGTACGCATCGATCCATGCAAGGGTTGCACAGACCGATGAAGCCACGGTCGGATGGGGGACTGCGTTTGCCGATTTGGATTGCGATGGCGATGAGGATTTGGTGGTCGTCAATGGACACATCGAACTCAAGCCCCTCGGTTCGACATTCGATCAACGCCCACAGATCCTCGAGAACCTATCGGGAAAAACGTTTCAGCTTGTTCCCCGAAAGAACACTTACCTCCAGACACCGCAAGCCTCGCGGGGCTTGGCCATGGCCGACTTGAATCGCGACGGGAAACTTGATTTTGTCGTCAGTCGATTGCATGCCGAGGCTGCCGTTGTGATCAATACAACGCTTGGGGGTAACTCGCTGCGGCTGCGGCTCATCGGAACACGAAGCAATCGCGATGCGATCGGTTCGAGGGTCGAGTTGCGGATCGGGAAAAACCGATGGGTGCGACAGCTCGTCGGAGGGGGATCCTATGCCTCTGCCAACGATGCACTGGTCCACTTTGGAGTCCCCGCCGGTGTGCTCGACGCCGCAGCAACAGGGCAGGGGGGGGATTCAAAAATCCAAGTGGAGGTTTTCTGGCCCAGCGGCATGAGCCAGCGATGGAACTTGGCGAATTTTGATCAGGAATGGCTTCTGGTAGAAGGTCAGTCGTCCGAGTGAATCGAGAGCAAGATACGATTGGGGCCGAGTCCGATGCGTCGACAGCCATGTGGTTGGCCCAGTTGCGTTGGATCGCCATTGCTGGCCAGTTGATCGTCATCAGTTTTGTCTCGTTGGTTCTGGGGATTCGATTGGCGATACCTCAGTTGCTGACCTTGGTGCTCCTGACGATCGCCAGCAACGTGGCTCTATGGGGGATCGCTAGGCGTGTGATCGCCAAAGCAACGACACAACACAACGGCTACCAGGGGTTTGTTCCCAACAGGCTTTTGGGGGGGGTGTTGTTGTTCGATGTGGCGATCTTGACGGGTTTACTTTACTTTTCGGGGGGGGCGGCCAACCCATTTACCCTTTTCTATGTAGCGAATATTGCGGTCGCCGGTGTGGTGCTTTCGCGATTCTGGGCGGTGTTGATTTCTGCAACCTCGGTCATGGGTTGTTTTTGGCTACTTCATTCGGCCAGTCCTGTGAGTGTCTTTGAGGGCTCGCCTTATGAGCATCGAGCCGCATGGGGGGTGACCAAGTGGGCGTTTTGGATTTCCTTTGCTACCTGTAGTTGGGTCTTGACGTATTTTGTCTCACAGTTGGCCATGGAAGTCCGCTTGAGGGATCGTCGATTGGCCATCGCTGAAAAGGACAAGGAGCGGGCCCAGAGGCTCGAGGCACTCGCGACATTGGCTGCCGGTGCGGGGCACGAATTGGCATCGCCCCTTTCCACCATCGCTGTGATTGCAGGAGAGTTGTCCCGTAGGCTCGACAAGCCGGAGATTCCCGATAAGGTCAAGCGCGACTTTGGTCTGATTCGCGAGGAGCTTTCGCGATGCAAGGATATCTTGCATCGCATGAAAAGTGGCGCCGGTGAGGCGGCCGCTGAACGTCTCCATCCCGTGGCGTTAAAGGAGATCATCGACGAGACGCTTTCGGCGATGCGCGAGCCGCATCGTGTGGATTTGTCGATGGAGAAGGCTGTTGGGGATTTCAAGGGGATGCTCCCAAAACAGGCTCTGTCGCAAGCGCTTCGCAACTTGCTTCAAAACGGCTTGGATGCCTCGGAGCCTACCTCGTCTGTTTCTTTGTCCTCGACCATCCTCATGGACAAGCCGGACCAACGGGTCTGGCAGTTGCAAATCTTGGATGCAGGAAGCGGTCTGAGCGACGAAGTGCTTCGTCGTATCGGGGAGCCGTTCTTCACGACCAAAGAAGTTGGCAAAGGGATGGGAATGGGCGTATTCCTAACCCGCAACGTGATCCAGGGACTCGGCGGCTCGATCCGTTTCGAGCGAGCCATTCCGAGCGGAACGCTTTGCACGGTCAGAGTGCCGATCGAGACTCATTAGATCGATCGTTCGCGCATCGCATCGGATTTCGACGCACTCACACTCGGGCACTGCGGGCCGTTGAGCTTGTGCTATCCGGCCCGAGCAACGCTTGCCTTGGCAATCTCTTCGAGAGCCCGTAGTGCTTGGGTTTGGCGCTCGCTCAATTCAAATCCCCCGACTGCTTTACGGAGATCTTCGCAGGCGCTTTGGGCAAAACCTTTGGCACAACCGAGCGTGTATCCAGAGGCGTCGCTCTGTTTGAGCAGCGATTGAAGTTCGGCCTTGGCGGCTTGGGGATCGGAGTTGTAGAGGCTGAACCAAGCTTGGCGATCGGTTGAGTTAAAATTACCAAGCAGGTAGATCCAGGGTAGGGTCGGTTTGTCGTGTGCGAAATCGGTTCCGAGCGTTTTTCCCGAGGGGCTTTGATCGCCCCATACGTCTAGCCAATCGTCGAAGATTTGGAAGGCGAGGCCTAGTTTGTTGCCGAAAGATTGGAGGACATCGCATCGCCATGCTGGGGCGGATGTCGACCAAGCACCCATCGCGCAGCTTGCACCGCAGAGGGCTCCGGTCTTGCACGAGAGGATGTCGAAATACTCCTCTTGGGAGAGTTCCCAGTTTCCGATGGTTTGGTTTTGTCGGATTTCCCCTTCGCAAACTCGCTTGGCCGCATCGGCGATCCATCGTCCGGGGAGAGTCGACTGGCCGGCATTGGCAAGTCCGTAGGCGTGGGTAAAGAGCCAGTCGCCGATAAGGATACTCGTCGGTACATCCCATCGGACATGGACGGTAGGTTGGTGGCGTCGCAGGCCGCTCGAGTCGAGCACATCGTCGTGGACGAGGGTTGCGGTATGGACCATCTCGACGACCATTGCAAGCCTCATGGTCTCTTCGGTGCTAGCTCCGAACAATTCGGCCGTCAGGAAAGTCAGAGCGGGCCGGAGACGTTTGCCACCGAGCCGAGCGACATACTTCAGGACCCGATCGATCTGGGGGTTGCTGCTGACGAGTTGAGAGGAGAGTTCTTCCTCGAAGGATCGCAGGTGCGGGCCGATGCATCGGGCGGCTTTAGAAAACGCTTCGCGGTATTTCTGTTCGTTCGCGTCGGGTTGGGATGCGTTTGCTGGAACTTGATTTTCAAAGCTTCGCGAGGTGTTTGGGAAGGCGTTGAGCGTCGAGGTTTCGGAGGTGTCCATCGCTTGTTTATTCGGCTTTCTGGAAATCGCCTCGGCTTCCCCCGGTTTTTTCCTTGAGGAAGATAGGGCCTATGACCATTGTACGATCCAAAGACTTGGCCATGTCGTAGATGGACAGAGTCGCCACGCTGGCCCCTGTAAGTGCTTCCATCTCCACACCGGTTTTCCCCGTACTTTGGACCGTCACTCGCCATTCGAGAACCTGTTCGGAGATCCATTGATGCTCGACGCTGACCGAATCGATCGGCAAGGGGTGGCAAAGCGGGATCAAGTTCGAGGTGGCCTTAACGGCCTGAATGGCGGCGATGCGAGCCACACCCAACGCATCCCCTTTGGAGATCGCGTTGGATTGAATTGCACGGGCAGCCTCTTGGGACATGGTGATTCTCCCGAGAGCGATCGCCTTTCTTGCCGTCACGGCTTTATCCCCGACATCGACCATCCAGGCATTGCCGGATGGATCGACGTGGGTCAGTTTGGACGGCTCGGGGGGATCGGGTTTCATGGGAAGTCACACCAGCCATAAGGATGCCCGAGAACACTGGTAAAAGTTAACACTTAAGGGTGGTGTTAGCTTTTGTATTCGGCGCCGAAGAACTCTTTGCTTTCGTTCACGCCTGGTTTGATTGTCCGTTTGCCTTCCTTCCAGTCAGCGGGGCAGACTTCGCCGTTCTTTTCGAAGAATTGGAGGGCTTTGACCATTCGGAGAGCTTCGTCGACCGAGCGCCCCAGGGGCAGATCGTTGACGACTTGATGGCGAACGATCCCATCCTTGTCGATCAGGAACAGACCACGCAGGGCGACGGCGTCTCCGACGAGCACGTCGTAGTTTCGTGAGATTTGTTTATCCAGATCGGCGACCAACGAGTACTGGATCGGTCCGATGCCCCCTTGGTCGCGAGGGATGTTTCTCCAGGCGAGGTGAGAAAAGTGGCTGTCGACCGACACGCCGATGACTTCGACACCCAGGTCGTTGAATTCTTTGGCTCGCTCGGAGAAGGCGATGATTTCGGTTGGGCAGACGAAGGTAAAGTCGAGGGGATAGAAGAACAGCAGGACGTATTTGCCTTTGAATTGGCTCAGGCTCAGTTTGGCGAACGAACCATCCTTGAGGACGGCTTCGGCGGTGAAATCGGGTGCTTGTTTGGTGACCAGAACGGCCATAGTGCGGTGCTCCTGTGGGAAACGGGTGGTAATGAAAACTGGGATTGGCTCGATTGGGAGTGGATGATTGGACGTCCCCATCGTCGGCATTGTGTGGGAAACGTCAAGTCTTGGGGTGGAAATGCCAAGACGCCCGGGTGCAAACCCGAGCGTCTTGTGTGAAATGCTCAACGAAATACAGGGGATTATTGTTTTTGAGCCGATGCGTCTTGGGCGTCGGCGCTTTCACCTGGTGAGCTCAGCAGAGCCGACTCACCGGAGGAGGGGAGTTGGTCCCCGGGGCTAGCGTGTGATTCGGTCGCTGCGGCGGCTTGGCTTACCCAGCCGGTGAGCCGCAGAGCGTTTTGGATTTCGTTGTTGGAGAAGTAGAGTTCGATTCCGGTGTATTGGGAGATCATGCGAGGCTTGCTGGCGAGTTCTTCCCAGGACAGGCCGTTCGCGATGTGCCAAGCTGCGGCTTGTGCGGTGTTTTGTGGGACTTTGCCTTGGGCTAACGCTTTGCAAAGTTCTGCGACTTCTGGGTTGGCGTTGACTTCCGAGAGACGCACGATTCGGTATTTCATGCGTGGGGTCGGGTCGGCTTTGCCGTGTTCGAGGCAGAGGGTAGCGACGGTGACTTTGCGGGGTCGGTCAGGTTCGACGCGCATCATGCCGCCCATACCCATACCGCCACCCATGCCCCCCATACCACCCATGCCGCCGCCCATTCCACCCATTCCACCACCGCCCATACCTCCCATGCCGCCGCCGAAGCCGCCCCCCATGCCTTGGCCGCCGCCCATGCCGCCCATGCCGCCGCCCATGCCGCCCATTCCACCGCCACCCATTCCGCCCATACCGCCGCCCATACCGCCCATACCGCCCATGCCGCCCATACCCATGCCTTGAGCCACTACGGGAACGGCTCCGAAGGTTTCTGGGAGGACAACATCGATGGATTCATCGGATTTGTTGCGGAAGATGATGTTGGCTTGTTTGGAGTCCTTGCCGATGTATTCGACGCTGATGAGGCCTTGGTCCATCGCATCGAACATAGCGACGCGTTTGGCGTTTCCGAGTTTGGCCGGTTCGGCCTTCTTGGAGCGAGCCAAAACGTTGGCTTTTGGAGTGGAGATACCATTTTCGGTATCGGCTGCAAAAGTGGTCGAGCCGAGCAACCCTGAGATGGGAGCCAGGGCAAGAGAAAGAGCCAAGTGGCGGAGCAAGTTTTTCATCGCGGTGGCCTCCATCGAAGATCGAAGAGAATGGTTTCGGAGTGGCTAGGGAAAAATCCGGGGGGAACGCCTCGGATTCTATTTTCGGAATGCAAGTGCTGTGCCATTCATAAAAATAGGATGCCTAGCCCCATCAAATTAACCGGATCGATCGGAAAAATCCACTGATTTCGGGTGGAAATAGCTGGATTTGTTTGTAGGAGTTCTCAAGATTTTTTAACGGAACACGGGCGCAAAGTGTTTGTCCAAAGCGTTGCAAGAATGTAGCGGTTTGCTACCCTCAGAGTTCAAGAAACGCGCTCAAGTCGCGAAAACTCCGTCTCAGTGTCTCTAGAACGATAGGATTTTGGTCCATGTCTTACTATGTCGGCGAAGCCTTGGTGGGCGAAGGCAATGAAATTGCACACATCGATTTGATGATTGGGAGCAAGGATGGGCCAGTTGGCATCGCCTTTGCCAATGCGTTGTCAACCCAGAGCAGCGGCCACTCGAACTTGCTGGCGGTCTTGGAGCCGAACGTAGCGGTTAAACCTTCGACAGTGATGATTACGAAGGTGACGATCAAGGGGATGAAGCAGGCTGTGCAGATGTTTGGCCCTGCCCAATTCGCAGTTGCCAAGGCTGTGGCAGACAGCGTCGGCAGCGGCGTGATTCCAGCCGATCAAGCCGAAAACTTGGTGATCGTCTGCGGCGTGTTCATTCACCCTGCAGCTAGCGATGATCGCAAGATCTACGACTACAACTACAAGGCGACGGTCGATGCGATCGCCAATGCGATGAAGGGTCTTCCGACGGTCGCTCAGATGGTTGCCAAGAAGGATACCGCATCGCACCCGTTCAAGGGTTTCTAGATTTCGGTCGATGCTTTGCAATACGAACCAGGGACTCGAACCGGGTCCCTGGTTTTTTCATAGTCGCCTTTCTCCACTCAGCAAATGTCCTTTCTCAACGACTTGAAAGTCCTTTATCATTTGCTCCTGCGTCCTGTGCGTGGAAAAGACCATGCGCAGCGGATGGAGAATTTTTATGCGGGCCAAGCCGAGCACTATGACGATTTTCGCAAGCGGTTGCTCCAAGGCCGACAGGAGGTCTATGAGCGACTCGGACAGAGCCACAAAGGCACATGGGTGGATTTCGGGGGCGGGACCGGAGCGAATCTAGAGTTCATCGGCCCGGCGATAAACAAGTTTGAGAAGATCTATGTCGTGGATCTAGCCGAATCGCTCTTGGGGGTCGTCCAGAAGCGAGTGAGCAAAAACGGCTGGGGGAATGTGCAAGCCGTAGCGGCCGATGCGACCCGATGGAGCCCACCGTCTGGTCAAGTCGATGTGGTGACGTTTTCTTACTCCTTGACGATGATTCCCGATTGGTTTGGAGCGATTGAAAATGCGCTTCGAATTTTGCGTCCAGGGGGAAGCATCGGAGTGATCGATTTCTATGTGGCTCGCAAGTACCCTGCCCAGGGGCTGGCCAAGCATGGTTGGTTCAATCGGACCTTTTGGCCGGTTTGGTTCTCCGGAGACAATGTGTTTCCAAGTCCAGATCATTTGCCTTTCCTCGAGCAGCACTTCAAACGCCAGTGGCTTGAGGAAAAGCGCGCCAAGGTACCTTACATGCCCTTGGTCCGAACGCCTTACTATCAGTTCATTGGAACCAAAACGTCGAGCGATTGACGGCTCGGATCGGGTGACTTTCATGGCTTTTGAATTCACTTGCCCGTTTTGCTTGAGCCGCATGCAAGTCGCCGAGGAGTTTCTCGGAATGAGTGGGCCTTGCGCCGAGTGTGGAAGGCCGGTGGTCATGCCTACGCGCGACGCTGAGCGACGGTTGGTGATGGCCGTTCAGACGGGCAAAGCCTCCCGGCAGAAGCCCGTGGGCGAATCCTCGGGTCGTGGGGACAAGGCCGATCGAGCTTTGCTAAGAGCCATCGTTGGAATCTCGGGGGTTTTGCTCGCGACGATGTTGCTCGCTGGTCTTTTCGTAGGTTTGCCGGCATTGCGTAGGCAGATGAAGATCGCCGATCGCAACAATGACTTGACCCGTATGAAGGCGATCGCCACGGCCTTAAACGCCTACTGCGATCGCTATGGGACCTATCCTCCAGCGAGTCTTGTCGATTCGACCGGCAAGCCCCTGCTATCGTGGCGAGTGTTGATCTTGCCGTTTTTAGGTCACAAGGATCTTTACGACGAGTTTGCATTGGATCAACCTTGGAATAGCCCGCTGAATATGTCGTTGATGCAGAGGATGCCCGAGGTCTTTTGCAGTTCGAATTCCCCGGATGCTTATGGGACCAAGCAGCCGAATTTCGTGCTCTTGACCGGTAATGCAACGGTGTTTCCTCCAAGTGGTCCATTGGGTCGGACGCAAGTCACCGATTCGCCGACGTTGCTATTGGTCGAGACCGGCAATGGGATTGTCGCTTGGACCGAACCGGGCGACATAGACGTGGGTGTCTCAGGGGCTAGGTTTGGCAGCGTGCCGATGGCGTCCATCGGTGGATTGCATGCCGAAGTCGCTTTAGGGATCGACACACGGGGCAATGCGATGATCCTTCCCAAGACGACCACGATTGCCGAGCTCGACGCCTTGGTCAGCCCCAACGGAGGCGAGGCGATAGCTAGCAAGGACTGGACCGTGCATCCTTAGGGTTTGGATCGGAAAAAGAAAAATTCCAATCCTAGAGAAACCAAGTCGACTGATGTTGACTTGGGGGATTTCGATCGAAGATACTCTTTGCCCCAAACGCATGGCTCACCAAGGTGGGTCGAAATGGTCCTTTCGACCATGATGTTGGAAATACCAAAAACTCTGCCCGCTTGTAAACACCGGATTTTCCATGAGCACGACTTTTGACAATCAGACCAAGGAGCGAGTCCGGCTGGCGGTCAACATTGTCGAGATTATTTCCGGGTATTCGGAGGTGCGGCGCCAGGGTCGAAATTTTGTGGCTCGTTGTCCGTTCCATGACGACCGTCGTCCGAGCATGCAGATCAATCCCGAGCGACAGAGTTGGAAGTGTTGGGTCTGCGATGTTGGGGGCGATGTCTTTAGTTTTGTGATGCAGCGCGAGGGATTGAGCTTCCCAGAGGCTTTGCAGTACTTGGCCGACAAGGCTGGGATCGTGATCGATACGGTCGCATCGAAGGCCCAGGGAGTCTCGGCCGAGGATAAGCGTACGTTGTATCGGGCTTTGGACTGGGCCGTCGGGGAGTTTCGATCGTGTTTGAAACAAGCTCCCGAGGCTCATATAGCTCGGGAGTATGTTCAAAGCCGGGGGCTTGAGGCCTCCTATGTGGAGCGATTTGGTCTTGGGTATGCTCCCGAGTCTTGGAGTTGGCTTGCCGATCGGGCTGTGGCTGCCAAGGTTTCTTTGGATGCGTTGGAAAAAGTCGGTCTGCTTGCCCGGGGCACCAACGACTCGCGGTACGATCGGTTTCGCGATCGATTGATTTTCCCGATTCACGATCCGCAATCGCGCCCCATTGCCTTAGGGGGGCGAGTGCTTCCTGGGGCCCCGAGCGATTCGGCCAAGTACATCAATTGCAGCGAGACGAGGCTCTATCAGAAGAACCAAACGCTCTATGGGTTGAACTTGGCCAAGGATGCGATCACCAAGGGGAGAGTGGCCGTGGTCGTCGAGGGCTATACCGATGTGATGATGGCCCATCAGTATGGAATCGACAACGCGGTGGCTTGCTGCGGCACGGCCTTGACCGAAAACCACATCCGGTTGCTCAAACGCTATTGCGATTCGGTCGTGTTGATGCTCGACGGGGACCAAGCCGGTCAGAAGCGAACCGGGGAGATCCTTGAACTGTTTCTTTCCGAGTCGATGGATTTAAGGATCCTATCGTTGCCCGAGCAGCTCGACCCTTGCGACTATCTGTTGCGTTACGGTGGGGATGCGATGCGGGAGCTTATTCCCCAGGCGGTCGATGCTTTGGAATATAAAATTCGCACGGCCTGTCAAGGTTTTGACCCACTGCTCGATACCCATCGGGCTACCACGGCGCTCGATAGCGTCCTGAGCTCGCTTGCCAAGATCCCAGAGTCGAGTCAGTCCGATTCGCGGACTGGTCTACGTATCGAGCAGATCATGTCCAGACTCAGTCGCCAATTCGGCGTCTCTACGCCCCAGCTTCGACTCAGGCTTGAGGATTTGCGCAAGCAATCCAAGCGTTGGTCGGTCCGTTCCGATGCGATCGAGACAGAAGGAGTCGAGGAGCGAAAGCCCCAAACGATCGAGTATCGCTTTAGCGAACTTTCGCCTAGCGAAGTTGAGCTCATCGAGATCTTGGTCTTGCATACCGATTTGGTTCCGATGGCCATCGAGCGAATTGCAAGAGAGCACATGTCCTCGCCGACCTCGTTAGCTGTTTTTCAACTTTATTTGGATTTGGAACTCGATGGTCACGCTTTGGATTTTCAAAGCGTCTTGACCGCAACCGAGGAACCTGCCCTTAAAAACATCCTTGTGAGGATTCAAGAGCAAGCCATCATCAAGGCAACCAAGTCGACCATGGATGCCCATGCGCGACTCGAATCGCTCTGCGAGCGATGGGCGATCCAGGATGGATCAGACCCTGTGCGATCGCAAAGAGATGCCTTAGAAGATCGCTCGCTCGATGACCAATCGCAAATCGATCTGCTCGAGTCGCTCATACGCCAAGCGCAACTCAAGCATCGGATCGAGCAACCGTAGACCCAGCGACTGGACATGGAAGTCTGGTCGTCGATATTTTTTCCGAAATCCAAAGGAGTGGAGCAGATGGAAAGCCTAACAAAGGACCTTAGTCAACTCGTCGAGTTGGGACGTAATCAAGGTTATTTGACGTATGAGCAAGTCAGCAATTACCTTCCTGACGAAGCCAGCACGGCCGAAAAACTCGATGAGTTGTTCGTGGCCCTCGACCGCATCGGGATCGAAATCGTCGAGGCTTCGGATATTCCAAACAGCCAGCCACCAGGGACTCCGATCCCAAATCGAAATCCAGGTGTGCTCAAGCCGCTGAAGTTGAGTGTCTACCGAGGTGAGGATTCCGAATCGAACCTGCCAGCTCTTGAGGCAAGCCCCGCACCGAGGGCTTCGATGACCAGCGATCCGGTCCGTTTGTATCTCTCTCAGATGTGCCAAATTCCGCTTTTGAATCGCGAGCAAGAAATCGCGTTGGCAAAGAAGATTGAGATCACCAGGCGCAAGTTCCGGCGAGCGGTTTTGGGCAACGACTATGCGCTCAGGCACACCGTCGAGATTCTGCGCAAGGTCGCTGCGGGTGTTTTACCCTTCGACCGCACGATCAAAGTTTCGCTGACCGAGCAGTTGACCAAAGAGCAGATCAGCGGCAGGTTGCCCACGAATCTGGGGACCTTGGACCACCTGATCGAGCAGAACCGTCGCGATTTCCAAACGGTGGTCCGCAAAAGCTCTTCCGAGGGTGCCAAGGCGATGTGCAAGCTCCAGTACCAGCGAAGGCGGAACAAGTCGCTGGTGTTGGTCGAAGAGCTCTCGCTGCGGTCCCGGCGCGTGATCCCTTTGATGCGACAACTCGAGCAATTCTCCCAACGCATGGATTATCTCTCTGAGCGGATCGCCGATCTGAGAGAAAAAGGAACCCAACCGCTGGAACTCGATCGATGCCTTGGGGAACTCAGGCAACTGATCATGACGACACAGGAGAGTCCCAGGTCCTTGCGTCGGCGTGTCGAAGAGTTTCGCAAAAGCTACAAGGAATATGAGGCCGTCAAGCGTCAGCTATCCAGTGGCAACCTCCGTTTGGTCGTGTCGATCGCCAAAAAGTATCGCAACCGTGGCATGAGTTTCCTGGATCTGATCCAGGAGGGTAACACCGGTTTGATGCGAGCCGTCGATAAGTACGAATATCGCCGTGGCTTTAAATTCTCGACGTATGCGACCTGGTGGATTCGCCAAGCCATCACCCGTTCGATCGCCGATCAAGCTCGTACGATTCGAATCCCAGTCCACATGATCGACATGCTCAGCAAGCTTCGGCAGGCACAGAAGGTCCTGACCCACGAGTTTCAGCGAGAGCCCACGGCGATGGAGCTTTCGGAGTTTTTGGATCTGCAAATCGAGGATGTCCAGCGAGTCATGGACATCGGACGCGGACCGGTCAGCCTTGACCGGCCCGTCGGAGAAGGGGAAGACAACTTTTTGGGAGAGTTCCTCAAGGATCCTTCGAGCGACAATCCTGCCCGGAACGCCAACAATGGAATTCTCAGGGATCGGATCGACTCGCTGCTGAAAACCCTCACCTACCGCGAGCGGGAGATCATCCGTTTGCGTTACGGGCTGACCGATGGTTTTTCCTACACGCTCGAAGAGGTTGGCAGGATGTTCAAGGTGACGCGTGAACGGGTCCGGCAGATTGAGTCCAAGGCGGTGGCTAAGCTGCAAAATCCCGTTCGTGCCGGGATGCTCGAGGGGTTCCTCAAGAATGTGGCTTGATCGCCAAGTGCTCAGGTCACTCACAAACCGTTAATTTCATTGGGGAATCTTGATCGCGGACCTTTCCGGTCCTATTCCTCTCGCTTATGCTTTAAGGTCAATATCTGGCCGATGAGCATCTTCGTCGGCGACTTGGACGATCCCGCGATTCCCCAATGAAAGAAACATGAAAGACGCGCCGTTTAAGGTTGAGTTTGCACCCCGAGTGCACCGGCTACCGCCCTACCTCTTCGGTCGAATCAACAACCTGCTTTACCAGAAGCGAAGGTCTGGGCAGGATGTGATCGATTTAGGGATGGGTAACCCCAGCGATCCGCCCGATCCATTGGTCACCGAGAAACTCGCCGAGGCGGCCTCGGATGTTCGAAATCACGGCTACTCGAAAGCCAACGGGATTTTGAATCTCCGTAGGGAATTGACCAGCAAGTATCTGCGCAAGTACGGAGTGCGTTTGGACCCGGAATCCGAGGCGATCGTGTGCCTAGGATCCAAGGAGGGCTTCTCGCACATGCTCCTGAGTCTCATCGGGGCGGGCGATACTGCGATTATCCCAGCCCCATTTTTTCCCGTGCACATGTACGGGGTAATCCTGGCTTCGGGCAATGTTGTGGCACTGGACGTGTCCGATACGGATCGGTACCTGAAAAATATCGCTTATACCTGTGAGCATTTTTATCCCAAGCCCAAGTTGTTGATTATCAACTATCCGCACAATCCGTCGACCGTGACGGTCGAACCGGAGTTTTACGTCGAGGTCGTCAAGCTGGCCAAGCGTTATGGGTTGATGGTCATCAGTGACTTTGCTTACGCGGATGTCGCATACGATGGATACGTCCCTCCGTCGTTCCTTTCAGCTCCTGGGGCCAAGGATGTGGGGGTCGAGTTTACGACCATGAGCAAGGGCTACAACATGGCCGGCTGGCGGGTCGGGTTTTGTGCGGGCAATTCCGAGATGATACGGGGCTTGGCGACGATCAAGGGATACTACGATTACGGGATGTTCCAGGCGATCCAAATCGCTGCGATCGTCGCGCTTCGGGACACCGAAGCGACCGTCGAGAAGCAATCGCGGATCTATCAAGGACGACGAGATGTACTGCTCGAGGGGTTGAGACGCCTAGGCTGGGAGGCACCAACCCCTCGGGCTGGTATGTTTGTTTGGGCCAAGATCCCTGAGCCTTGGGCCTCGCAAATGAACTCCATCGACTTTGCGATGATGCTACTGGAAAAAGGGAACGTTGCAGTCAGTCCAGGGGGTGGGTTTGGTCCATCAGGTGAGGGCTATCTTCGGATGTCCTTGGTGGAGAACGAGGCTCGATTGCGACAGGCCGTAAGGCATATTGCAGCTTGTTTGGATCGAACGGCGCCGGCCCAGTTGCAGTCGGTCTAGCTCATGGGTTTCTTGGTAATCTAGTAGGAAGTAAAGGCGCAAGACGATGTTACCCAAGGTTCAGATTTCTCTCGATTTGACCAACCTCGAAGAAGCTTTAGCGACGGCCCAAGAAGCGATGGCCGCTGGGGTCGATTGGCTCGAAGCCGGCACGCCATTGATTTTGGCCGAGGGGCTTCGTGCCATCCGAGGTCTCCGGGAGCGATTTCCAGGGGTACCGATCGTAGCGGATCTGAAAACCATGGATGGCGGTTATCTAGAGGCCCAGATGATGGCCCAAGCCGGGGCGACCCACGTGGTGGTTATGGCCAGGGCTCATGAGGAGACGATCAAATGTGTCGCCAAGGCAGGCAAAGACTACGGGATCGGAGTCATGGGGGATAATCTGGGCTGTGAATCGATGGTCGACGGTGCGAAGCGTTTAGAGGATCTCGGTTGCGATTATGTCATCCACCATATCGGGTATGACGAGCGTCGAGGGATCGCCGCATCGGGGCGCCGAGCCCCCAACCCCATGGATCAACTCCAAGAGGTTGTTCGGGCCGTGTCGGTTCCAGTACAAGCAGTCGGCGGATTGACCTTGGAACAGGCGATCAGCACTCCGAAATTCGGTGCCCCGTTGGTGGTTATCGGTGCACCGCTGGTGATCGATAGCGATCGGTTCTCGACGGCTTCGAACGATCCGATGGGCGTCTTGCGAAAAATCTGCCAAGAAGTCCATGGATTTGGGGATGTTCCAGTCCGGCGGGAACGCACCTAATTAACTTGAATGAATTGCCTTCACTGATTTTCCGATTTGGGGAATGATTTTCGATGTTCGATCGCGATAGTGACTACTCCTTCAATTGGAAGGCGGTTTTGATCAGCTTAGCCTCGCTTTTGGTCGTTGGATCCGCCTTTTTTTTCGTGCACCGAATACAAATCGGGCGACTCGAAAAACATCTGCTTGGGCAAATCGAATCGGCCAAGGAATCGGGTGATCAGGAAAAAACCATCAAGAGTTTAAATCGATTCATGGTCTACCGGCCAGATGCTCCTAGGCAGAAGGTGGAGTTGACCGAATTGATGGCCGATCCTGATGCACCAAAACTTGGTTCTGAAATGTTGATCCCCATGCTCTACCAAGCCATTGCGTCTTGCGAGCAGAATCCAGAACTCGAGGACAAGCTTCCGAGTCTCCGGGGAAAACTCTTAGATAATCTGTCCCGAGCGATGCGATCTGGGGAGGCCATCGAGCAAATTGCAAAGTTAGCTACCGAGCAGATCGATCCTGATTTGGACAAGAAACTCGCCTTGACCCGCTACCGACATTTGGTCGTCGCAGGGGAGGATCCATCGATTGGGCGAGTTTTGACCGGCACAGCGTCTTGGGTTGTGAATCAATGCAAACTCGATCCGGTCGACCATCTGCAGGAGGCGCTCAGGAATCTCAAGGGGGATGTCGAATTGACCGCCATGCTCGGAAATGCCTGCATCCTGGAACCGACCCAATTGGTCAGATCGAATCTTGCTAAGTACGATTCACAGGAGCTATCCTCTTTCATGAAGCTCAAGCTCATCGAGATGCTTCAGAAGAATAAATCGTCCCCGGAGGCATGGCTGATCAATTATCAGATCCTTTCGCGAATCGCTCCAGATCAAGCTGCCGAGGACATTGAAAAAGCATTGGTGGAATTCCCTGAGGATACCTCGATTTTGCAACAAGCTGCTGTGCATAAGATGGCTAGGTTGCTCGAAGCCAAACGTGCTGGCAAAATCGACTCACTCAATACGCAAATCGAGCAAGCAGAGGAATTACTGGGGAAGATCAAAGTTGGCGTCGGAATTCGATCGCCCTTTACGTATTCTTCCCTTTCAGAATTGGCCTTAGCCAAAAATCAGAAAGATAAAGCGATTGAGTTACTCGAAGATGGGATACGCGTCTGCGAACCCCCTTTAATCGATTTGCAACTGCGAATTGCTCAGATCTACAACCAGAGCAATGAGCCCGAGAAAGCGAACGAAGCTCTCAAGCGGGCTGACGATACGCTCCGACAAGATGCGCCACGATTGAACTCCGCACAGCAGGTCGAGTACTCCAGGGCCGTCAAGCAGCAGTGGCTCGAGTATTACAATGGGCAAGGTAATCTTGTGGCGGTCAACGAACAGCTCGAGAGCCTTTTGGTTTCCACCGCATCGAGCGATATGAATACAGAGCTGAGGATTCAGGCTTTTGCCGCCGAATCGTTCCGCAAAATCGGTTATTGGGACAAAGCCTCGAACGCTTACTTAAGAGCGTTGGCACTTGCACCGAAAAACGATTCACTTCGACGTGGTGCTGCAGAGTCATTGGTCAAATCGAACCGATCGGTCGATGCGATCAAGCAATTTGAACTGATCCAAGATAAGCAACCTGGGGATTGGATGCAGATAGCCCTGCTGCGAATGTTAACGCAAAACGCACAACTCACTGTCGAGGAATCTGAATCCAAAGCGATCGAAACGGCCTTGAACCGCGCCCGTGAGTCGGCCGAAGCGAACAAAATTGATAATTCATTTACCAATCTAGTGGATGTCCTTCAAGCCGATTTCGATGTCCGGAAAACGAACCCTTCGAATCGCCAGGAGAAAATCGCCGAGTGGACTCCTAGGCTCGTCGCTCTGAGTCATGATAATCCCAATCAAGAATTGCTTTTGAAGAATGTGGTCAACTTGCTGGGCACATGGGGGGAACTTGAAAGCGCCAGGGACATTCGGCAGGTTCTCTTGGATCAAAACCCCGACAGTTTAGATTTCCACATCGAGCAAGCAACCCAACTGGCAAACTCTGGACAGGTCAACCAAGCGATCGATTACCTCGTAGAGCGACTTGAGGATTTCCCAGCGGATATTCGACTCAATCAATTTATTGTAGGACTGTTACCGATCGACGAAGCTTTTTCCAGTCGCGTTGAGAAGATGCTCGACGCAACCGGTAGCAATTTCTCGGTGATGAGCGATCTGTGTGAATTCCTGCTTCGTCTCCCGCAATATGCAGGGGATGTTTCGCAGCAAGAGAAGACCAAGTCGCTTCCGAAAGTCGAGCTTTGGAATAGCGTTTTGCAATCTGCCGAACTGAGACTCCGTAAACTCGAAGGAGAGAAAGGAACCGCTTGGCGATATACCAAGGCACGTCGATTATTGATCAAGTCCCTATTCGATGAACGCCCCGATTTCACAGGGGTGCTCGAACTCATTAGCCAAATCGAGGAAGTGCGTCCGGAATGGGCCTATCTGTATGTGCTTCGCGGTGCACTTAACGAGCAGATGAAGGAACCTTCCAAGGCGATCAAAGCCTACCAAACCGCTGTAGGACTTTCGGTCGACGATATTCGCGTTTTTGAACGATTGATCGAACTTCTCTATCAGGAAGGGAAATTCGAGGATGCCGAAACCTACATCGCTCGCCTTGGCCAAGTTTCCAATCGATCCAACAGGATCGCTTCGGTCGCATTGAGGCTTTCGGAGCGAAACCAATCCAATACTTTGGACATCGCAAGATTGGGGACAGAAGCTCGACCGCTAGATCCTCACGCTTGGATTTGGTATGCCAAGGTCATCGAACGGACCTCTCGGACCATGGACCCGCAGGACCGCCAAGCTAGCGTCGAGCAAGCCGAGAGGTATCTAGTCAGAGCAAGGCAATTGGCTCCTGATCAATGCGATTCGGTTCGCGCTCTGTTTCAACACTATGCGTTAACAGAGCAAACTCCAGAACTCGAGTTGTTGGCTCAAGCCGTCGAAGCCGACCGGGTAATTACTCCGGAACATGACCGCTTGAGCACCCTTGGGAATATGTTTCTCTACATGAACAAACTCGATCGCGCGGCAGATTGCTACAACAAGGCCATCGCCGCAGGTGGCGATGCCGGTCGAAATGGTTTGCTCAAGGCCGAGGCGATGGTAAGAGGTGGAAAACAATCCGAAGCGATCGAATACCTTACGCAACTAGCCAAAGACAAACCGGAAATGCGAGAAGTTCGCCAAAGTCTCGCAATGCTTCTGGCCAATCGAAGCACCCCTGCGGATTGGAAGCAAATCGACGATGTTTTGACCGCTCCACCGTTTGGTAATTCCCTCGAAGATCGTTTGGTCCACGCGAAACTCTTGATGGCCAGAAGATCCTACGCGGATCTGGAAAAGGCACGTGAGAAACTTCAAGGGGTCAGCGGTGTTCGAGGGGATTCGGCCAGCGAAGTTCTCTTTACTCTCGGCGTGATCAACCGATACCTCCTGGACCTTTCCAATCGCGATCAAATCAAGAACACCGACACTCGAAAGTACCAAGAATCCGCAGATTCGGCACTTGAGCAAGCGGCATCGAGCACACCTCCAAACGAAAACTATATAAGCGGTTATATCAGTTTTCTTATCGAGCGAAATCGACTTAAGGACGTCGAAACTCAACTTGGAAGGCTAATGACCGTCGCGCCTAATTCGCGTAGTGCAGCGATAGTTCGAGCGCTTTGGCATCAAGCGAAAGATCAAAAAGATCTTGCCCGCCAAGTCGTTTTAGATTGGTTCTCACAAACTGCCAAGGTCGACTACTCACCGAGCGTTGAATTGAGCACGATCTCAGACGAACCCCTCGCATTTGCCAACGCCCTATTTGAAGTGATTGAGGATAAAGAAAGCTCGGACCGAACCTTCGACGCTATTTTGGACCGCAATCCACAGTTTGCTAAGACCTACCTTAATACATTATTGCGACATGACATCTCCCGACTACGCAATGCCGCTTTGAGACGAACCATCAACTCGATCGATGAGTTAAATTTCACTCCCATCGACATGAGCGTCCTGCTGAGCGTCGCATCGACCCTGCAGTTCGACCAGGAAAACGTCGATGCTCTGGTTGGAATGCTAAAAAAGAAACTCGATGAACCTCAAGAGATCGACATGCTAGTTTTGGTCTCGATGGGGGATTTCCTACTGTCCAAAAGAGCCACTCCCGAGGCGCTTGCTGTCTACAAGCGGATCGTTGAGAAGGAACCCAAAAATCCTACCGCTTTGAATAACATTGCAAATATTCTCATCGAGACATCCCCAGACAATGCCCAAGAGGCGCTCGGTTACATCGAACGTGCCGTCGCAATCTTGCCCAATAACGCGGTCCTCTTGGATACTCAAGGCACTGTGCTGATCTTGCTCAAACGCTATGAAGAAGCAGCCCAAGCCCTAAGCGTCGCGACCAAAGCCGGCGGGGATCCCCGCTCGGCTCTCCATTGGTACATCGCCCTGATCAAGGCTGGAAAAACCCAAGAAGCAGAAAAAGTCAAACCGATGATCGATCGAAAAAGTCTTCGCGACGTCTATCTGCTCCCCGAAGACAAAGCAGCACTCGAGAAACTCTAAGCAGCCCTCGTAGCCGAACCGGCTCTGACCGCTTAAGCTCCGAATTTGCCCAAGCGTCCCGCGTTGGCTAGAGCTAAGGTCATCAAGTACTGGGCTTCAAAGTGCCCCAGCCCCCCGGTAATGCAGGTCGTCTCGTTGAACGTGCTGTGGGGGTCCGGACGGCAGCAATCGGAAACCAGCAGCGTGGGAACCGGATGCCAAGAATGGCTCTTCAAGTAGCTAGGTGTGCTGTGATCTCCCGTGACAATCAAAACGTTCGGATTGAGTTTTTGAATCCGACCGAGCACCGAATCGAGCTCCTCGATCCGAGCCACTTTTTCAGAGAAATTCCCATCCTCTCCGGTGCTGTCGGTGTACTTAAAGTGCAAGAAAAAGAAATCGTATCGGTCCCAGTTCGCAGCAAGCTCGTCGATTTGCTCTTCCAGACTCTGCGCATTGCCCACGATGTCCATCCCGACAAGTCTGGCCAGTCCTTTGTACATCGGGTACACAGCGATCGCCGCGGCCCGCAATCCATAGACCTCTTGGTAGGACGGAAGTTGCGGTTTGGCCGCAAACCCGCGCATGGTGTGAAAGTTCGCCTTGGGATGACCCGCCAAAATCGACTTCGCTTGGCGTAGGAATTCCTTGGCCACCTCAGCGGTTTTTTGGCTCTGAGGATTCTGGGCGACGGGCTCTAGAGCCTTCACGCCGGTCATCTGAGGGTCGGTATCGGCAACATTGCCCCCGAGTCCTTCTCCCCGAAAAACGACCACAAAACGATGCTCCTTGACCGGCTCGACAAAGATCTCAATACCCGGAATCTGGATCTTCCGGAGCGAAATCGCAAGGGGCGCACTTTCCTGACTGCTGATCCGGCCCGCTCGGCGGTCGGTGATCCGATCCTGATCGTCGATCGTGCAAAAATTGCAACGGATCGCCACGTCCTGTGGCTGCAACTCAAAGCCGATCCCGGTAGCCTCCAGAGCACCCCGACCGATCAGGTATCGAAGAGGGTCGTAACCAAAAAGAGCCAAGTGACCCGGTCCGCTCCCGGGGGCGATCCCTGGCTTGACCGGAATGCTCGCCCCTTGAACCCCCAAGCTGGCCAACGCGTCCAAATGAGGTGTTTTGGCCGTCTCAAGCTCGGTCAATCCACCCGGCTGCATCGGCAATCCACCGAGCCCATCGGCCACCAACATCACAATTTTACTGCCGTTATCCAACTGCAATTCTCGCGTCAACGTATGAATATCCATCGCCTTTTTGAAACTCCAAATACTGCGGGGGAATCGAAATGGTCTAAACCCTAGAGAACGACAGATTGTTTAGCAAATCTCCGGGTATTCACAAGATGGAGCAGAGCTCTAGACTGTTCGATTCCCCTGCGAGCAGTTACCCTAATAGGCTTCAAACGGTGGGGTTTCTCTTCGTTTGGCAACCTTCGAACGCAACCTCGAATCCTTCGTTCTCCAATTCGCACAATCTGTATGACCCATCCGACTCTCTTGAGACAAACTGCCCGATGGAGCCTCGCGACGATCCTGATCGTCGTTTCCCTAAGCCTGCCTGCGAGTCTCCGAGGTGCCCAGGACAACGAGGCCAACAAGGCCAACACCTTGGGGATCTCCAAAACCCAACCCGACTCTGGACCCTTTGTAAAACTCGCCGACGATGCGTTCATGGTGCCCTATTCCCATAGCGTCGAAGGAACCGAAGTGAGTTTTGAAATGATCCCCATCCCCGGAGGTAAAGCCACCATCGGATCGCCCGATGAACAACCCGGACGCAGCCAAGACGAAGGCCCCGAGTTTACCGTCCAAGTCGAACCGTTCTGGATGGCAAAAACCGAGCTGACTTGGGCCGAATACAAAACATTCCTCAAAACCTACGACATCTTTAAACGACTCTCCCGCCAAGGTGTCCGCAAGGCCTCAGGGCTCGACCAAGCCGACGCGATCACCATCCCCACGCCTCTGTACGAACCGAGTTTTACTTACGAGTTCGGCGATGATCCTCAACAACCCGCCGTGACCATGACCCAATACTCGGCCAAACTCTACACCCAATGGTTAAGCGGGCTCACTGGCACGCAATACCGTCTGCCTACCGAAACCGAGTGGGAGTACGCGGCCCGCGCAGGAACCAATACGGCTTATTCATTCGGAGACGACCCCGCAGAGCTCGATCAATATGCGGCTTTTGCCGGCAATAGCCCCGACGGAGCCCCCAAAGTCGGTAGCAAGAAACCGAATCCTTTTGGGCTCCATGACATGCACGGGAGCGTCTGGGAATGGACTCTCGACCACTATGCAACCGATAGCTATTCAGGTCGCCAAGGCAAAACGCTCAGCGCATCGGAATCGCTCGTGATGCCTAAAGAAAAAAGCTCCCGATGTGTACGCGGCGGTGGATGGCAAGACCCTCCTGAACGCCTACGATCCGCCGCGCGGCTCGGCTCCGACGACAAGGTGTGGAAAGACGCCGATCCAAACGTTCCCAAAAGCCCTTGGTGGTTTACCGATGACCCAGCTCGCATGGTCGGCATGCGATTGGTCCGATCGGCAAACCCCTTGCCCCAAGAAGATCTCAAAAAGATCTGGGGTGTCGATCATAACGAGATCAACGAGGATGTCCTGTTTCGACTCGAAGAAGGGCGTGGAGCGATCGGGATTTCCGTTCCTGAGCTTCTGCAAGACTTCAAACGCAAGAAGTAAAAACGTAACCTAGTCTTCAGTAAAGAGAGCCAACGTTATGAGTGCACAAGCACAATCTGCTTCCGGTTTTCAGTGGGATTGGAACCTACCAAGGCTGTTTATTCGACGATGCAGGGAGAAAGGTGCTCAGCTAAAAGTCGCCGATTCCTCCGGTGTCAAACTCTCCGGAAACGATCTGCTCCTGCGAACTTTAGCCCTCAAACGCATCATCGATCGCGAGGTCTTGCAAACCCGCTTCAAAGGG
>Ga0315901_10002184_pt1 | contig 27401 bp, 30 predicted proteins | sample LakEriMetagenome_10_FD_203761 | JGI IMG/M metagenome (GOLD analysis project Ga0315901, IMG submission 203761) | Freshwater fungal communities from buoy surface, Lake Erie, Ohio, United States - Buoy 2 MA116 | ecosystem: Environmental > Aquatic > Freshwater > Lake | place: USA: Lake Erie, Ohio...
GGTAAACAACCAAACAGAATCTGCGTGCAACCATGCCATAGTTGCAACATCTAGATTAAAGCGAGTAGCGACATCGTCGCCAGCGTGCGGACCAGATCCAGTTGTGATTACTCCTAAAAAGATAATTACTATGCCATTGGCTAAAAGGAGTCGGCTAAAGAGTAATTTTTTTCGATCAATTGATGCTGGGATTGGGAACTGAGCAATCACTCGATGTCTTGCTGCAATGACAATAATGAACACGGATACTAGAAAATGCGCGGCAACTGTGAAGGGATTCAAATCTGTTAATACAGTGATGCCACCAATTACGGCTTGGGCCAAGGTCCCGATGAGCGGTATCGCAGCCAACAAAAGAAACTTACGCGGAAGTTTCAGTTTTTGTCGATGATGCCTGATGACGTATGCAAGTCCAGCAATAGCTGCTATTGCTACCACGAAAGTGAGAAGCCGATTACCAAACTCAATCCATTTGTTGAATCCCTCAACCTGACTTGGCTGTGGGACAAAGGACTCATTTGTGCATCTAGGCCAGGTTGGGCAACCAAGACCAGACCCAGTTAGACGAACAAGCGCCCCAGTAACCACAATCCCAGCCTGGGTAAACAGGGTAATCCCAAGCAAACGCAACCCGAATCTGGGCAGGAGTGGAGTTTGGGTGTCCATTTGGGCTAAGCCTACCCTTCAGGTTGCGGGTCTGCGCTATTTACGCAAAACTTAACTTGTGGAATTCCTCACTCCTGGACCTCGTCGTGTAGTTGCTGCGTTATTAGATAAAGGTGCAGCAACCGCGGCCGAACTAGCAACTGAATTACAGTTAACGCCGGCAGCAATTCGGCATCATCTGGACTGGCTGTTGGGCAAAGATTTTGTCATTGCCAGTGATCAGCCAGCTTTTGGTCCTCGAGTTACTCAGGGTAGAGGTCGGCCGTCACGATATTTCTCGCTAACAGCAAGCGGCCGGCAGGCCTTCGATCAGCGTTATGATGATTTAGCGCATGCCGCACTCAATTGGGCACTCAAAGTTCATGGCAAAACTGCAATTAGGGAAATCGCTGAGATTCAAATGTGTAATCAGAAGGCGAAGTGGGAAATTGGGGTTAATGCGTCCGGCACACTTCGCGAGCGAACCGAGGCTTTAGCGGAGGTCCTTAACCACGATGGTTATGCCGCATCTGTTGGAAGTTCAGATGGTCCAGTGGTTCAGCTGAGTTTTCATCGCTGTCCGATAGAGAATGTTGCGAAGGAATTTCCTGAAATCTGTGAGGCGGAAATGTGTGCCATTGGTGAAACTTTGGGTGCACACGTAACTAGAATCGCTACCATTGCTACCGGTGCTGAAATTTGTACGGCAATTGTGGCCAAACCAGAAGATTTGCAAAAACATTTGAAACAACCAAAAGTAAGAGAGGGTGCACTATGACAACCGTCGATGCCGCGCTTGAAGGTCTTGGCAACTATGAATACGGCTGGTCCGATAAGAATGATGCAGGCGCCAATGCGCGCCGTGGCTTAAATGAGGATGTGGTTCGGGACATTAGTTCCAAGAAAGACGAACCAAAATGGATGCTTGATCTTCGGTTGAAATCTCTCGAGTTGTTCTATAAAAAACCTATGCCGAATTTTGGTGCCGATTTGAGTGGAATTGATTTCGACAATATTAAATATTTCGTACGCTCGACTGAAAAACAAGCTACATCATGGGAAGAGTTGCCAGAAGACATCAAGAATACCTACGATCGCTTAGGTATTCCTGAAGCTGAGAAACAGCGTTTGATTGCTGGTGTTGCCGCGCAATATGAAAGTGAAGTTGTCTACCACAAAATTAGGGAAGACCTAGAGGAGCAGGGTGTGCTCTTTCTTGATACTGATACTGGTTTGCGTGAGCACGAAGACGTTTTCAAACAGTATTTTGGTTCGGTAATTCCTCCTGGTGACAATAAATTTGCTGCGTTAAATACTGCTGTTTGGTCTGGTGGGTCATTTATTTACGTGCCAAAAAATGTTCATGTTGAGATTCCATTACAGGCTTATTTCCGAATCAACACAGAAAATATGGGACAGTTTGAAAGAACATTGATTATTGTTGACGAAGGTGCATACGTTCATTATGTTGAAGGCTGTACTGCACCAATTTACAGTTCAGATTCATTGCATAGTGCGGTTGTTGAGATCATTGTTAAAGACAATGCTCGATGCCGTTACACAACTATCCAAAATTGGTCAAATAACGTTTACAACCTGGTGACAAAGCGCGCAACGGCTGCTCGTGGCGCAACCATGGAATGGATTGATGGAAACATTGGTAGCAAAGTCACAATGAAGTACCCAGCTGTTTGGTTACTAGGCGAACACGCCAAGGGCGAAACGTTGTCAGTTGCCTTCGCTGGCCCAGGACAGCATCAAGATGCTGGCGCAAAAATGGTTCATGCGGCACCAAATACATCTAGCAGCATTGTCTCTAAATCGGTAGCTCGAGCTGGCGGCCGCAGTAGTTATCGCGGGTTGGTGCAAATCGATGAGGGTGCCCATGGCAGTAAATCAACCGTGCGCTGTGATGCGCTGTTAGTTGATGACATTTCTCGCTCAGATACATACCCATATGTAGATGTTCGCGAAGAAGATGTATCGATGGGGCATGAAGCTACTGTTTCAAAAGTATCTGATGATCAGTTGTTCTATTTGATGACTCGTGGCATGGCTGAAGATGAAGCGATGGCGATGATAGTTCGCGGTTTCGTAGAACCGATCGCTCGGGAATTGCCGATGGAATACGCCATCGAATTAAATCGACTAATTGAACTTCAAATGGAAGGTGCGGTTGGATGACGGCTGTTAAAGAGCGTGAGGTTACTTATGTTGAAAAGGATGCAAAACCACCGCTAGTTCTTTCAAATGATCCGGCAGATCACACTCCATTTGATAAAAAGGATGAATATTGGCGGTATTTGCCAGCGCGTCAGTTCGATGGATTTGCTTCGACCGCTCCGGCTGCTGGCGATCCTAGTTTTCAGGTAAATAATGCCTCGGTATCGCATAGCGTTACTACGGGCGGCATCAACGGGCTTCGAGTTAGAGATGTAATAACTGCAACGGCCCTTGACTCGGAGCATAATCAATTTATTGTTACGGTCGATAAGGCTGCTAGCGGTAAATTGGTGGAACTTGATTTATCCGCAACAGGTGAATCTAATTCAGCAATTGAGATAAATGTTAACGGCCAAGTTGAAACTCAAATAGTGTTACGCGATAAGTGTAAAGGCAATACGGCATTGAGTTTGGCAATAAATATTGACAAAGGTGCAATAGTTAAGTTCGTCGTTTTGACTGAGGAATCGGCAACTGGTATTCACTACGGTCACATATCGGCAAATGTGGGTAGAGATGCATCTTTAACATTTGGGGTAATTTCATTAGGCGGAAAGCTAGTTCGACGCAGCATTGACTCCTTGTTTAGCGATTCATCTGGAGAAATCGTCTTGCTCGGGGCAACTCATAGCGCTAATGGGCAGTATTGCGAGCACAGAACAGTTGTTGATCACAACATGGTGAACTGTCGTAGCTATGTCGATTTCAGAAGCGCAGTAGATGGTGAAGGTACTCACTCAGTATGGGTAGGTGACACCATTATTCGATATAACGCCACTGGCTCTGATACTTATGAAACTAATCGGAATTTGGTTCTTTCTCGTGGTGCACGAGCCGATTCAGTGCCTAACTTGGAAATTGAGACGGGCGAAGTTGTCGGTGCTGGTCACGCTTCAGCTACGGGTAGGCTGGATGATGAACACATATTTTACCTAACTTCTCGTGGAATGACTTCTCATGAGGCGCTCAAATTAATCGTCGTTGGATTCTTTGCAAACATAGTTGAAAGAATGGGCATTCCATCTCTCGTTGAAGATGTCGTGGCGACCATTGAAGCTAAATTGGTGAATCAGGATAATAAATGAACTGGCATCAAGTTGCGCTTTTAGAAGAACTAGAGATCGACAAACCCATTTCGGTTGAGGTTGATGGTGAACCGGTGCTAGTTGTTAAGACCATGAACGGTCTGTTTGCAGTCAGTGATATTTGTTCGCACGCGGAAGTGTCTTTGACAGAGGGAACAGTTACTGATGGGAAAATTGAGTGTTGGTTGCATGGAGCTCAATTTGATTTATCTAGCGGAGCAGCGCTTTGTTTGCCTGCTACTAAAGCAATAGATGCTTACTCGGTGAGAGTAAGCGAAGAATCACAAAAGAAGACAGTAGAAGTTTCACTCGAACGACAGGAGAGCAAATGAGCACGTTAGAAATCAAGGATTTGCACGTCAGTGTAAAAACGGAGAATGAATCAAAAGAGATTCTACATGGCGTATCACTAACAATAAATGCTGGCGAAGTTCATGCCATCATGGGACCTAATGGATCTGGTAAGTCGACGCTTGCGATGGCTGTTATGGGTCATCCAAAATATGAAATTACCGGTGGCGCAATTTCTCTTGATGGTGAGGACATTGCAGAGATGTCAGTTGACGAGCGCGCTCGAGCTGGAATCTTTTTGGGAATGCAGCATCCAGTTGAGGTTCAGGGCGTGAGTGTAAGTAATTTTCTTCGAACAGCCAAAACTGCAATTTCAGGTGAAGCTCCAAACCTTCGTGGTTGGTTGACTGACTTGCGCACCAGTATGAAGAATCTTGAGATGGACGAAAAATTTGCAACTCGAGACGTAAATGTTGGATTCTCTGGCGGCGAAAAGAAAAGATTCGAAATCTTGTCCATGGAGGTACTAAAGCCCAGAGTTGGAATCTTGGACGAGATTGATAGTGGATTAGATATCGACGCACTTCGAGCAGTCTCTGAGGGTATTAATCGGATTAAGAATACGGGTGAAACCGGAATTTTGTTAATTACGCACTACACCAGAATCTTGCAACATGTGGTGCCAAATTTCGTTCACGTATTCGTTGACGGCAAGATAGCTGAGTCAGCCGGGCCAGAGTTGGGTGAAAGACTGGAAGCTGAAGGTTATGAGCGCTATCAGAAGACGAGTACTCGTTGATTTCTGATTTAGCAACCAAAGTACGCCCGGACTTTCCGATTCTGGATCGGATTGTTCGTGGCGGAAACGCTCTGGTTTACTTGGATTCAGCGGCAACTAGTCAAAAACCAAATCAGGTAATTGATGCAGAGTCACGGTATTACCGGGAAGTTAACGCAACGATTCATCGAAGTGGGCATGAATTAGGAGAGCTAGCTTCGGCTGCCTACGAAGCGGCTCGCCAGAATATTGCTGGCTTTGTTGGTGCTAAAGCTGAGAATCTTATTTTTACTAAGAATGCAACCGAAGGTTTAAATCTAGTTGCATACGCATTCTTGAATGCGACTTTAATGTATCGAAATGGGCATAAAAGATATGATCAATATGCCTTGAATCCTGGTGATGTAATTTTGTTAACTGAGATGGAACATCATGCAAACATGGTTCCTTGGCAACATGTAGCTCAACTAACGGGTGCTGAAATTAAATACATCCCAATTTCGGATGATGGTGTTCTTCAGTTATCGGAGGAATTGTTTACTAACAAGTGCAAGATCGTTGGGGTTACTCATCAATCTAATGTATTGGGAACAATAAATGATGTATCAAGAATCGCAGCGTATTGTCAGTCGGTTGGAGCGCACTTAGTACTTGATGCCTGTCAGAGCGTGCCTCATCTACCAACAAATCTTGAAAACTTAAATGTTGCGGCAGCAGCCTGGAGTGGACATAAAATGCTTGGCCCAACTGGAGTTGGTTGTTTGTACCTTTCGGATGATTTATTGATTGGCCTGCCACCTTTTCTACTGGGCGGCAACATGATTGAGAATGTCACCTTTGAGAAAAGTACCTACCGCAGCGATAACGGAAAATTCGAAGCTGGCACAATGAACATTGCCCAGGTAATTGGGCTTTCTGCAGCAGCAACATATTTATCGGAAATTGGATTAGATCGAGTTCATCAGCATGAAATTGAATTAACTCAGATAGCACTTTCGGCTTTATCGGAATTGCCTGGGATTAGAATTTTGGGTCCAATCGATATTTCTATGCGCGGGGGATTAGTAAGTTTCGAAGTGATTGGTGTTCATCCGCATGATGTTTCGCAATATCTTGACGCTAAAGGAATTGCGATTCGCGCGGGGCACCATTGTGCATGGCCGTTGCATCGCCGACTTGGTGCAGTAGCGTCTTCTCGAGCTTCTTTCTATTTATACAATACCAAAGCTGAAGTGGAATACTTTCTATCTGCGGTTTCAGAAATTCGTTCTTACTTTAAGGTCTCATAATGAATATAGATGCGCTCTACCAAGAAATCATTTTGGATCACTACAAAAGTCCACATGGGCAAGGATTGCAGTCGGAATTCACTGGTGAAGCCTTCCATGTGAACACTTCTTGTGGTGATGAAGTTACAGTTCGAGTACTAGTAATTGACGGTAAGATCAAAGAAATGACTCACGATGGTGTGGGTTGTTCAATTTCTCGAGCTAGTGCTTCGGTTTTGCATGATCTAACCGAGAATCAGGATGCCAATCATTACTATGAACTTCTTGATGAATTTGTTGAATTGATGCATTCGCAGGGCAGAACTGAACCAAATGAAGAGGTTTTAGGAGATGCGGCAGCGTTTGCGGGGGTATCGAAATATCCAGCAAGAGTAAAATGTGCGTTACTACCTTGGATGGCCATGAAGGATGCGATGGAGGGAAGTTCTGATGAGTGAAGTACTTGATTCGGATGTGATTGAGGCATTGCACGATGTAATTGACCCTGAGTTAGGAATTAATGTGGTCGATCTGGGACTGCTTTATGGGGTCAATATTGATCAAACCGGAACGGCAATTCTTGACATGACACTAACTAGTGCTGCTTGCCCATTAACAGATGTCATTGAAGACCAAACTCGGGCGGCTCTAAGTGGACTAGTTAAGGACTTCAGGATTAACTGGGTCTGGATGCCACCTTGGGGTCCTGACAAAATTACGGATGATGGTCGCGAAATGTTAAGAGCGCTTGGTTTTAACGTTTGATTTTGATTCTGATCGAATTAGCCACACGGTGCCAAAGATTGCAATGAATCCGAACACTAACCACTGAATGGCGTAAAAGAAGTGGGGTCCTTGTGAGACATTTGGAATTGGAACAGTGCGAAGTTCAGGTATTTGCATTTCCGGTGTAACTGTAAGGCTATGAATAAAAAATCTCTGGTTTGTTGATAATGTTTCACGATCCATACTGAGAGACTGACCTGCTGGCAGATCACTAGCTGATTGTCGTTGCTCCAAGTCGCGTAAAATGCCTTCTAATCTCACCTCGTCGGTAGTTATTCTTGGAGGTGAAACAATTGCCGTAGCCTCAGATGTTGCTGGAATCCATCCAAGTAAAACTGGGTATGAGTTGTTCTGCGCTGTGGTGATGGTTGAAGTTACCCAGAACCCGTTTCGACCATCTAGCGGGCGACTGCGTATCAGGGGGCCGGCTGAACTCAGTTCGCCTTCGATCTGAACTCGTTGCCAGTTTGACAGGGAACTTGATTGATTAGATAGATCTAACACAGCTCCATTTAATCTTTGATTTACAAATTCGCTCAATGAGGAGCGTTGCAAATGTCGTTCATATTGCCAATTACTGGCAAAAATTGAACCAATAAAAACTAGAATCGAGACTATCCAGAGCCCAACTACTCGTTGTCGATTCATAATGACCTAGATTACTAGGTATCGGACTGATTACTAATTTCTCGTCTTGATTTGAAATTTTGAATGAACAACGGGCTTTTATCCCACTCCCTACCAGCATTTGCAATAAACACTGCGATATAGGGTAGAAACAAAGCGCCTGCTAGCAAAATCCATTGCAGTGCACCAGAGGTCAAAATGGCACCAACGAAGCACACCGTACGAATAGTCATACCAATCATGTATCGATCACGCCGGCCACGCTGTTCGTCACTCATGCCTCGCTGAACCGTGGTTATTACATGGGTTTCTGGCTGGGATCGTTTCACGGGCTAAAACTAGAGGGAAAACCGAAAACGCGCTCGCGGTGGGTTCTTCGTTACTGGTGAGTTACTAGTAATCTCAAGTCATGACAAAAGTTGCCGTGATCACTGGGGGAAATCGAGGTATTGGCAAGGAGATTGCGTTGGCTTATCAGGCTGCGGGATATCAGGTTTTTATTACGAGTCGAAGCCCGATTGAACTGGTCGGTTGCACCACCTTGATTGCAGACTTAACCAAGCAGGGTGCCGCTGATGCGATTTTTGATCAAATTGAATCAGCAGGATTTCAAGTTGATGTGCTAGTGGCTAATGCCGGAATCAGTCGCGAAGCTTTGTTAATACGTACCTCTGATGATGATATTGAAGACCTGTTGCAAACCAATTTAGCTGCAACAATAAAACTATGTCGTCGCGCTGCAAAGTCGATGATGAAACAACGTTCAGGCTCAATTATTCTCATTGGTAGTGTATTAGGAATGTCTGGTAGTGCCGGTAGCACTGTTTATGCAGCCACAAAGTCAGCGCTGATTGGGTTGGCTCGTAGCATGGCTCGGGAGCTTGGTTCTAGAAATGTTCGAGTTAACGTGGTTGCACCAGGTTATGTAAACACAGACATGACCAATTCACTTCCCACTGGTTTCAAAGAGCAGGTTATCTCGCAAACTCCATTGGGCAGAATTGCTGAGCCAGCTGAGATTGCTAATACTGTTCTTTTCCTGGGTTCTGAAGATGCAGGTTTCATCACGGGTGCATTGATCCCAGTTGATGGTGGCCTAGGAATGGGTAACTGATGACTTTATTAGCTGGCAAAAAACTACTGATTACTGGAGTTCTAAGTGATCAATCTATTGCATTTCACGTTGCTCGATTAGCGCAAGAACAAGGTGCAGAAATTGTTTTGACGTCCTTTGGTCGAGCCATGTCCCTTACTGAGCGAGTTAGCAAGAGATTGACGCGTCCGGCACCAGTGATTGAGTTAGATGTGACCAATGAAGATCACCTAAATCGACTATCTGCAAATGTTTCCCAGTACTTTAGTAATTTGGATGGCGTACTACATTCGATTGGATTTGCCCCCCAAGCCGCTTTGGGTGGAAATTTCCTCCATACGCAATGGGAAGATGTTGCAACTGCACTTCAGGTGAGCGCATATTCGCTTAAGAGCTTAACCATGGCAGTTCGAGATTTACTCACACCGGGATCAAGCATTGTTGGATTGGATTTTGACGCAGCCAGAGCATGGCCCGTTTATGACTGGATGGGTGTTGCCAAAGCGGCATTGGAGTCAACTTCAAGATATTTAGCACGCGATCTGGGACCGGCCGGGATTAGATGTAATTTGGTAGCAGCCGGACCGCTGCGAACTATTGCCGCGAAAAGCATCCCAGGTTTCAAGGTTTTCGAAGATGCCTGGGTAGAGCGGTCTCCATTGTCGTGGAATGTAGATGACTCCGAGCCAGCAGCAAAAGCATGCATTTTGCTTTTCTCTGATTGGTTACCAGCAACTACTGGCGAAATACTCCATGTTGATGGTGGTTTTCATATTGCTGGATAATTACAGTAATTCGATTACATGATTCAACCAAGGTCCAACAATTGAAATATCGGCCGCTTGCGTTACCTTAGGTTTTCCATTGAAGCTTACAGATAATCCAGCAATCTTCATCATTTCAAGATCGTTAGCACCATCTCCTATTGCGATAACATTAGAAAGCGGAATCTCAAATTGTTGTGCCAGGGTAATCAGATAGTCTGCTTTTGCTTTTGCGTCAACTACCTCACCAACGATGTTGCCAGTTAATATGCTGTTCTTAACTTCAAGATTGTTTGCCTTGAAATTCTCTATTTCTAGATTCTGACAGAAAGGTTCGAGTATCTGGACAAAACCACCAGAAACGAGTGCAAAGTGGTGATTTCGTTTTTTCAAGTATTCAATTAAATCAACACCACCATCAGCAACTACGATTTGTTGAGATACCTCAGTTAATACCGAGGCGGGAAGCCCCTTCAGTGTTGCGACTCGGAGTTTGAGGGATTCCTTAAAATCTATTTCACCATTCATCGCCCTTTCGGTGACAGCGGCTACCTCGGATTGTTTATTGGCATAACCTGCTAGCAGATCAATGACTTCTTGTTTGATGAATGTTGAATCAACATCACTTATAACCAATAATGGTAACTTGCTATTTCTGTCAACTAAGGAAATAAACTGATTCAATTCAACTGACGCAATTCTTGGCTGATAAGGATTTGAAGCATCAAGAATCATGGCAAGAGTTTATCCCTTTCTTGACGCGACATCAAACACTAGTGCATTTGTAAGGCTTATCTGGATAGTTGTCAGTTGACCCTTAGCAGCCTGAAATAGTTTGGAGGTATTTCGGCGCGAACCCAAAGACATAAATGTAGTTGGGTTAAGTACAACGTCAAGAGAATGAATCAATTTATTCATATCAAATAATTTCTGTAAACCCACCTCATTAAATAAATTTAATTGAAATAGGGAAGAGTCATCCAAGTGAATACTCAAGTCAAATTCGATAAAATCCAGATGATTTCTTGCAGCATCCTGGGTAAGGCCATTTATCACCAGATCGTAAGTTTTTAATACAGTAGAGATGGAATTAAGGTCGGGGGGTGGCAGGTGTCTGTAAATAATCTCGTGCCTATTGCTTGTTAGATTGAAAACAAATGGTTCGGTGCCATTTTTGGAACTAGCTATGAATTGATCATTGGTAACGCTTACGATGTATAAAAAACCAGTTGATGCATTTAAGAGTCGGTTAGATAGACCGAATGAACCCCGTTCGGCGATTTCCGCCGAACATGAATTTGCGACAACTGCAGCATGCCAAAGAATCGCATTAAAGGGTTCGGCTAGCATTAGGAAACCTTAATGATCCGGGTAACCACAGATTAGATAGGCTTCGGGGCGTGTCCATAATTGCTAAGCTCTCGGATGTATCTGTTACCAGGGGTAAAACGCGTATCCTGCAAAACGTGAACTGGCAAATGCGTACATCTGAAAAATGGGCAGTGCTAGGACCAAACGGCGCTGGCAAAACGACATTTCTTCATTTACTTAGTGGCTACATTTTTCCAGCACAAGGATCAGTTGATGTTTTGGGCGAGCAATTTGGAATAAGTGATATTACTGAGATTAGAGCGCGCATTGGATTAGCTACAGCAAACATGCTCAATCGAATCGGTTTTGATGAGTCGGTACATGATGCGGTGATTAGCGCGGTGCATGGCGTAACTGGAATGGGACTTGAGCGATATGCGGACATTGATGAAGAACGTGCAATTGGCTTATTGACAGACTGGTCATTAACTGAATTAGCAGATAAACGAATTGCCAACATTTCAGATGGTGAACGTAAGCGAGTTCTAATAGCCCGAGCACTAATGCCTAATCCAGAATTGCTGTTATTGGACGAACCGACCGCAGCACTTGATTTAGGGTCCCGGGAGTCGCTGTTAAATAAATTGCAACAGCTGTGCCTTAAGGCGGACGCACCCGCTATCGTGATGGTTACTCACCATGTTGAAGAGATTCCGGCCGGCATCACCCATGTTTTGTTATTAAGGGGTGGAAAAGTTATCGCTAGCGGCCCAATTGAACAGGTAATTTCCTCAGTAACTTTAAGCGCCACCTATGGCGTGCCGGTGGTAGTCCATCGCAGCGGCGATCGCTGGTTTGCCACAGCGCGAGTTAAGTAGGCGTTCTCCGGCAATTCCAAGGAATTTCACTACAATTCAACCAGGAGGAAATATGTCAAACCCGGTTATTGAACGAGTTGTTGGCGAATACGCTTTTGATCCAAATTTTCCGGCGGTAGAGAGCCGGCCGCTAACTCTTGATGCGGTGGTTAATAAAGCAGTGCTGAGTGCGATATTTGTTGGACTTGGTGCGGTTACGGGCTGGACATTTGCACCACAGCTTGGATTTGGCACTGTTATGTTGTTGGCCATGGTTGGTCTTGGCTTGGGGCTTGTAAATAGTTTTAAGAAGCAGGTTTCACCGGTTTTAGTTCTGGCATATGCGCTGGTGCAAGGCCTATTTGCTGGCACTTTAAGTTATGCGCTGAACTTGCAATACCCAGGCATCGCACAGCAGGCATTTTTAGGTGCTAGCGTCACTTTTGGGACGGTATTGACCATGTATGCTCTTCGAATTGTTCGAAGCGGACCTAAATTCTTCAAGTTTATGCAGTTTGCAGTTATTTCTTATGCTGTGTTTGCTCTTGTATCTTTTGGTTTTGCTATCTTTGGCATGAACGATGGTTGGGGTCTATACGGTGGATCCTTCGGTCTGTTATTTGCTGCCATTGGTGTCACTCTTGCCACATTGTCCTTGATAACAGATTTTGGGTTGATTGAGGAATCGGTAGCGATGCGAGTTCCTGAATCAGAAGCATGGCGACTTGCATTCGGGTTGACCGTAACCTTCGTGTGGTTGTATATCGAATTACTTCGCTTGCTTGCATTACTGGCTCGTTCAAACGAATAATAGGGATTTATAAGTGCAAGCTGAGCTGGATGGTAGAACGAGTTGGTTAAGCGCAGATGCGATCAAGGATGCTCGAGCTCAGTTACCAATTCTCTATGTCGAAGCCTTGCCAGTTCGAACTGATTCATCTGGCAAGGTTAGTCAAGTCGGGCTTTTGTTAAGAGCGATGCCAGATGGTTCAATATCACGTGCGTTAGTTTCAGGTCGGGTTCTCCATGGTGAATTGGTTAGAGATGCCCTGATTAGACATTTAGAAAAAGATTTGGGAAATTTGGCTTTACCGTTGTTGCCCACTAGTACGTTGCCAGTTTCCATCTCAGAGTACTTCCCTGATCCTGAAATCTCTGGTTTACAGGATCCAAGGCAGCATGCAGTTGCGCTCAGTTATTTGATTCCAGTGCAGGGTGATTGTGCGCCGTCTCAAGCGTCTTTGGATTTGGCATGGTTAACTCCAGCAGAAGCTATCAGTGAACGAACTGCATCGGAAATGACTGGTGGTCAGCATAAGGTTTTACTAACCTTACTTGCCTTTGCTGGAGTGAATTGATGAATTATCGTGATATCTCAAAACCATTTTCTTGGCTCGTTCTTGTTGGTGGAATCTTTGGCTTAGCAGCTTCAGCAGCCTTAACTATTGAGAAAATTTTTTTGCTGCAGAATCCGAACTACAAGTTATCTTGCAGTTTCAATGAGATTTTTGCCTGCGGTTCCATTGTTGCTACCGATCAGGCTTCAGTATTTGGTTTCGCAAATAGCATTATTGGCGTGATTGCATTTCCAGTTTTAATTACTATCGGCCTACTTGGTGTTTTTGGTACGAGTTTTCCAAAATTTGTTTTACCTGGCATTGTTATTGCAACAAGTTTGGCCCACGGATTTGTTTTGTGGTTGGTCTATCAAAGTTTGTATGTCATAGGAGCGCTATGCCCGTGGTGCATGGTTGTGTGGGCAGTCACAGTTCCAATTAATTTCTTTAGCGTTTCGGAACTCAAAGATGGTGCTATCGCTAGAAATTTAGCTGCAATTGCTACCGTGGGTTGGTTCTTCATCGTGGCAGCGCTAATTGCAGTAAGGTTTTACATCTAATGGTGTCCGAGAGGGGACTTGAACCCCTACCCCCTATACGGGGACTAGCACCTCAAGCTAGCGCGTCTGCCGTTCCGCCACCCGGACTGAATGCGAACAATAACAATGTCTAGAGAACTTTTATTAGGCAAGGTAAGGGAAGGCGAATATGACATCTCGTGACAGCTTTATTCAGCTTGCTGAGCCAGAAGTAGTTCAAATAACTCAAGAATTAATCCGTATCGATACCACCAATTTTGGCGATGATTCTGGACCAGGCGAGGCGCTGGCTGCCGAATACGTTGCGGGTTTGTTAGCCGAGGTAGGAATTGATTCACACACTTATGAAGGCAAAACCGGTAGGCATAACGTGGTGGCCCGAATACCTGGGAAAGATTCAAAAAGGGGAGCACTAGCAATTCATGGTCATCTTGATGTAGTTCCCGCAGTTGGCGAATGGAAATATCCAGCTTTCAGTGGCGAATTGGTTGATGATGTAGTTTGGGGCAGAGGCGCAGTGGATATGAAGAGCGGCTGCGCGATCACATTAGCCACGCTACGCGCTTGGCAGAGATTGGGGATAACACCTAATCGTGATTTGGTACTCATGTTCACAGCTGATGAAGAAGCTGGGAGTAGATATGGCGCACATTGGCTAGTTGCTAATGCAAAAAACGAATTTGAGGGTGTTACTGAAGCAGTGGGTGAGGTGGGTGGATTTTCATATTCGCTACGGGAGGATCTACAACTTTACTTTATCGAGGCAGCACAAAAAGGTATTGCTTGGTTGGAACTACATGCCGCTGGAGTGGCTGGACATGGTTCGATGATCCAATCAAATAATGCAGTGGTCCAGATTGCGGCAGCCGTAGAGCGGCTTGGGAACTATAAATGGCCAATCAGGTTGACCGACACGGTGAGAATTTTACTGCAAGAGGTATCTGAGTTAACTGGAATTGAGCTTAATGAAAGTAATCCAGAAGAATTGATAGCAACATTTGGCTCGCTAGCAAAAATAATTGGCGCAACAATTCAACATACTGCAAATCCAACAATGTTGAGCGCGGGTTATAAGACCAACGTAGTGCCACAAGACGCCATGGCTGTAGTTGATGGTCGTTTCCTTCCTGGCTTGCAAGATGATTTCATGAATCAGATTAGGCAGATAGTGGGACCAGAGATCGAAATTAAGCCACAAATAATTGAACGTTCGGTCGAAACATCATTCGATGGCGACTTAGTTGATGCCATCAAAAATAGCATTCTGACTGAAGATCCAGCTGCCAAGGTACTGCCATACACGTTAAGTGGCGGCACTGATGCTAAAGCTTTAGACAAGCTTGGAATAAGGTGTTTTGGCTTTGCCCCACTTAAATTGCCAGCCACTTTAGATTTTGCTGCACTTTTTCATGGCGTGAATGAACGAGTACCAGCTGAATCATTGAGATTTGGCGTTAGAGTCTTCAACACTTTTTTGAGCGAGGCGTAATTGGATCTCTTGTTTCAAGCAATTTTTCTAGGATTGATTCAGGGGTTAACTGAGTATCTACCAATATCTTCAACAGGTCATGTACGAATCTCAGCTGCATTTCTTGGAATTCCAGATCCCGGATCGGCGTTTTCAGCAGTAACTCAAATTGGAACAGCGCTAGCAGTTGCTATCTATTTTAGAAATGAAATGTTGCGATTAGCGTTGGTGGTAACTGGGCGCTCAACGGATGCTGAGGACAAGAAACTACTCCAATATATGGTGATAGCGACAATTCCAATAGTTGTAATTGGCTATACTTTTGCTGATTTTTTCCAGCAGGGTGCCCGCGATCTCAGATTAATCGCCTCAGTACTAATAATTTTTGGAATTCTTCTTTATCTTGCCGATAAATTTGGTAAAAATACAAAGGATCAAAGTCAAGTTACCCTCTCAAATGCTTTCTTGATTGGGGTAGCTCAAACTATGGCTTTGATCCCAGGAGTTAGTAGATCAGGTGCCACCATGACTATGGGCAGAGTTTTAGGTTTAAATCGAATTGCTGCAGCGAGGGTTTCTTTTTTACTATCGCTGCCAGCCGTGATGCTAGCAGCTGTGTATGAGATGAGATTTATTGGCGATGATTCCAATTTTGATTGGCCGCTGACATTACTTGCGTCAGCTATAGCTTTTGTAACAGGATACTTAACTATTGGCTTTATGCTACGTTGGCTTGCTGCTCATTCGTTCACAATTTTTGCAGTTTATCGCGTTATTCTTGGTTTAATTGTTTTTATCGCAATTATCTATTTCGATCTCAATCCGTTGGCATGATATGGATATTCTTATTTTCAGACATGCTGAATCAACAGCAAATGCCACCGGATTGTTAGCTGGCAGAACGCCTGGTATCGAATTATCTGATAAAGGAAAAGAGCAAGCAACTGGTTTAGGATCTGTTTTTAGCGGATACGGTTTTAATGCAGTAATTTCATCACCCATTTCCCGCTGTCTAGAAACCGCCAAAAGTGCGCTACCAAATCACGATCAGATATTGATAGATGACAATTTTATCGAACTTGATTTTGGTGATTGGACTGGGATGTCATTGAAAGAATTAGCAGCAAAGGATGAATGGAAACTCGTTCAGAAATCACCAAGTAAATTTCGATTTCCGAATGGCGAATCATTCATAGACCTGCATCAACGTGTTGCCAGGGGACTAACGCAAATCGTCAATACCTTTGAACCATCGAACAAGATTGCACTGTTCACTCATGCAGATGTAATCAAAATGATTGTAACCTGGCTTCTCGATTCACCAATTGATAAATTTCAACGCGTCACAATTGATCCAGCTTCAATAACAATCGTGGCACACGGCGAGTTGGGGCTATGCATTAAATCTGTTAATCTTGATGCTAAGAGCGACCGCATTAAGCAGGTGTTCAATAATGGAGATTAGCGAACCACGGCGGTGTATTATTGGAACGGTTGGCTTGCCTGGGGATCGCACTTTTTATTGGCAGATTGCTAAAGGACAGGATATCTATTCAATAAAAATTGAGAAACAACAGGCGGCAGTTATCGCTGAACAGATAGATTCTTTACTCGATGACCTATCTGATGACTTTGAAATTCCAAACCGGAAAAGTATCCCGACTATGGACAATGATTCGCTGGAGTTGCCAATTGAGTCTCAATTCGATCTAGTGAGTTTAGGGGTTTATTTAGTTAATCTATTGGTTCAATTAGATCTAAAATTATTGGATTCAGAAGGTGATTCGCTGGACCTTAGAATATTTTTGACGCCTGCTGTAGCTCGTGAGTTTTGTGCTAGAGCAAAGGTAGTTGTGGCTGCTGGTCGCAGCACTTGTCCGTTTTGCCAACTTCCAATAGAGCCTGATGGTCATATCTGTGTGAGAGCAAATGGATACCGTAGATAGTTCAATCATTGATAAGTTGGCTGCGGTAGAAAAGGTAGAACAATTTGCAAACGCTTCTAATACAGTTTTTTTGTTAAGTTTTCCAGACGACAGCCAAATGGTCTTCAAACCCGGCATGGGAGAGCGACCGCTGTGGGACTTTGAAGCAGGGACTCTCTGGCAACGAGAATATCTGGCAGCACAAATTTATGGACTTATGGATGTATTTGTACCAAAGAGCTATCTGATAACCGAATCGGTATTGGGTAGTGGATTGCTGATGGAATATGTTAATTTTGACGATTCTGATATCGCTGCGATTTTGCCGCTATCTGATACCCCGGGAGAGGGATGGATTCAATCAATCTCAGGGGTAACTAGAACGAATGAAGAAGTTGTACTTTGGCATAAGAATTTGAAGGAATTACGTGCGATTGCTTTAGTAGATGCTGTTACAAATAACGCTGATCGCAAAGTTGGCCACATTGGACTTATTGAGCATGGCTTTGTGGCATTTGATCACGGTTTGACATTTCATTCGGAGCCTAAACTGCGCACATTCTTGTGGGGTTGGCAGGGTGAGAAGTTCTCGGAATCTGAAATTTTCAAATTAGAGAATATGAGAGAAGTTTTAAACAATTATGATTTCAAAGATTTGATAACAGAAGAAGAGATCGACGCTCTTTATTCACGCATAGAAAACCTGTTAGATACTTCTGTATTTCCCATGTTGCCAGAAGACCGTCCTGCTCTGCCATGGCCCGTTTTCTGATATCACCTATGATAACTCCGTGAATTCTTGGCCTTTCCCAACCCTAAATAGTGGAAAAAGCATCCCTGGGCGATTATTGATTCCCGATACAGTTAGCGGAACGATGTATGAACCCATTTCAAGATCGAAGCTTAAGTTGTACGTTTGTGGCGTTACACCTTATGACTCTGCTCATGTTGGTCATCTCTTTACCTATTTAATTTTTGATGTTCTCAACAGATCAGCCAGGAAATTGGGAGCTGAGGTTGTGTATGTTCAAAATATAACTGATATCGATGATCCGTTATTTGAAAGAGCTCGTAAAGTGAATCGCGACTGGCGCGATATTGTCAATCAACAAATTGACAGCTTCAAGACGGCGATGGAGTATTTGAGAGTAGTGCCACCTACTTATTACCCTGCTGTAACGGAAGAAATCGATAATATCATTCAGGCATCCTCCAGGCTTGGTCAGAAGCTTTACCTTCTTGATGGCACTACTTATTTCGAATGTGATGTTGATAATTTAGCAGAATTTACTAACTTTGATAAATCCGAATTACTTTCGATTCTCGCCGAACGCGGTGGTGATCCAGATCGAAAGGAAAAGAAAAATGAGCTTGATCCAAAAGTTTGGGTTGAATCGGCTGAGGATGAACCTTCATGGAATAGCCCATTTGGTAATGGTCGTCCAGGATGGCACATCGAATGCGTAGCGATAGCCAACCGCTATTTAAAGAATACATTTGATGTACAGGGGGGCGGGATAGATCTTCTTTTCCCACATCATGCCTTTTGCAATCAAATGAATTTAGCCATCAATAATGAACCCTTAGCAAGAGGTTTTCTTCATATTGAGTTAGTTGAATATAAGGGTCACAAAATGAGTAAGTCGCTTGGTAATTTAGTTTTTCTGAAGGATTTAATAGATGCTGGTTTCAGTACAGATGAAATTAGGCTTGGATTACTTCAAAAGGATTGGCAAACCTCCTGGGAGTTCAATATGCAGGCTATTTATAGCGGGCGCGAGGTTCTTAACTTATGGCAGGATTGGCTTGCAAGTTCTCAATTTATTAGTTTTGATTATTTAGTTGCACTTGCTAATGATACTATTTTCAATGGGTTAGCAATTGATAAGTTTATTTCTGGAATTGCTTCTCTTCCAGTAGTGAGCTTAGATGAAGTAGACATAGATGAATCATTGAATTTCTTGAATGATCTCTTAGGTTTGGATTTGCAAATCAGGTGATGTTGAAGTGATTGAAAGAGCTGGTTCGATTTTTCTAGATTTCTCTAGATCTAGGTTACTAGATACTGACTTTAATGATTTTTTAGACAACGATAAACCACGTGTTGCAAGTTTTATTGATCGAATGGTTAATGGTGATTTGGTTAACAACACAGAACGGAGGGGTGCTGCTCATTTTGCCACGCGAGGAATTTATTCTTCATATGAAAATGTATCGAATCAGATGAAGGAGATTCTCTCTTTTGTGGATATTTTTCACCAAGGGGGCATAATTGGGTTCAAAGAGATTCGAAACGTAATAAATGTTGGTATTGGTGGTTCGTATTTAGGCCCTGAAATGCTGCACCGTGCCCTTAGTGTTTCATACCCGAATTTGCTGGTAACCCGATTTGTGTCCAATCTAGATCCTGTTTCATTTCAACGAGGCACAAGCGATCTAAGGCCAGAGGAAACACTAGTCATATTCTGTAGCAAAACTTTCACAACAATGGAAACTTTGGTAAATCTTGAGTTGTTTACCGATTGGTTCAACAGTGCGGGCATATCTCCATTTGAACATAGTATTGCGGTAACTTCAAATCCAAATGCGGCTGCTGAAATAGGGTTCAAGTCAACTAACATCTTTGAATTCGATGTCAATATTGGTGGTCGATTCTCCGTGACAAGTTCTGTTGGCTTGGTGATAGCTTTAAGTTTCGGTGTTAAAGTTTTTAAGGATTTGCTAAATGGTGGGGCTCTTATCGATTCGATTGTTTTTGAAGATTCTACCGAAACTAAAATTTTTTATAGGCACCTGTTTGAGTTTCTTGGTAACAGAAAGGTATTAAAGTCTAATACGGTTGCCGTGTTGCCTTATTGTGATGCCTTAGATCGATTTCCAGCATATTTGCAACAATTATTCATGGAGTCCCTTGGCAAAAGTGTTGACACCCATGGGGATTCAGTCGGCAACGCTGGGCCGGTAATTATTGGTGAAGTTGGCACTAGTGCACAGCATTCATTTATGCAATATCTGCACCAAGGAATCGAAACTATCCCAGCTGAATTTATAGTGATAAAGCCACCTAAAGACAAGTACTATTCAATTTATCGACAATTGGCGTTGAATGCGATCGCACAAGCAAATGCCTTGAGTGATGGAGATCGGGATTCTGCTATCAGACCTGACGGGTTGTTAGATGGTCATAGGGTAATTCCAGGTAATAGACCTTCTACTCTCGTGATTTTGGAAGACTTATCTGCTAATTCCCTAGGGCAATTGATTGCATGGTATGAAAACTTGGTTATTGCTCTTGGTGCTGCCTGGAACATTAATCCTTTTGATCAATTTGGGGTAGAGCTAGGAAAACGTCTTGCTCGGGAGTTGGATGGGTCAACCGACAAAATCACAGATCCAAACTTACGTTCGCTCTTTGATGTGTTAGAGATTTAAACTATTTACTTTCTCGTCTTCTTAGGTATCTTTCAAATTCTTTAGCAATCTCATCTCCACTTGTTGTAGAAAGGTCAGATGAATCACCTTCTACTTCCAATTTTTGAACATACTCGGCCATATCTTCATCATTCTCAATTAGTGAATTTACTTGTTTTTGCCATATTTCAGTTCTATTTGGAAAATCCCCAAGAGGGATTGGCAGATCAATTATTTCATCGAGGGCATCAAGTAATGCCATACTAGCCTTAGGCGAAGGCGGTTGTGATACATAATGTGGAACTGCCGCCCACAAAGACATGCCTGCTATATTGCTAAAAGACAATACTTGTTGAATTACGCCGAGAATTCCGGTAGGTCCCTCATAGTCAGATATCTCAATATCGAATATCTTTGCCATACGTTCGGTCATAGCCACAGCTGTTACTGGTATAGGTCGAGTATGGGGAGTGTCCGAGAGTAGCGAACCAAGTGCAATTACCGTTGAGATACCTAAGTTATCGATTTGGTTCAGAAACTCTTTTGAGAAAGTTTGCCAATGCATGCTTGGTTCGATACCGCGAACTAGATAAAAAACCTTACCAGAGTCAGTTTTAGCTTCATAGATATGCGTTGTTCGCCATTCCACTATTCGATTACCTTGGGCATCCCAGCGAAGAAATGGCCGATTGACTTGAAAGTCATAGTAAGGCTCTGGATCAAAGGTATATATCAACTTAGCCTGAAATTGTTCTATTAAATGATCAATCGCACCAGAAGCTGCCTCACCAGCATCATTCCAGCCCTCAAACGCCACAATAGCTATCTTCTCGTTTGACACCTATCGCCCCCCGGATCTGGGTCAAGCCTATCCAATTCAGCCAAGTTGGGTGAGAAACAGTCAATGGACTGGCTTGTGAGGCAAATATGTGCCGAACACCTAAACTTAGGGATCATGGCAACTAAAGATTCAATCCTGCAATTTCTAAAGAAGCAGGTACTTATCGCTGATGGCGCAATGGGGACCATGATTCAAAATGCAGACTTGGATCTCAAAGATTTCTTGCAACTTGAAGGGTGCAATGAAGTCTTGAATCGGACACGACCTGATGTTATCGAAAACATCCACCTTTCTTATTTTTCGGCTGGTTCAGATGCGGTTGAAACGAACTCTTTTGGTTGCAATTTTGCAAATTTGAGTGAATATGGCATCGAGTCAGAAATTTATGATTTAAGTCTTAAGGCAAGCCAAATTGCGCGAAAGGCAGCTGATCAATCACAAGGAAGTCGATTTGTACTTGGATCCATGGGGCCAGGAACAAAATTACCTTCGCTTGGACATACCACTTTTGATGCGTTGCAGGATTCTTATTACGAGAACGCTTTAGGTTTAATTGAAGGTGGCGCAGATGCCCTCTTAATTGAAACCTCGCAGGATTTACTTCAGGTAAAAGCTGCAATTATTGGATCACAACTTGCGATGATCCAATACGGTAATGAAATCCCTATATTCACATCAATTACAGTTGAACAAAATGGAACCATGCTTCTTGGCTCTGAGGTTTCTGCAGCTATTTCCAGCCTAGTAAATTTAGGAATCTCAGCCATAGGCATGAACTGCGCTACTGGACCAGAAGAAATGTCTGAGCATCTTCGATTGATATCACAGACAATAGACCTACCGATATCTTGCATGCCAAACGCTGGTCTTCCAATTTTGGTAGACGGTCATGCAACATACCCGTTAGAGGCGCGCCCCTTTGCGGATTATTTAAATCGATTTGCGCACGAATATGGATTAACGATTATCGGAGGTTGCTGCGGCACTACTCCAGAACATATCGCTGAACTAAAGAAACTAGATCTTTCTCAACCAATTCCACACCTATCGCATTTACAAGATTCAGTATCATCCATTTACCAAGCAATAAATTTAATCCAGGACGGCACGTATTTAAATGTGGGGGAGCGTGCTAATGCTAATGGATCAAAAGCTTTTCGAGATGCGCTGTTAAATGAAGATTTTGAAGAATGTATTGAGATCGCCACATCGCAAGTGCGATCCGGCGCTCACATTCTTGATCTGTGCGTTGATTACGTAGGCCGCGACGGGGTGTCAGACATGTCTGAACTCTCTTCTCGTCTGGCAACAGCATCGACTTTACCGGTAATGCTAGACAGTACCGAACCTGCTGTAATTGAAGCTGGACTCAAGCACCTTGGTGGTCGATGCTTAATTAACTCTTTGAATTTTGAAGATGGTGATGGCCCGGAATCAAGATTTTCCCGAATGCTGAAATTGGCAAGAATGCACGGCGCTGCAGTAGTTGCGCTAACCATTGACGAAGAGGGTCAGGCACGCACTACCGAATGGAAAATTCGAGTGGCTCGAAGATTAATTGAACGCTTAACCAGTGAAGGTATTCCTGAATCTTCCATCTTGGTTGATACTCTAACTTTCCCAATAGCAACTGGCCAAGAAGAAACACGTCGAGATGGAATAGAAACCCTACTGGCGATACAAAAGATAAAAAATGAGTTTCCTAATGTAAAAACGATACTAGGGTTGTCAAATGTATCTTTTGGTTTGAACCCAGCTGCTAGACAGGCTTTAAATTCAGTATTTTTGAATGAAGCCAGAATGCATGGATTAGATGCCGCAATAGTTGACTCATCCAGAATTTTGCCATTAAACCAAATCTCTGATGATAAAAAAATGCACCTGTTAAATCTAATTTATGATCGTAGGTCGTATTCTGATTCTGGTGAAATCACTTATGATCCACTCACCGCGGTTCTGGACGAATTCGCCGATTCAACTACGGTTGGACGCAGTGCTAATAGTTTGAGTGCATTAGCGGAAATGACTATTGATAGAAATCTCCACACCAGGATTGTTGAGGGTATAGGTAAAGAATTGACTAACTCTCTGGATGTTGCTTTAACCGAGTTTTCTCCTCTTGACATTGTCAATGAAATTTTGCTACCAGCGATGAAGGAAGTTGGTGAATTGTTTGGCGCAGGAGTGATGCAATTGCCATTTGTGCTTCAAAGCGCCGAAGTTATGAAAGCCTCTGTTGGATATCTTGAAGGTTTCATGGAGCGTAGTGAACATCAAGATAAAGGGAAAGTTCTTCTTGCAACCGTTAAGGGCGATGTCCATGATATTGGAAAGAATTTAGTTGACATTATTCTGACAAATAACGGTTTTACTGTCCACAACATTGGAATTAAACAAACTATCCAACAAATTATTGACGCTGCTGATGAGAACCAAGTGGACATAATTGGAATGAGTGGACTGCTAGTAAAAAGCACCGTGATTATGCGTGAGAATTTAGAGGAACTAAATAGTCGCGGTTTGGCGAGCAAATACCCAGTAATTCTTGGTGGGGCCGCGTTAACGAGAGCTTATGTTGAAGACGATTTGGCTGGGATCTATGAGGGAACCGTTCGATATGCGAAGGATGCATTTGAAGGGTTGTCGCTTTCTGAAGCAATAATCCAAGAAAAGCGCACGGGCACCTCAGTTTTGCCACCCCTTCGCAAGAGAATTCATAAGATAAGTCAGCCTTCACAAACGCTAGTAAGTCAAACTCGATCATCAGTCTCGATGGAAAATCCTGTTCCTGATATGCCGTTTTATGGATCCAAGGTAGTTAAGGGAATCTCACTTAGCGAGATAGCTAGTTGGTTAGATGAACGAGCCACTTTCGTAGGGCAATGGGGACTGAAACCAAGTAGAGACCATTCAAAATCCCTAGAAACGCTAATTGAGCAAGAGGGGCGCCCGAGACTTCGATATTGGTTGGAACAAATTCAAAAGAACAATCTAAATGAATTTGGCGTTGCTTATGGTTATTTTCCAGCTTATTCAGAAGGAAATAAGATTTCTATTTTAGACGAATCGAGAAGTTCAGTTCTGTGTGAAATGGAGTTTCCTAGGCAGACAAAAGGTGAACAACTCTGTTTGTCGGATTATGTGAAGCCAAAATCCTCAAACGTAATGGATTTTGTTGCATTTCATATGGTAACTATGGGTAATGCTGTTTCGCAATACGCAAATAAGCTATTTAGTGAAGATAGATATCGTGACTATCTTGAGATCCATGGTTTATCCGTTCAGCTGACTGAGGCTTTAGCCGAAATGTGGCACGCTCGAATCCGTCGGGAATTAAAGATTGATGGAAATGATGCTCTTGATTTGCAGTCCATCCTAAAACAAGATTATCAAGGAGAGAGATATTCGTTTGGTTATCCAGCATGCCCTGACCTTTCTTTACAGGTGCCCTTGATGAATCTGTTACACCCTGAGCGAATCGGAATTGAACTAAGTGAAGAATTTCAATTGCATCCGGAACAAAGTACTAGCGCAATTATTTTTCACCATCCAGAAGCAAGATATTTCAATGCAAAGTGAAAGATCTTTATCGGGCATTTTCTTTGATATGGATGGAACACTGTTTGGAACTGAAGAAATTTGGTTTCACTCTGAAGTTAAGCTAATGACCAGGTTTGGGGTTGATTGGACTAGAGCAGATCATGCAATATGCGTCGGAGGTCCGATGTCAAGGGTGACTGCTTACATGTTAGACAGACTTAAGAATGTAATTACTGCAGATGATTTGTTCGAGTTGGAAATGGAGTACATCGAGAGGGAATTCGCACAAAATCCTATTCCCTGGCAACCAGGTGCTGAAAATTTGGTTAAACAAGCGATAGAAGCTGAAATTCCTATCGCATTAGTGACGGCAAGCAGTAGGCATTTGGTTAATTTAGTGAATGCCCAAATTGATCTCTCAATTTTCGATTCTATCATCACTGGTGACGATGTCCTTAATCCCAAACCTGCACCAGATGCATATGTTCAAGCTATTGAAGAACTCAAGGTAGATAAGCTAAATGCAATCGCGATTGAAGACAGCAATTCGGGGGTTCGGTCAGCGTTAGGCGCAGGGCTCCATGTGTTATGTCCACCAAGTCACACCATTACTATCGAAAACGATGCACTTAAAATCGTTCAATCCTTGCTAGGTATTGAACTTAGTAACCTAGAACACTGGCGGTGGTGAATGTGAATTTTGCTACTGGGGACTTAGTAGTTCTTATGGATGCCAAGGGCAGAAGGAAACTGATAACCCTTGAACAAGGAAAGAAATTCTTTTCTCATACCGGGGCAATAGATCACAATCAGATCATTGGCCAGTCTGACTGTTCAATTGTTGAATCGGAGAAGGGAACAAAGTATCTAGCGTTTAAGCCTTTACTCAGAGATTATGTACTAAGTATGCCCAGGGGAGCAACGATTGTTTACCCAAAGGATTCCGCAATTATTGTAGGTTATTCAGATCTTTTTCCTGGGGCTAAGGTTTTAGAAGCTGGCGTGGGCTCAGGGGCGTTATCGGCAGCGATTTTACGTGCGATAGGAACCGAAGGAAGATTGATCAGCTTTGAAAGGCGAGAGGAATTCGCTGAGATAGCACGCAAAAATGTTGAGCGATTTTTTGGATCTGAAATTAGAAATTGGATTATTCAGGTTGGCGATGTGGCAGATGTCAGTGACATTGAAGTTACCCATGTGATCCTTGACATGCTAGAGCCATGGCGTACGTTGCCCGCCATTTCAAAAGTCTTGCTGTCGGGTGGAGTTTTAGTTACTTATGTGGCAACAACAACACAAATGAGCGTTCTGGTAGAGGCCATAAGAGAATCGGGCGATTACACTGAGCCGGAAATTTTTGAAACTTTACTGCGCCCATGGCATGTTGAAGGACTGGCAGTTAGACCGGAACATCGAATGATGGGACATACTGGCTTTTTAATTTTTGCACGCAAGCTCGCATCGGATGCCAGTCCGTTGCCTAAAAGGCGAAAGGCAGCACATTAAATATGAAATACATAGTGCGATCAAGAATTCGATATGCGTCAATCCCGTTTATCTTAGTTTCACTTATTACTATTCTGCTATCCGCTTGTGGATCGGGGCAGGGCGAGGAGATTCAACCCATGGGTGAAGAGATCTATCCAAACTTATTTTTAACTGAAGCATCAGGTATTCCGATGTTTAGTATTACTGAAACAATAAGTGTAAATGAATTAGTAGCCATAGACCTTACAACAGGTGACGGTGCTTCAGTCTCGCTGCAGGATACTTTGGAGGTGAATTATCTAGGAGTAGGTGGATCAAGTGGATTTTCGTTTGATTCATCCTTCGCGAGAAATGAGCCTGCGGTTTTCCCTTTGCAAGCAGTTATTTTGGGTTGGCAAGAGGGGTTGGTTGGCATGAAAGAAGGGGGCAGGCGAGTTTTAGTTATCCCAGGCAACAAGGCTTATGGACCAACACCACCTCCTGGCTCAGGTATAGAACCCAATGAAACACTCATCTTCCTAGTGGATTTAATCAAAATTAACTAATGAACAAAACAGAGCGCCAATTAAATCTCGTTTTTCTTTTGATGAGCACTAGAAGAGGATTAACTCGCGCTCAAATCAGGAGTGGCATTTCCGATTATAGAGAAGCCACCTCTGACCAATCATTTGAAAGAATGTTTGAACGTGACAAACAAGAATTGAAAGAATTAGGGTTTAATTTAGAGAGTTTTCAAGATCATTATGCAGCAAGTGATGAAATCTATTATCGGATAGTACGAGAAGATTCAACTTTTCATACTTCAGATTTATCTATCCAACAGAAAATTTTGTTCCAAGTGGCTCGCTTGCAGATGCAGGAAGCAGTTGACTCATCACGCAAGACTCTCATTAAGTTGGAAACCCTTCCAAATCTTGATCACATCGAACTATCAGTGAATCCGAAGTTTGAACGATCTTCCATTCTTCAAAATATAATTCAAGGTATTGATCAAGGTCGCATGGTTTCGTTCGATTATTTAAGCTCTGAAGATGAGAATTATCTGAAGCGAGATGTAATTCCAATTCGCATTATTTTCTGGAATCGAAACCTTTACTTAATTGCTTATTCATACTCGAGACAAG
>Ga0315901_10002185_pt1 | contig 27400 bp, 49 predicted proteins | sample LakEriMetagenome_10_FD_203761 | JGI IMG/M metagenome (GOLD analysis project Ga0315901, IMG submission 203761) | Freshwater fungal communities from buoy surface, Lake Erie, Ohio, United States - Buoy 2 MA116 | ecosystem: Environmental > Aquatic > Freshwater > Lake | place: USA: Lake Erie, Ohio...
ATCCAGGTTCCGTAAATGATCGGTACCTTGTCTTTGACCTCGAGAGTGATGGTCTTTATGACAAGGTTACTAAGATTCATTGCATTGTGATCTATGACATCACAGCCAACCAAACTTTTAGTTATGGGCCTGATCGCATTACTGATGCTATTGCTCATCTGGCAACCGCTGATGTTTTGATAGGCCATAACATTTGTTTTTATGACGTACCAGTTCTGCAAAAGCTGCATTCATTTGACTGCAAATCACGCATCATTGACACACTCATTTGCACACGATTGATCTGGCCCAAGGAGAAACTCTATGACCTTGACATCGAACAATATCCGCAGGTTCCACCGAACCAGCGAGGTGCTGCATCCCTTAAGGCATGGGGATGGAGACTGGCCGATCATAAGATCAGCTTCAAAGACTTCTCGGAATATTCTGAGGAGATGTTGGAATACTGCAAACAAGACGTTGCAGTTACAACAAAACTTTGGGCGCACATCGTTAAAGAGAACTATCCAGAACCAGCTCTTAAGCTTGAGCACGACTTTGCTCTCGCCATTAACAAACAAATTAGAGCAGGTGTTCCTTTTGATGTGGATGCATGTCTTGATCTTGTGGATGATCTCCGAGCAAAACAAACAGAACTTGAAACACATCTGAAAGAAATCTTTCCACCACTTGAGCAGCGCACTTGGTTTACTCCCAAGGTCAACAATCAAAAACGTGGCTATGTTAAAGGAGTGCCTTTTGAAAAAGTGCGGCATGAAGAATTCAATCCTGGATCTCGTGACCAAATTGTTAATCGACTTAAGGCTAAGTACGGATGGGAACCAGAAAAGACAACTGAGAAAGGAAATCCAATCCTTAATGATGAAGTGTTAGAGGCTTTGCCTTATCCAGAAGCCAAGCCTCTGGCAGAATACATGCTCATCCAGAAACGTCTTGGTCAAATTGCAGATGGCAACAACGCTTGGCTCAAGCTGGTTAATAATGACAGCGGTTGTATGCACGGTGACGTTATTACTAACGGCTGCGTCACTGGTCGTTGTGCTCACCGATACCCAAATATGGGTCAGGTGCCAGCGGGTTATTCGCCATACGGCAAAGAATGTCGGTCATTATTTCATGCGCCACAAGGATGGGACATGATCGGTATTGATGCCAAAGCATTGGAGCTGCGTTGTCTTGCTGGCTATCTTGCTTTGTGGGATGGCGGTGAGTACGCACGTGTTGTAACAGATCCAGAGATTGATATCCACGTTTACAACCAAGAGCGTTTTGGTGTGGCTACCAGGGACATCAGCAAGCGTTTGCTGTATGCCGTGTTGTATGGCGCTGGTCACCTGAAGGCTGGCAGCATTGTGGATCCGAATGAAAAAGATGAAGAAGTTCTGCGTGAACTAGGAAGAACTGCAATTAATTCATTCATGACTGGTGTGCCAGCATTGAAGAAACTGAAACAACAAATTGATAGTTACATTGCACATCGTGGCTATCTTATTGGATTAGATAAACGCATCTTGTATTGTCGTTCTGCATTCAAGGGATTGAATGTGTTGTTGCAATCAGCAGGTGCAATCTTGATGAAACAAGTTGTTATTAACATTCATAACAACATTGAGTCTGCCCTATCTCTGCCCCATGGGGCAGAGTGGGAACAAGTCTTGATGGTGCACGATGAAGTGCAGATTGTTTGTAAACCGCAACACACTGAGCGCATCAGGGATCAGGCCATGCGTGCATTCCCACAAGCACAGAAATTCTTTGGGTTCCAATGCGAGATTGAAGGCGACTCTCGTGTAGGATCCTCATGGGCTGAAACCCACTAAGTGAAACGTCCTAAGCATGACGTTAAACTGCTTTAACACTTCACATCTGATCTCATGAATTACGTTGACGTTTGCGCCATCCTTAACGAGAATCCTCGTGAGGTATACACCAGTGCAACTTCATCTAATCTCTGTGCGGAAGTAATGCTTCCGCCTGTTGGCAACAAAGCTCCTACACTTCTAACCTTTCATGTTTACGGGAAAGCCTGCGACCGATTCAAAGACTTTTCCAAAGGAAGCCGTATCTACATTCACGGCGCCAAGTTACGGTTTGATTTGGAATCAAAGGCGTACTCGCTCCATGGAGGAGTTATTGCTCAAGTTACTGAAGCATTCCCTGTCCTCAACGACGTCATCTTGACGGGACGTTGCATCAAAGACATTGATCAAACTGATGCACGTGCCTTCAAGACAACAGCAGATGGCTTGATGATTGCCAATCAAACTATCTCTGTTAACACTGGTCGTAACCAAGCTGATCTGTTTAACTTTTATGCCATTAACACGGCACAAGATAAGTTAAACCAAGCTGAACTTCTTGTTAACTTCACGCGTAAAGGAACAGGCATCACCATCCGTGGTCGTCTGGTTACTGACGCATGGACGGACAAGGACTCCCAGCAGCGTCGTAGCATCACCAAGATTCAGTTGGTGCAGATGACACTGGCTCCTAAGAGCGGTGAGTCTCAATCGAAATCTGTGGCATCCCAGACAACCGTGGCATCCACCGATAACGTTGCTAGCCTATGGGGAGGCAAGACCGCTGAAGAACCAGTGGATCCTTGGACCCAAGCCTCAGGTGGTGGCTTGCCTGATCTTCCTGGTCAGTACGGCAGCGCACCTAACTTTGACGACAACGAACCTCCATTCTGATCCATGCCTCTTCAACTTGATTTACAAGAACAAGATCTTCTTTCTTTAGAAGACGCTATTGCGTACGAATTTTTTATGGAGAGTGCATACAACATTATGCACAGTGCTAATGAAAAGGATTTAGACATTGCTGAACAAGTTGCAAAACTTGCTACAGCCTCCTATCTAATTGCGCACATTTTTTGCGAAGCACGTTTAGCTAACTCACAACAAACCAATGACACCGACGCATGATCAGTTCACTCTCCTCTATGAGGATGAGCACACTAAACTTCTGTATGAATTCAAGGCTCTTGTTGCTGATGATGTAATCAATCACCTTGTGGATTTCCTCAAGGGTTGTGGATACATGGAAAGCAGTATCTTTGAATGCATGAGGGAATCCTCTGAGGCGTATTTCGATTCATTAAGTACTCAGCAGTACGTAATGAAATGGGACAAGCCTGATCCAGAATAGGGATCCGTCCTGAGCATGACGTTAAACTGCTCACTCCTGACTACGAAATAACCATGACCTCTTCCATGACTACCAAGAAAACTTCTGCGCTTGCATCCAGGGGACTTGATTCCTTTAAACTTTTTCAAGCTAAAGAATTTGTTTCGGGATACCAAAACCTTGTCACAATCCAACCTCTTAACAAGTCCAAGACACGAGGTTGGTTCGTGCGGAAGTCAGATCTGGACACTTGCGGATGGAGTGCCACTGAAGATCAGTTTGCTGAAGGTTCAGTTATCTGGAACTACAAGCAAACTTTTGGTATGGCTCCCAACACTTCAATTGAAGAAGGACTCAATTTTGTTGAGCCTCGAGTTCAAATCCTTTTACGTTCTCCCCTCATGGTTGAGGAAACCACAGGGATGAGACAAACGATTGGCACCTTTGATGATCCAGAGGTAAAGGCCATGTTTGAAAACGACAAGGTTGCATCTGATCTTGCTAACAGCAAAGGTGAGATGTACAAGCGTAAGTACAGTGTACGTACAAAGTACCTGGTGTACATCCTGACCCAGGACAACAAGCGTGCTCACAAGATCCCCATGGTGTTAACACTCAAGGGTCTTAACGGAACCGATGTTTCCGACAAGGTTAAGCTGTACGAAAAAGAAATGTCCAAGTGCCTGAGCAAAGCACTGGACTCTGAGGTACCGCTGGCATTCAACGAGAAGTTCTATGCCACCACGGTGTTTATCCCTGTGCTTGCCAATGAGATGCGCGGTGCTAACAACGTAGAGATTTGCGCTATCGAATCCTTTGATATCCCTGAGTACAGCTCCCAAGAAGACGCAGTTGCATCATTGGGTCGTCTTTCGATTCCTGATGAAGATCGTGAATCGACTTGGAAGTATCAAGAGATGTTTGATGATTACATCAATCAACATTCTCGCCAAGATGCGCAGCGTCTTGGTGGTGCCTACGGAATCAAAGATGGCGTACAGATTCTTCCCGTGTCTCGTACCACAGATGCAGTCGATGTGAAAGCACTGCCTGCACGTGACGAACTTACTGGAGAGGATCAGAGTTTGTGAGGCGTGTAAGGATGTCACGGTCAACTTGATTACTCATCAAGTCCATGGCATCCTTTACTAAGCCTTTGATAGCAACCTGACGCATCGTGGCGATCTTCGTAAGCAAGGTCGCCATTTCTTTTAACTCACTCATTGAATTGCATTCTTTAATGGAACGTATCATCTTCTCTTGCCAGAAGGCTTCTTCTGGACCCATTTCAAACTGCAACATGGGATTTAATTGTTTCAAATTATTCTACCTGCAACAGTAGACTTGACTTAAACCTTCCATTTGTGTTAAGGATTCAACACATGAAACCAGAAAAGAAAGCTGCTATTAAGGTGGGTGGCACCACGGCACTGGTCACCGCTGCTGTGGCGCTACTGTTACCATCTCCCGCAGCCTGGGCTGCCGTGATCTATGGATCGTATAGGATGGCTAAGGGGGCGTACCAGAAAGCCAAGGAGGACCAGGCCCAGCAGGACTACTGGCGCAACCACTAACTCAACTCAACACCAACCATGTCAACTCAAACCCAACTCGAACTCAACGCGGCGCAAGCGGCGATCTACACGCGGTCAAACATCCGGCGTGCGTTCCAGGATTTTGATGACACTGAAGTCTCCGGCATTTATCTGCGAGGTGACGATTGCCTTGTGGTGCATCGCGATGGTAGTGAGCAGACTTACAACAGGGAACTAATCAAGGTTGCCCATACAAACTACACCCACCGTCTCAAAGATTTCTTTTCCTATCTTGGTCCTAATTATCGTGGCCCTAGTGTATGGCACAACAATGCTTACGTATTGTTTAAAGGATGGAACTACTCGCACGCACTCGGACACCTGACATCTAATGCAAAACTCCAAGCGCATTGGGCTGACAAATTTATACATGTATCAGACACCAACAAAGTCCTCCACCTCCTCCAGTCTGACCAAACGGATATTGGACATTTGGTTGCACCAGACGGATTGCGGCTTCCGAATCGGCCCATTGATTTTGACAGCGACATGGAAGCTGACCAGTCCACACCTGTCGTGGGTGAACCTTGGTGTTCGTGTGGGTCGTATCAGCGTCAGCTCAGCAACGTATCTGACTTTGCGTCCGAGATCGACGGATTCAAACCCTGGTGCATCCACCTGAGTTGGTTCAACAAGTACAGGGAACTGCTATGCAAGCGCACCGAAGCACGGAATGCTAGTCCCAGTGGTACACCTGAGAAGTGTGTTGCCTGGTGGTATGCGCCACCCGCTGACCACATCAGTGATGGACGCTTTGTACTGTTGTATACAAACTCAGGTGCACAAGCTCCGCTCAGTCATTGGCGTACCTACAAGCCGAAGGAGATCTTTACCCAGCATGATGCATGGGATCTGTTCTTCAATATGATGGAGGCTGGCTACGTTCCATTCCCTGGTACTGCATTGCCACAACTCAAGTCTGCTATCAAGAAGCAATGACATTCCAAGTTAATGACGGTACTGTTTTGTTGGGTACTCAATGCCCTAGTACAATACTCACAATTAAGTCTAACGATTCAATGATTGACCCTGAGCTACGCAAGTATGCAACAGAGTTAGTCAACAAACCTTTTCCAAAACAAATGATGCTATCCAACGGCAAGTACTCACTGCACCTTGAACTTGATGAAGACACCTACTGGGGTCTTGTTAAGCTAGGTGCAGAGATCAAAACTGATTGTGAAACTTATGCAGAACACCTCCTCATTGGGCATGTTGAATCCGGACTCGATAAATAAGCTACAGATTGAATGCATTGAGGAAGACGATGGTTCCATGACCATTCACATTGAATGGGATGAAACAGATTCCGATCTTCAATGGTGGACCAACCTAGGTCCAGAAGGCCAAGAAACGTTTATGATTGATGCACTCCGAGAAGCTTGTGATTGCTATGTCGATTGACACCTACGGACTTCCCTCTGAGCAGTACACCGAGTTCTTCCACAAGAACATCCGTGCTGCTGCCAAGCTTTACCTTGATACCTGCAACATTTTGAGCGGCGAAGGGGTCGGCAATGTCGACTTCAAAACTGTCTCAGAGATGTACCAAGAAGCTGTGTACACTACCAATGATGATTGCCGTCGTTACCAAAAGAGTAACAACCCTGACGCATTGAAAGAAAACGACATGTATGGTATGGTTCCTTCTCACCAAGAAATCATTGATATGATTGAAACTTTGGTGACATACACTGAAGCTCTTGACGCCAAGCTCCAGGCGCTAACCGACTACGTCAGTAATCTGGTCACGATTACCACGGTAGGTCTCGAAGGGATTGCCACTACCCTTGACGATACGGTAGACTGAGCACGCATAAACCCTGCAAGGTTGCCGTCCTGGTCATGACGTAAAACTGACCACCTATCTCAACACCACACCATGTTTGAATCCTTGTTTGCCGCCGTACTTCCGGTGATGAAAGACTTGCTTTGGGCAGCGGCTGGCATAGCGCTGACCTATCTCTTCAACAAGTTTCAAACTCAATTCAACTGAACCATGACTCAGATCACACAGGCTAAACTCAAGGACTTAACCGTCATCAAACTCTACGAGCACTACAATGCTCTTGAAAAATCACTGCCTTTACTTACTCCTGAGTCCCAGGAGCTGGCAAAAGCTGAGCTTGAAAGTTGTGCCAACCTACGCTCAGAAAAGATTGATCGTATCTATTACGCAATGGCGTCCCATGAGGATGCATTGGAACGCATCAAGAAAGAAGGTGACCTAATTACGCAGTCCAAGCGGCACCACGAATCCCAACTGCGATCACTCAAAGGCCTGCTAAATTATTTGCGTCGGGTTCTACCACTGGACTCGAACAAAATTACCGGTCGCAATTACCAGTTCACCCTTGTTAAAAAGAAAGAACTTACAGTCGAGGTCTCATCGGACCCGGAGTTTTGGCACACTACAGAAAGAGAACTTTATTGCGTTACAGAAGAGATCACCACAACCAAACGAGTTGTATTACGATCAATGTCAGGAGAAGTTCTTGACGAAAGAACAGAACCTAAAACAACCACTAAAGTCCTCCCTAACCTCGATGCCATACGCAGCGCCTATCAAGAAGGTCGACAGCTCCCACACGGTGTCAAAGTCGTCCAAGAATACTCAGTACGATCCAAGCGCATCTTTGGAGAGCCAAGGGTGGAAATGGTTTCATCCGAGTATCCAGGAGAGCTTCTACCAGAAGATTCCAGCGCCGACTGATTGTGATGACGCTCGCATCAAGATGAGCTGTCATGATCACGCCATCAAAGACTTTGATCTTCAACTAGAGATGAACGGTCTACAGCTGGACATGCTCAAAGAAAACGGTGAGGTTATTCCTTACCACCTTGATGAGCACAGTGATCTTGAAGAAAAGAAACTCAAGCTTCTTGTTGGTAAACGGTTTCACCAAAATTCATCCAATGCTTATTGGTATTACCTCCAACGGGAAAAGTCAGCTAAGTAAATGCCTGTACAATAGGTAAAGCTGTAGGAGTCCCATGGGTGGCGATCAAGTTCTTAATAAGTTGATTGCTGGTTTCACCAATGATGGGACTCCTCTTTCCGCAACGATTGGTTCCAAGATGGAACATGGTGTTGTCATCTTGACAGCAGCCATGCTTGCTAATGAAAACCTTGCCGCATCAATGGATGCAGAAGAGATGGTAGATGCTGCCATCAATTACTACAACCTGATTCAAAAACGTCTTGGTTATTACCAAGAGCATCAAGCGCATTCTCTAGAAAGACTTCTGGGAAGTTAAATTCCTGCTAAGGTAAGTAAGTCTTTATTCCAAGGAATGAAAACCGTTCCCGTTCCCAGATTAACCTTGTCATTTGAGGTTGACATTGAAGTTGAGTACAACTCTTTTGGCGGCAAAACTGCCGATGAAATTGCAGAAGCCCTTCAAGATGAACTGCACAACCTTGTCTTTGAGCTAGATCAGGTTATTGGGATGGACTCCCACTGCACATCCATTGCACCTTACAACTTACATGATGAACTCTGATTACCTTGCCGGCTGGGACGTTAACGCTGAGCAACGCAAGGCTGATTTTATGGAGCACATGTACCAATGCAGCGGGCGTGCCAAGACTGGTCCCGGTGTTGTTGGTCTTTACACTGGTCTATGGGAAAACTTTTGTCTTCGGGAGGCTGGTCCCATCATGCGGGATCGGTACTTTGAAATGATGGAAGCCGTCCGTCTTTACGAAGAAGGTAAGCTCGAACCTATTTCTTAAGGTTTACACTGAACACACTTTTGTTGTTGGGCGTGCCACACTAGTGGTACGTCCCTTTTTATTTATGGACACCACACAAGAACCTATAGACAGCGTTAAAAGCTGGCAAGATTGGTACCGCAAACACCGTATTGTTGCGCAAACGGACAAACCTTTAGAAGCCAAAGACTTACGCGAAAACATGCACGACACCACCAACGCAGTTGAAACCTTGCTTGAAACTGATCCAAAAGCAATGTGGATTGAAAAAGCACGTGAGCATTTTGCTGATACACTTGCTGAATACCAATACGAATTGAGTGGCAAAGACTTCTACAAAGCTTTTTACCAGGCAGCAGTAGAAGCAATGGGCTATTCAGAAAAAGAATATCAACGCACCAAGGAACTGGTTGATATGCTGCGCTATCATCACCTTGGTCAAGACTGATGTCACGTGCTAATGATTCCGAATATCCGCAGTGGATCTGCCATTGCTGTGGTGAGAACTATGGCACGTGGTACAAGCGTGGTACCTATGTAGGACCGCCGCATCACTATGCCACCTACCACCAGGGTACGTGTGGTGTGTGTGGTGCTGTAGATGTAGCGGTCACTGAACCTCGTGACTATGGACATCTACGCGCCAAGTGGCGTAGTGAGATAATAAAGAAAGGAAATAAGAATTAATGCAATGCCGGTATATAGAGAAGCAGGTGAACCTCTTCTGTATGAAGTCGTAAAAGTACAGACTTGCAGTGGTCAACCCCTTGAAGTAACTACTGCAAGTGGTAATACTGTTTATTTCCAGCCTGCGGGAATGGCTGGAGATGCATTTGGAAGGACACGTGTATCAGCACCTCTGACCCTATTTGATTCAAGCCATCGTTATAACGACAATGGATTGTGGTCTACCTCCAGTGGTGCTGGTGGTACGTTTGCATTCAACGCAAACCAAGGTCTTGTTGATCTCAACGTAACCACTACATCTGGTTCTGAGATCATCAGAGAAACCAACAAGGTCTGTTCATATCAACCAGGGAAATCCCTGTTGGCTATGTCAACCTTTGTAATGGATGCTCCAAAAGCCAACCTGCGTCAACGTGTTGGTTACTACGGTGCTTCTAATGGTGTGTACCTAGAGGTCAGTGGTACCACGGGACCTGCTTTTGTGGAACGCAGTGCTGTAACTGGAAGTGTTACTGAAACACGCATAACACAAACCAACTGGAACATTGACAAACTAGATGGTAATGGACCCTCAGGTTTTACGCTTGACATCACCAAAGCACAGATCCTTTGGTTTGATATTGAATGGCTTGGCCTTGGTACCGTGCGTGCAGGGTTTGTTATCAATGGTGCATTCATTCACTGCCATTCATTCCATCACGCCAACCTGATCACATCCACTTATATAACAACGGCATCTTTGCCGTTGCGTTATGAAATTACTAATGTAGGTACTACGGCAAGCAGCAGTACATTAAAGCAAGTTTGTTCGACAGTCCTATCGGAAGGTGGATACGAACTGCGTGGAGCACAGTCTGCCATCGGTACTCCGGTTGCATCACCGCGTGATCTAACAGTCATCTCCACTGAGTACCCTGTTATTTCTATTCGTCTTAAATCAACCCGTCTTGATGCAATTGTTATCTTGACCGCCTTATCAATCATGGGTATTACTAACAATTCAAATTACAACTGGAAAGTAATTACAGGTGGTACAACCACAGGTGGGTCATGGGATACCACTGGAGCAACTTCTTCCGTTGAGTACAACATCACTGGCACTTCCTTTACCATGGGGACAGGACGTGTGTTGGCAAGTGGTTTTGCCACTGGTTCTAACCAAGGTTCAACTGTTGTTGACATTCTGAAAGAAGCTTTGTTTTCATTCCAGTTAGAACGCAATGGTCTTACCAGTACTGCCACGGAATTAACATTGGTATGCAGCAGTGCCCAAGCTGGCTCTGATGTCCTTTCTTCCATGGATTGGGAAGAAATCTCTCGCTGAGGGATTGATTTGTTTTTGGTAAACTAGAACTATTGATTAAAAGCTATGTATACCCCTGGCCCTCAAACGCAACAACCACCCCAGATGGGGGTGGAACCACTCAATTCTGGGGTCACCCCAGAGCCTCAAGCAAAGCCCAAGGCTCCTGGTAAATCAAAGAACGGTGACGTCGGGGCCTTCATCCAGCAATGTATCTCCCTTGCCTCCTACCTCAAGGAACTTGAGACACAATCCCATCTCATTCACCTGAACTACGAGGGGCCTAACTTCCTCGGGGTGCATGGGTTCCTTAAAGACCAATACGAAGCTCATCTGGAACAGTTCGATACGTTAAGTGAGTTCATCAGGTCCATGGACTACCTGATGCCCATGTGCGCCAGGGGACTGGCTGATGCTGGTCCTGGAATCCAACATGTTACTAGCTACAAGGGAACAGAGATGCTCGCCACGTACTACAAGAACCTGGAAGAGCTAGGCATGAAGTCCAAAAAGCTGGAGCCTATTGCTGCCAAGGTGGGTGCCATTGATATTCAAAACTACATGGCTGAGCTGTGTGGTCAAGCCTTTAAGGCTGCTTGGTTTGTTAAAGCTACTTTGCGGAACGGTTGATGGTAGAACTTTTTCAACAATTTTTAAATCGTGCACAACGTGGTTACGGACAAGTAGATAAAAACTTATTTGGTGGTTTATTGCCTGGTGGCGCTGCTCGTCAAAAACCAAAACAACCTAAATGGAAACAAGATCTTGGATCAACTAATACAAAGCAAGAGCAACCATGGGCTGGACGACCTGGACAATTTCGCAATAGTTGGCAGCCTCTTAATGTTATTGACGCAATAGATAAAGCAGGTGCAAATCCTCTGGGTCTGGCACAAGCAAACCCAAATGACATCAAATTAGTTTCTAACTACTACAGGCAAAACCCACAAGTTGCAAATCAATACGATCTAAGGACAAATTTATTCCTTCGCTATATGTCTGGTGTTGGCACTAAAGATCTTGAAATCGGTCCAGAAACTGGTCGTGAAATTTACGATGTAATTACAAAAAGCCATGAGCCTATCCAAGGAATGAAAAACTGGACAGATGGAGCTGCAATGGAACGTTTGTACGCTACATATGGTCAAGACAGCGGTGCATTGCAGCGTCTCGGCAAAGGCCATGTACCTGTCAGATACGACAATAATTTCGGAAATATGAATTACGGTAAAACTGAAACAGCTTTTGGTCTGGGACAGTTTTGGGCAGAACCACAAAAAGACAATTCCTACATTGTTTCCGACAAATACGACTTTTTCTATGCACCAAAAGACAAAGGTGGTACTGATGAAGCCACCAATAAAAGACTTCAGGATGCTACCAAAAATAAAATTATATTAAACCCTGTACAAGCTGGAACAAAATTACTTACAATGGGGGTGGGTACGCCATATCCTATTCGCTTACAAGTCTACTCAGACGGACGAGTTGAACCAATCAATGCTCGTTAACTAACCCAGTGCTCAAGCCTGTGGCAGTTGCAGCATAGCGGAATACACTTACTGATCTCTTCCTCTACCCTGCTCCAGGCATAACCATGGTTCACCATGGATGAGATGTTATTGTCCTTGTCACCTATGTGGTGAAACTCAAGGACACGATGATCATTCAGCCCACACTTCTTGCACTCCAAAGTCTTCTTGTACTCCAGAAGCTTTTGTCGATTTTTATCGATACGTTTTTTAGCAGTGTCCCAGGTCACGTATAGTTTTTGTGCACGTGTACATATAATTTATCAGTTTTCTCAATAAACGTGGTTTATTGAGATTCTTAATAGCACCTGGGTAGGAGTCGAACCTACATCGCCCTGCAGCGGCAGTAACCGTCTTATCCAATTAGCTCGGACCAGGTGATCGGGAATGCAGGGATCGAACCTGCGACTTTCTGCTCCCAAAGCAGACGCGCTACCGCTGCGCTAATTCCCGGTGTTAGGGCAAGGATGTCCGCCTACGATGATCTACGGTGCGGCCGAGGGGATCCTTTGTTTAATGCAACGTTCCTTGTTGCACCCTGATCGGTCGTGCTGGAATCGAACCAGCTTTCTTGTGCATTGTCTGCCCGTCCTTACCAATAGACTACCGACCGAGTGACCCCCTGGTTTGTGCATCATCCTGAAAACCATTTTGTTGACGTCAACAAAATGGTCTACGTATAGGAGCTAAGCATAGGAGGTGTTGCTAATAGATGGATGCAGTGTAACTGGCTTACCGACAATCGGGCTGTGAGTTAACCAGGCGTATCCAGACAGTGACTGCACCTCTATCTTGGGTTCTCCTTCTAGGCTATCTGCCTAACGAGTCACCCAAGTTGCCCCATCGGAAAGAGAGGGGGAACTCACATATTATACACACAACTTACGTCACGGTACTTCAATAACGTGTCATACATGAAATGATCTGATGTCTCAATCATTCGTGAGTTTTCAACACTGTACTCATTCAAGTCAATTTCGTATCCAGGATTCTTGTCAATCCTGTTGCGTAACCAGGCGTCATCGTACCAAATAATTTTGTTATTGGGGTACGCGTAGAAGTTTCCGTTGTCCATGCGGAAGAAATGCGCACACTTGTGCTCAGGTGTTTCACTAAAGTTAGTATTAAGTATTGACTTGGATTCCCAGGACCAATCCAAAGTGAACATGTAAACGCCTTGATTTTTTTCTCCGCGATAGTTAATTAACTCTGCACGTAAGTTGGCAAGACGTGAACGCACCTGTACATCAATGTAGGGGGAAAAACAATCCCACCACATACACTCGTTCAATGCAGAGACGGGTGCATCTGGTTTCCAGCACAACGCATGGATCGGGCGACGGGTCCAGTTGACGCCATTCTCTAGAAACACCTCAAACAAAGGGACGCGTTTCTCCAAGGACGCAACGGAGTGGACGTCGCAAGGCGTTACCTCGCCATGACCCTGCTTGTGGTTGTACAAAAACTCGTTGCGTATGTAGCAAGTAAAGGTAGGCAAATTGTGGTTGAGATACGCCACAAAAAATCCCGGTTGTTATACCGGGATCCTAGCTTCCTTCTTTGCTCTTGTGAGCACTACGTATTTGTAACGTGAAAGGGGTTTCGACTATTACCCCTAGAGCTGAATTGCTCCACGTGTCAGGATATCACAACACGGGCGTCACTTTTTCTTTTTGGCTGCCGCTTCTTTTTTTTTGGCAATCATTTCTTTGAACTTGTCACGTGCTTCGGTCTGCTTAGCAGATGCACCACCTTTCCCCTTAGGGGGCACAGCACCTTTCTTGGGAGGTACGGGTTTCTTTTTTTCCATGGTAAAAAGGAATCTTTGTTAAGTATAAAGGGACTACTTATCCCTGTAGCGTTTTGCTACACGGGCAGCACGTCCTGCTTTCTTTGCGGTATCTGTGTTAGGCACAAATTGTTTGCCTTTACGACTGCCAGCTCTTTTCTTTTGGTCGGTCTCCACACGTTCTTCTTTAGACAGTGATGCCCACGCAGACTCTGGTAGGTAACGCTTGGTATAACCCTTTTGAATTGCTTTGTCTGTCATGTTAATGTAGCGGGTTTAAACTGAAGTGCATTCATAATTATTTCTTTTGTTCTTTGAGAATAATTACTATTTACAAGCTCAGCTAATTTAAAAGGATATTGATACCTTAATGCCGCTTCTCTTACCTCAGGATCATTGGCGCTTTGTTTTGCAATTTCCTGCATAAAACCTTGATTAGGAAAGGCGTCAGGCGTATAACCTGTTGAATACTTGCCAGCTAATTTCATCACTTATTTTCTTTGTATTTTTTAGCAGCAGACTTAGCCTTGCCACGTTTCTCATACTCGTCTTTTGTCATCCACTTTTCTTCGCCCCACTTCTCTAGAGACTTTTGTTTCTCACCTTTGCCGCCTTTGTATCCACCACCAGCTTCTTTGTATTCACTAGCAACAAGCTGAGCCTTACGGGCAGACCACTGACCAGGCTTGCCACCTTTGGAGCCAGCCATCACGCGATCTTTGATTCGTTCACGTAACTCAGGTTTTGAGTACTTGCTATCATCCTGCGCCATCAGGATCTTTATTACGTTCTTCTAGTATTTTAGCCCACTTACATGGACGTGATAATACTTGCTCTAGCTCCTTGTCAGTTGGGCAAGGAATAGGAAGACTGAACAAATATTTTTCGAGGCGTTCAGCCTCGGTAATGATTCGTCTTTTCGTCATCTCTCTTGGCAAATTGCTGCATCAAATCATCAACCTGCTCCAGGGATTCCAAGCGGCATAGGATGTCAGAGATGGTGGTAATCGTAACAGGATGCTCAGTACGCGCAGCAAACGCCAATGCATCACGCATGCAATTAGACGCTTGTTCAATGGACTCTTTAACTTGAGTGGAAAGAGACATTTCGGAGCTACGGGGTCCTCTTACTATAGTAAACATAACAACTTTCTGAGCTGTTTATATTATGCGTCAAAACAAAAACCTTGAAAAGTACGGATATCTAGTACCAAATCCAACCAATTTGGTAGGAATCAAACCATGGTTCAATGCCAATTGACCGCATAAGCTCGTAGACAAGACGTCCTTTGCCGTGACGACGTCCATCTGGAGCTTTGATATTGTCGTCAACAACGATCAAAGTCCCTGGAGCAAGCAAAGAATGTGCTGCAAACATCTCCTTGAGATGGTGGGCAGCCGGTGCCCAGTCATTGTTCCAATCTGTGATGTTGTAAGAATCCAGGTAGAGGAGGTCGCATGTACCAGTAAAGGTATCAAGTGCTTCTACGGAGTCAGATTCAATAACATCGGCATGCTTGGTAGATAGTCGAGCCAGGGCGCAAGCATCTGGGTCAATGTCAATTGAAATCAGCTCGCCTTCTCCACGGATGTCGATGTAGTTATCGAACAGAAGTGTTGAGCAGCCATCACCCGTGTAATTGTTTTCTTCTCGGTATGTACCGGTTTCAATGATGACTGGATTACTGCGTTCGTCTAGGTACTTAAAAATCTTTTGGAAGGTATGCTGACGTGCACCCAGCTTGTTTTTAATGGGTTTGAAGTAATCGTCCCAGGTACGTGTCATTGTTATAAGTCGACTCGAGTGTAAGGAATCTCCTTGGATTGTAGCTCTATTTCGTAAACGTCTGCCTCGATGGTTTCAACATCTTCAAAAGCTAAGCCTTCAAAGCAGCCGGTACGACATTCGTCATCAAATTCAAAATAAAAGCGCGTTAAGTTTGACATCATGGGTTGTGCACCAGATAAAAAGGAAGGTCAGTGCAAGCATGGCGAGACGACCATTGACACGCTCGGCATACCAAAGGTGATCATCAAGGTTTGTATGCCACTTCCAGAAGCGAAGGTCAGGTGACATCTCTAGGATCCACTCCCAAAGAGCAGGAAAAAGCCAGCCAAAGCACGACGCATACCCCTGGATGCCAAGGAGGAATTTGTTCATTGACGAGATGCGACTTCCATAAAGAACAAGTAGGCATCCATGCTAATCACGACGAGCATGGCGCCAAGGATTGAGGCGATTGCGTAGTTGAATCCGTCCATCACACATAGTTGACTCATCTGCTAAGCTAGCAGCAATATACAAAACCATCAATGGTTGCTAAGATAAATACATCGGATCCTTGGATTAAAGCCAAGGACGAGCAACCTGAGATGATGCGGTCACTCAATCGGACCGCAGCCAGAATTACGCTTAACGGCAGACGTCACTATACAACGCCGTTACCCACTGGACCTGCGCCGTCCGTAACTACTATTATTGGTGAGACAGCTTCCGAAGCAAATAAACGGAAGCTCGAAATGTGGTCCAAAAATAATCCAGGTGTTAAAGAAGCTGCTGCCGAAAGGGGTACTGCCATCCATTATGGAATGGAACAATACCTCAAGGGGAATAAAAATCCGGAAATTAAGGAAGAGTATGCGGACTTTTGGGCAGGTATGCCGCCAATCCTGGATCAATTTGAGGAGATCCTTTGGGCCGAGTCGCCTGTTCTGGATAAATTTAACTTCACTATTGGTTCTGATGACGTTGCTCGCGTGTGGGGCTGTGACTCAGAAGGTCGTGCTTGGGCTGGTGCTCCTGATATTATTGCTGTTGCCAATAACAAACTGACGCTTGCTGACCTAAAGACCAGCGTCAAACCCTATAGCCGCAAGTGGCCAAAAGATTTGGAGAAGGGGTCCCAGGAGTGGAGAGACCTGCTTGGTGGTCACATGAAATTTAAAAAAACTTGTAAGCAGCTCGCTGCCTACGACATAGCTATCGAGCAGACTCTTGGTATGACCGTACAGCAGGCCGCCATCCTGGTGTCAACTCCTCTACGTACTCAGATTTTTAAAATCTCCAGGAGATTCTTAGATTCTTTACGGGAAGATTGGTATGCGATTGTTGCCGAATACTATTCGCAAATTGAAAATTGTAATGTGTACGACGCAGATCTGATCTGATTGGGGCCAGGGGGTCTCTCCTGCCTTGGTAAACTAATGGCTTACAACCCCCAAGGAAAGATGGAGTGCCGGAAGCGCCTGGCATGGACGATCGCCTGTGAGCAGGCCGTTGTCACAAAAGAAGATGCAGTCCAGATCTACAACAAGGTAATGAAAGAATTTGAAACAATAGATAAGCGGCAACAATACAAAGAGCGTGAGTCTAATAAGACTCAGCTAACTTAATAATCTCTTGATGGGCTTCATGGGTTGGGAGCCGTAGGATAAGAAGACACACAACCAGGCCCTCCCCATGGACGTACACGTCGGCTTGGGTGAGTGGATGAATAGTCTCACGAGTCGCATGCTAAGTGCGATGGACGGGGACTGTTTTTATCTGCCCACCCTCATGCATCTTCATGCGTACACAATCTTAAAAGAGGCCTCCTTCCCCGACCGGGACTTTAAAGTAGTAATCAAGAACTCCACAGAAGTATGACGAACCAAAATTTGAAGGCTCTTAAGCCAGGTGAAATCCGACTAGATTACATCCCACTTGATTGGCCCCTCACTCCCCTTGGACCCAACAAAGATCCCTACATCCAGGGCTGGCAGAACAAACCATTCAGTGTTCGTGAAATTGAAGAGGAGCTGGCAACAGGTGACTGTCAAGCAATTGGGTTACTTGGTGGTCCTGCCTATAACCATCCCTATGGCTTGGTCTGGGTTGATGTTGATGGACCTAGTGTCTACCCACTCATTGAGCAAATCTCCGGCCTTCCCCTCCAAGACGCGCTGCCTGCCACCCTTACCATCTTCAGTGGTAAAGTCGGCCGCGAACGGAAGCTCTACAAATTAAACCGCGATAAACACAAGCATTTCCTACGCAACAAGTACACCTGGCACGGGGAAGAAAACAAAGAAAAGCTTGAGATCCTTTGGAAAAAACACCAGGGTGTTTTGATGGGTGTTCATCCAGAGACGGATGGATACTACACAGGTGAAAAGCTGGGATTTGAGTGGTCCGACAACCTGCCTGAACTGCCGGAATGGATCCTCAATAACATCATCACCAAAAATGCCAAGCAAGGTAAACCTGCCCAAGAAGTATCACGTGTGATCGGCGGGAACTTCGCCATCCAAAGTGTCATTGGGTTGGATCGTGATATCCAACTTGCGTCCGAAGCAATGTGGGGTATGCCTCCAGAAGCGACGGATGACTATGACATCTGGATCATGGTCGGTCAGTCGCTCCATAGCTTGGATGAATCGCTGCTGGATGAATGGGATGAATGGTCCAAGCAAAGCGATAAGTACAAAGATGGTGAATGCCACAGGCGTTGGCTTTCCTTCAGTAAAGGTGGTGGTCGTGGTATTGGCTCACTAATCCATATTGCCCAAGAAAATGGATGGAAGCCATCACAGGACTATCGCGTACAAAGCGTTGATGACGCAACACTAGAGGCAATTGCTTCAATCTTACCCAACCTTGAAGGCGACACATTAGAGCACATGGAAAGAGTATTGGCGCAAAATGCGGAAACACTTCAAACATCTAAGAGTCCTGTAAAAACAAAACCATCAACACGCAGCAGGAAAAAAGAAACGGATGGAGAAGAACCTAAAGATGCCAGGGGGCACAACAGGCCATCTCATGAGATAGCTGATCAATTGCTTGTTGCGTACGCAGGTGATTTGTTGTTTAGTCAGCCCCACAACCAGTTCTTTCTCTATGACAAGAGGAAGGGTCTATGGGAGAAAAAGACCAAGATCGAGATGTATGGCAGCATCAGGGATAACCTGAAAGATCTTGCTGCTTCTGGTTGGTTGCCCAGGGGGTTTAACCACAACCTAATGGAGGACATGTACAAGCAACTCCAAGCGTTGGTGCCATTTGATGACTGGTATGACGAAACGGACTATCTGCTCTTTACCAATGGTTTGTTAGATGTTAGTACCAGGGAATTGCTTCCCTTCCAGCGAGAACTGCATGTAACGCAACAGATGCCGTATGAATATGACCCATCGGCTACCTGTGAAGAAATCATTAAGTGGCTGAAGCATACGCAACACAATTCGTGGAATCGCACTCAAGTGCTGAGGGCATGGCTCAGGGCAACACTGCTTGGTAACTACGAGATCCAGAAGTTCTTGGAGATTGTGGGTCCAGGTAAGTCGGGTAAATCCACCTACGCAAACTTGGCAGTGGCATTGGTAGGACGCAGTAATACCTATTCCACAGACTTCGAGAACATGGAGAAGAACAGGTTTGAAGCAGCGGCCTACATGGGTAAAAAGCTCCTCCTGTTCCAGGATGCGGATCGTTGGGGTGGTTCAGTATCCAGGCTAAAAGCAATCACCGGTAATGACTGGATTCGTTCTGAGCGCAAGTACCAAGGGGAAGCGTTAGATCCATTTCAGTACCATGGGATGGTCATCATTACAGCTAATGAAGCTATTCAGTCCACCGACTATACTTCTGGTCTGGCTCGTCGCCGTCTCACTATTCCGTTTGACCGTCCATTTATGGGTGGACAAGCAGAACAAAAGGAGCTGATCAAGTTTGATAACAAAGGAAATCCAGAAGGTGAGTTTGCGTCCTTGCTACCAGGGCTTGTGAACTGGCTGCTGGATATGCCGGAAGCTGACATGCGTTCCTACCTCATGGAAACCGCACAACATGTGGACTTCTTCCAGAAGTATGAGAAGGAGCAAAGCCTGCGTTCCAACCCACTGTTGGATTGGATGAGCCAACACCTTGTTTATGATCCGGGCATGTTCTCGTACGTTGGTACTTGCAAGAATGCTATGGGGTCAAGCAACTTCTACCAAGAATGGGAAAGGTGGTTGTACCCAAGCTACGCGGAGTTCTGCCGTAGCTGTAACGTTGGCTTTGTGGGACGTGCTCGATTTGAAGTTCTGTTCTTTGATATCTGCAAACACCAGCTCAAACTCAATGTTTTCAACAGGAAAACAAACGTTGGCTTGCAAGTGTTTAACGTCATCGTCAGAGGTTCAAACGCTAAGTACAAAGACTATCCTTCCGTTGTTGAAGTAGCAGCTAACCCGCAGGAATTTATTCAGCTATACGGAGTAGACATTAGTGCGCCTACCAATGCGACAATGGAGAATATTGCGGAAGTCATGTGAGCAATGGACGGCACCTAATCCTGGATCTCTATGAATGTGATCAAGAGATCCTGAATGATTATGAGGAGCTTCAACGTTTGCTTGAGGCTTCTCTTGTCATGGCAAAAGCAAATGTCCTACGAATCTTTGGGGAAAAGTTTGAGCCCCAAGGCGTGACGCTATTGGCATTGCTGGCAGAATCGCATGCATCAATCCATACGTGGCCAGAGATTGGCTATTGCGCTATTGATCTTTACACCTGTGGTGACACAACGCAGACGCATCGAGCGGCTGAGTTTTTGAAAACAAAACTCAAAGCAAAAACAGCGGAAGAGAAAGAGTTGGTACGGTCAATAACACCTTCTGTTTCGGTATAGTAAATCGAGAGTAACTCGATTGCCTTGACAAAGAAAACTAAAGTGTTGTGGTGTGGCGATATCGTCGCCATGACTGGCTTTGCACGTGTCACTGAAAACGTAATTTATCGTCTGAAGGACGACTTTGACATTGTTGTTCTTGGTCACAACTGGTGGGGTGACCCATGTGAGCAGCAGAAGGATTTTAAGATCTATCCTTCATCCAATCGATTTCAGACTGCACCATTCGGTGAGCAACGCATCAGGGAGATCGTTGAACGTGAAGAGCCGGACATTGTCTTCACAATCAATGACATGTGGATAATCAATGAGCAGTATCGTCAGATCCAAGACCTGCATAAGCAAGGGAAGTTTAAGTTTGTGGGGTATGCCCCCATGGATTCGTATGGCTGGATTGGTTGCCTGAATGAAACAGCCAATGATTGGGATGCCATTGTTTCTTACACAGAATTTGGTGCGCACGAATTTGTGAAAGGTGGCATCAACAAACCCATCGCTGTCATTCCCCATGGTGTAACACCAGGGCAGTTCTACCCTCAGGACCGGAATGAATGCCGTCGCAAGCTTGGACTCAAAGAAGATCTGTTCATCGTCTTCAATGGGAACAGGAATCAGTTCCGTAAACGGCAAGACATTACGATCAAAGCCTTTGCCAAGTTTGCCGTTAATAAGCCAGAAGCACAGCTCTACCTCCACATGGGCCTGAAGGACCAGGGCTGGGATCTGATGGGCGTGTTTGCCAGGGAGATGTCACGGGTGGGTCTCGATCCCAACGGACGCATCATCATGACGACGCAGACGGAAGGCCCGCCGAACGTATCAGTGGAGATGCTTAACACCATCTACAACGCGTGTGACGTGGGCGTTAACACCTGCAAAGGTGAGGGCTGGGGTCTTGTCAACTTTGAACACGCTGCCTGTGGTGTGCCGCAGGTAGTGCCCGACCATACGTCATGCAAAGAGATCTTCGAGGGCTACGGCGAACTGATCCGTTGCGACCACATCGATGTGGACACCAACTACGCACGTGAGATGCCATGCCCGTCCTCTGACCACCTTGCTGAGATCTTGGAGTACCTGTACCAAGACAAAGGCATTCGTGAATGGGTTGGCACACGCTGCCGGGAACGTGTGATGGATCCGCAGTTCTCATGGGACACAGTTGCGTCTCAATTTGGCGGCATCTTTGAGGATGTCATGAACCAGGTTGATCATTCAGTCCCGGTTGAGATCAGTGAGAAGCCACGGAAACGAAAGAAAAGCCGGACTCTGCGGAAAGAGATGGCAGCCGCTGTAAGCTAATCAGGTCCAAGGGGACCAGGCCTCTGCATCTAGCAGGGGCTTTTTTGTGTCCATAAGAAGGTATGCGCGGCAAGTGAGGGAGTCAACCGCCTTGTGTAAGGGAGACTACCCCCGTATTTACCATAAGGAAGTCGTGAGCAGTTTTTGTCGGAAAGTGTCTCTAATGAGAATGACTCTCAGTATCAAGTGAGACGCAAATGAGACAAAACTAAGAAGTGAGACACTTTTCAAGAAAAGTTGCTCACGACTCTAATAAAATAAATAAGAGCATAGACTCCTTCCCACAAGGCTGCTAGACTCCCTTGGTAACCTAGTTCCCTTGGTTTCAATGGCCCGTACTTACCACGAGATGCCGCCGTTGTGGTGGCTTGAAGAAGAGTTGGAATTGTCGGATCAGCATCCAAGTGGTTTGGTGTGGAAAACAGCCAGTCGTCATCACGAGCCCGGTGATCAAGCTGGAATCCTTCGCTCGGACGGCAGGTTTTACACCATTTCTTTGCTGGGTACAAAGTATCCAGCACATCGAGTGGTGTACTACTTACGTACTGGTGTGAATCCTGAGAACAAAGACGTGCTGCACGACAAAGACAATGTTGCGCGTGACAACCGCTTAAAGCTCACCTTGTCTCAACGCAAAACACGTCCCGCACCCAAGTACCGGCGTCGCTTCAGGGATGAAGAAGGGCAATTGGTTTATCGCGATCCTGAAATGATCTACACGTTTGTTACCAAAAATCTCAACTGAGACTCAACATGGCTGACATCACCAAGCAACTCATTAACGCCGCCAAGTCAATTTCTATTGTCCCGTACATCCCTGACATCAATGAAATGGATGCTGATGAACTGGCATCACATGGTTTTTATCGTGGTTACTACTGTGTCCACGGCCATCGCATACGCCATAAAGAACAGCAGTGGTGCTATGAATGTGTGCGCAAGATCCAAGGCAATGCTTGTGGTTTTGACATTAACTATCTCAACAAGAACTATAAAGCCAGGTTATTGGGTCTCTGGAACCAAATCGCTATTGGTGAGTGGGATGAGTGTTGGGAGGTCCCCTGGTTAGGAGGCAAACGCATACGTTTCCCTTCGTACCGCACGTTGTACAACAACAAGACCAATGACAACATTAGTGTTCACAAAGCGATTTACCAATGCGCTTGGGGTGATGTCGGCAAAATGTTTGTGACACGCACATGCAAAAACAAAGCCTGTCTTAACCCTCTCCATCTAGTCTCAAGTTGGAATCGCACCTTCCCACCTAAAACTATCCACCCATTTTGCGTTGAGTTTGATCCAGCAAAGTCAATGCATTATGCGCAAAATCAACTGAGAGACAAACCTCTTTCTATCGTTGAACAACAGTACAAAAACACTATTCAACATCCGTTAGTACACAAAAATACCCCGGATTATGATGAAGAACAGGAGTTGTATTACGGTTCATATGTCCAGGAGTTCGGTAAGTCAACCACAAAGAACTCAGAATAATCCTTTAAGTCTTGGTACGTTCAGTCAAACCTCACTGCGCTACCTTAAAGGGACTCTTGGACCACAGTGGAAAGTTGTTGGGCGTGCTGATACCAACCAAACATCTAATGGTGGCATTGGTGGAGGCACGTTCAATCATTGGTTTGTTGTCACGCTTGCGGAACCTGGTTGGATCATTCTTACCAAAGGACCACCACGTCCCCAATACATTCAAGTTTCTGCTTACGACCTAAACAAAACACCTATCCAAGGCAACGCAATCTTTGATGCTGATTCTGTCCAAATAGATACTAACGGTTCAACTTACATCCCGTATTTAGATACGGTGATGAGTGCGCAGTCTGATCTTTACAACACGTACATGCGCAATCGCCTAGATCGAGGCGATGATCGTTACTACCCATTAAGCGCCGGCAGCTATCTCATCTGTATTTCATCCACGCGTAACGAAACACTTGCGTATGAGCTTGGTGTTGTCATTGAATTTCCAGTTGACGAATCGTTTTTTGAGTTAGAAGATGTTGATGGTTCCGTTTGTTTACAAGAAACTGAAATTGACGCTGCAGAAATTGTAGGCCCCATTTTAAGCAATCTTGTAATTGCTGTTAATTCTTTTTCTGAAACAAGTTGTGAAATTGCTGCTGGCGTAACAGTGACCGTTAACGCAGGAGTAACCTGGTATATCGGTGAACGTATTCCTGCTGCCGACTATGACAACTATAAAATTATTCTTGAGGTAGGAGATGATGCGTATTACGACACAATTCATGATCATTCACTGTCAGAATGGCAAGATGCATGGGAGAGGGAACACCAAGACACTGATCGATTCCCTGAACTCTTTGTACCTTTGACTAACAGACCATGATCAAACAACTGCTTGCTTTGTTTCGCAAAAAACCACCTAAGCATTATCCACATGTTGCGTGGTTGCGCTATTGTATAGAAAACCCTGACGCTCCAGGGTGTCGTATCTATGACGTCTAATGGAACCAGAAAAGAAACCTGAGGTCAAAGAACTCAAACCTAGGCCTGTTTACACGGAAGCAACTGAAAAAGACTGGGAAGACTTCTTTGCTGTGCAAGAAGATCTTGACAATTTATTTGATCGATGAAACGCAAAACAAAACGTTTTACGTTACGTACCAGAAACAAAGAAGTTGCTGTTCTACAAGCAAAGCCTTGGGTTTATGTACAAAATCCAGGGGGAAAAGGTAGTACATGCGTATGGCTTGTTTGTCTTGCGGTAAGCAAATCAAAACGTCAAATTAATGACTGGCTGAACTGTAAAAAGAATAAAAGGTCTCGTTCATTATCAAAGAACATGACTGGTCATTCAGGTCCGCAACCTTTGTATTGGGCTTTTTATCAACTAAAACGTATTGAAGAGTATATTCCTGATTGGGATAGTCTTTGGTTTTGGTTTGATGCAGTAGAAAAAGATAAACAACGCCGTGTTTACATTAAAGGTTTTAGCAAATACGGTAATCCAAATTGGCAGTACTTATCGGAAAAAGATGCATTTTATTTTTTCAAGAATCCAGTCTTACAATAAAAGAAACGGGAGATACCCATGCATTCCTTTAATGAGTATTTAGAAGTAGCACTGGCTATTCATGCTGCTTGTTCTGCTATCTGCGCTTTAACCCCGACACCTAAAGACGATAAACTTGTGCGCAAGCTTTATCGAATTATTGAAATTGGTGGTCTTGTTATTGGGCGTGCCAAACAGCGTTGATTAATCAGGCAATGCCTGAAACCAAAATACGCACCCGCCTTGTTCTTCTACCCAATCTCTGGTTTCATATGCGTGCTCCTTTGGTAAGGTCACGCATTTTTTATCGTCTCCAATTTGCCAGCACATATTGACCCTTATGCGGGGTTCTTTGTATTTTTTCACGTTAGTAATCCCAGCGTACGCGTGGTTTGCCTTCTCTAATACCAAGATGCACGAATCCTTTTGGTGCACCATATCCTAGCGAGTAAGGCCAGTTTTTGTCACACCAGTCTTGCACAGTGTGGACACTGACCCCATCAACGTAAAAGTCGATAGCTCCCTTGGAAGGAGCACTATAGGTGTGCTCACTGTTCTTAGTACCTCCTACTTGTGTGTTAATAGGCTCTGGACGAGAAGCACTGGTAATAATCAATGGCTTGTTACCAAACTGTTTACGTACTTTCTCAAGGAATAAACACAATTCTTTTGCTGTGTCGCATTGATATTGCTTGGTAAAACGCCGAGCTTCCTGGTTCAAAGTTAATTCACCGTACGTGATGTTAGGTGTGATCTTGTACGTGAATGGGCTCCAAGGATTGAAATTGTTGTTGTGTGGGTTGGCATCTTCTTTTTCTCCAATGTTTTGGAGCTGTCGATCCATGATCTGAATCAACTTGGTGGCATAGTCAGGATCAGTTGCGTAGCCTTCTTTTACTAGTAAACGAGCGCATTCATTCCTGCTAGAGGCACGGTTCACGCCTTTAAAACGCCCAAAGTCTTTGTACCAGCGATCAACAAGGTAACAAATACAGGTTTGTAGGTCGGGAAAATCAATAAAGCCTGCCTTGATTGTGACCCATTGACCGTTGATGAATTCTTGAGTACTGACGTTAGAGCCAGATCCTTTTAAACCAAAGTAGTTGTTTTTACCAGATGTGTGTTTACCCCAGCCTGACTCAAGTGCCCACTGTGCAGCAACACATTCAGGCCATTTAGCACCAGCTTGTTTCGCTGCTGAAAGAACACCATCCCAAGTGTTGGCGGTTTCTGGTTGAGGTTTTGGTTTATTGCGGTATTTAACAGAAAAAAATTCCAGGGTCTCAGGTGTTAACTGAGACTGGAGCCAATTCCATGCGTCAATTTGATGCGGTTCTTCTACAAAGAACTTAGCAGCGTCCGTAAGTTTGATTGACATATCGACCTAGAGCTTTTGTATTACTCTAAATCAGGTCAATAAACTACTTGGGGTTTACATAACCAATGCTGTACGGCAATGGCGGAAGTGGATCGGGTGCGCCCCAGGGTAGTCCAAACTCATGTGTTGGATGCAGAAGCTCTTGTAAGCGAGCTTCAATATCAGCTTCAATTGCTTTTACTTTATCTGCACCTAGGGCATCACGGCACCAACCCACTGCAGTTTCCTTGTTAAGGCTGGTGTAAGGAACCCATTTCTTTGCATCTGCCGGAGAAAGCTCAACGATACCTGTTGTACTAACGGTATGTTTACCTTCTGTTTTGTAGGCAGTCCAATGAATAGAAATGACCTCACCACCTGGATAGGCAATGCTATCCGGCAGTTTACGGTCTAGGTTCCTAATACCCCACTTAACAGGATCCATTGATCACTCTTCTGTTTCAACCTTTCCTTCAGCTTGAGTCTCTTCCTCTGGAGCAAACTCAATCGTGTCAATCAATTGACCGATAAGGTTTGCAGAAAAGGCAATGAGGTTGCCGTCACCAGTGGCACGTGCAGAACCAAAGGAATTGATGGCGCTAACTAGCTGAGACTTTGTGCAAGCCATAATGAACAGATAACTTCAAAGAGTATAACAAAAATCACCAGGGAACGCCAGATTCAGAAGTGGGGTGCAGTTTGGCTTGGATTTGGTTGTGCAGTGCTTCTTCAATCGAAACAACTTGATCAACGCCAAGTGCTGCCAGGGTCCAGTTCACCACTTCTTCTTTGGTAAGTTCACTGAAAGGAGTGAAGTTATCAGGGTTGGGTTCACCAAGACCAACGCTGCCGTAACAACCGGCAGTTTCACCGTCTTCTTCCAGTGATGCAGTCCAATGGACGGTGTATACAGCGCCATCAGGGCAGGTGTCACCATCAGGAAGATGACGTTCGAGGTTGGCAATATCCCAAACAGTGTTGGCCATAGTTAATGATATTTTCTTTTATTTTACCAGGTGTGATTAGTGAAGGTGACTACGAGGTTTCAAGCTCGTCAGCGATGGTGTTCAAAACATCTGCAGGATGTTTCAGCTCAGCCCAACGGAGGCATACCTCATCCGCAGCGGCTCGCAGGGCGGCGGCAATGTGCAACTGCACGATTCGAGACCCAGCACAGTTGCTGGCAGTAATCACCGCCTGCGCGGCGGAGGAAAGTTCAGACATGGAAATTGAGACGGGTCGTAAGCGGGCAAGTATTAGCTGATTCCTGTTTTCAGGTAATACATGCTGATACCTGCCGTGTGCTACAG
>Ga0315901_10002189_pt1 | contig 27378 bp, 7 predicted proteins | sample LakEriMetagenome_10_FD_203761 | JGI IMG/M metagenome (GOLD analysis project Ga0315901, IMG submission 203761) | Freshwater fungal communities from buoy surface, Lake Erie, Ohio, United States - Buoy 2 MA116 | ecosystem: Environmental > Aquatic > Freshwater > Lake | place: USA: Lake Erie, Ohio...
AGCTTCTGCTTTTACTACATCAGCACCTTTAAGTAAAACATCGCTAAAAGTTTGTCCTTCAGTTAATACTATGACTTTTTTATCAAATTCATTTTCAGCTGCTATATACTTAGCAACATCAGTCTCACCTGTTAAAATTCTATTACGTAATATATCACTACGTTGTTCACTTAAAACTGCAATATCAGCGTCTTTAATAAATCTTTTACTGCCTGTTACGTAAATTTTATTTGTATTTTTTTCATTTTTTCCTTGATTTATTTGATTTAAAACAGGATTGTACACTAAACTATCTAGATTTTCATAACCTACTTTTTTATTAAAAGCATTGATTATAGCAAATATATTTTCATTTGTAAACTCCAAATCACCCGCAAAATTTTTTGTTTTATTTATTTCAGCAAGTCTGTTTAGCAATAAATCATCTACATCTATAAGAGTGTATTTTCTTTCACTTTCAGGACGACTATTGTATTCTTGTACTAACCGTGTTTTTCCTATACCAGGAGTACCGTATATAAGTTTACCTACAAAAAACTCAAGGAAATCTTCTGTGGGGTCTATTATATTGTCTAATAAGTTTTTGTTTTTATCAAAAACAGATTTACTTATACCAAACCTAGCAACAAACATTTCTTTTTGCTCAGGAGATGTTGCTGTTTTGTATAAAGAAACCGCCTGTCTATTATCTTCATTAAGAAGTGTATTGTACCAATACTCAAATAAACCTGGGTTTGCATTAAAGAAATTATTAGAAAGCGTTGTTATCTCAGAAGGTTTACTTACAGAACCTTTTGTGCTGTTAAATACAAATACAGGAATTCCATTCACAGAAGTTACTGTTACAGAACCAACCTGTTTATTGTCTTTGTATATAGGATAAGTAGTATCAAGTTTTATAGATGATACATTTCCTATACTAGACGTATTAGTTTGTGTAGCAGTTTCTGTAGTACCTTCTCCTTCTAAAGCAGTTAGTTCTGCACTATATTTAGCATTGATTTTATCAATTACTTCTTGTTTAGTTTTACCTTTAACTTCTTCTGTCCAATCTTCACCTTCTTTAGTATTAGGTAAATAATAGTATCCAATATAATTTTCTTTTTCAACTAATTTACCTTCAACAAAGACAGTCTCTTTTTCAACAAAATTTTCTGAATCTAATCCTACTATATTTGGTTCTTCAATTAGTCCTAATGACCAAGCTCTTCTTAATTCTAATCCATCTGCTGTAGATAATAAATCTCTTTGTTTTTGCTCAATTATATTAATTTTTTCTAAATTAGGCTCTTCAATTTTTTTAAATTCTATATCAAACTCTTTTTTAGCTTTTACTATATTTTCCCAATTTTCTTTACCAAAAAAAGCTTCTTGTCCACCTTTACTTTTTATATCAAATGATATCCATTTACCATTTATTAATTCTTGAACACTCCAATTAGCTATTCTAATGTTTTCAGGTAGAGTTACATTGTATTTTTTTAATAAGTTTTGTATTAATTTTTCACTTTCATTTATCTCATCATTCTCAATTTTAGATATTTCTTCATTAAGTTTCTCAAACTCATTATTAACTTCTTGCCTTCTTTTTTCTACATTAGCTTTTTTATCAGAAACAGGAGCTGGTTTTTCCTTTTTAGGTTTAGCAGTCCGTTTTTCAGTTTCTGCTTTTTCTTTTTTAGCATCTTCTAATCTAGCTTCTGTTTTTTGAGCACTAGGTTTAGCAGTTGGGGTAGGTGCTTTTTTAGTTTCTGGTGCGCGTTGTTCTCTTGTAGGTTTACTAGGTGCAGCTTTCTCTAACTTAATTTTATATAAATCAGGATATAATACTGCAAGTAAATTGTTAAGGTACCGTATTTGGTTGTTGTATTTTTGAACAACATTATACAAGTCATCAAGACGTTCTTTTTCTTTTTGTTTAGCTCCTTCTACAATTTCTATAGAATCTAGATTATTTTCTATAGCTTTTTCAAGTTCGTCAGCTTGTTTCCTTAATTTGTCGTATTCTGTTGTAGCAGAAGAATCCTCCGCATCGATTAACTTTCTTAGTTCTTCAGTGTTTAACCGTTTGAAGTTAGTATTCTTTTTAAATATTTCTAAGTCGTTAATAGCTTTAGTTGTAATTCTAACATACTCTTTAAGATAGAATACTGATTGTTTTATTGCTTTAACTAAACTAGCTATTATTTTTTCTAGAACTGATTTCTTTTTGTTAATAGTTTCTATTTTTTCTTCTATCTCTTCAAAGCTCAAAGTTTCAAAGTTTTTGTTAGCTATCATATTTCTATAATAGTTAATTTGATCAGATAGATCTTTATCTATTTTTTTAAGTTGTTCTAAGTCTTCTTTAAGATATTTAATCCTATTAGCTATATCATTAAACAACTGCTTTTCAGTTCTAAACTGTTTTTTATATTCTTCTATACTTAAAGTTATGTTTTGTCCTCTCTTTGACTTTCTAGCAGAATTTGATGATATTGCCTCTTCAAGAGTTTTAATAGTATTAAGTATTTTTTTAACTTCTTCAAAACCTAATTCAGAAGTTTCATCTAAAAGCTCATTTAAATATTCTAGTGTGTTTTCAACATTTGTAATACTTTGTTCACCTCTTTCTTTTCTTTTTTCAAGAATGCCTATTGTATTATTAATAAGTTCTATTCTTTCTTCTAAAGAAAGAAGGGATGCATCAACAGGTTTTTTAACTTCTTCTTCAGAAACTTCTTCTTTTTTCTTTTCTTCTTCTGCTAAACCTTCTTCTGATTTTATTTCTTCTTCTGCTTTGGGTATAGGGGGTTGTTTTCTACCTACTTTAAGAGCTAATCGTTTTGTACCACTGCTTGAGTCTACAGAAGCTTCTATCTTAGTATAAGCTTTAGTTTTATTACTATCCTGTATAGTTAAAGGTAATATAAACAAACCTGTTACTTTTATACCGGTTCTTTGTTCTAATAAATCAGCATAACTGTTCAACTGATTTTCGTCAGAATCTCTGTAGAAGAAAATGCTTTTTACATCAAAGTAAGGTTTTATTCCGTTTTCTTCTATACTTAAAAAGTTAGTTATTATTTCTCCTACTTCAGGATCATCACGCAAATTTTTATCTTTGGAAACTATTTTGTTTTGGTTTTCTATTATTTTTTCTTTTACTAAATCGTATTTATCACCAGCTATTTTTTTAAGAGCTGCTTCCATAGCATACGCTTTTCTTCTATCAGAACTAGAAGTTTTAAGATCTATTAGTAAAGCTTCACCTTTATCATTTATTGCAAGAATATCTGGAGTTCCTGCTACAAATTGTCCGTCTATCTTTCCCCACAGCGTAGGTATATCAGCTCTAAGAGTATAACCTTGTGCTTCAATATTAGATATGAAATTTTCTAGAACAGATCTGAGAGTATCTAAATTAGCATCAGTGAATTCAAAAGCTTCAGGATTTTCTTTTTGTAATTGACTATACGCTTCTTTAAACTTTTCTTTACTTATAGTTTTATCACCGATAAGAGTTCTTAATAAACCATCTATTATGTTACCTCGGTGACTAAACTTTTCAGTTGCAAATTCTTTAGTTCTATATAAACTAGTTACACGTATCCACTCTAAAGTACCGTCTATAGGATTACCCTCTTCATCAACTTGTACATAATATGACCTTTTAGTATCAGGGTCTTTTACTATTTTAAACTTAGCATTATTTAATAACTCCAATGCTTCTTCTATTTCTTCTTTTGTAGTAGGAGTAGATGCTGCATTTTCTATGTTTTGAGCTAGCTTATCAAATTTATCTATTGCGCTAACAAAAGAAAATCTTAGCGGACTATTAAAAATAGATTTAGCAAGTGCCTCTACAGCTTCATCAGATAATCCAGAATTTGATTTACGTATCTTATCTTTGATTCGCTCAAAATCTTTTTTATCCTTACTTAATTGTTCTGCAGCTTTCTTTTTCTTTTCTTTAAGCTTTTCGGTTTCTTTATCTACTTTAGATAAAGCTACCTTTTTATCATAAAAAGCATTAAGCAGTTCATCATATTCGTCAGATAAACGATCTACAGGAATAACAGAATCTGTTACGTCTGCACTAGGTTTTATAAAATCAACACTACCATCTTCATATTCATTTATAAATACACCATACGTGCTGAACATAAAATTGTAAAGAGCATTGTGCTCTAACAAACTAACCCCTCTGTTAACCATATTAGCAACAAAGCTAGCATCGTTTAATATTTTCTCTAGATAATCAGTAGTATCATTTACTGTTGTAGCAAAACCTTGAGGATCTTGTAAAACTGAAATTATACTAGTAAGTAATTCGTTTTCAGATTCTAAGGAAATATAATCTAAAATGTAATTAAGAGATTCGTTTATATTTTCAGTTTTGACTACAGAACTTTTTCTTTCAGGATTTTTATTTAGTAGATCTATGTAAAGTTTATAGTCATTAAGTAAATTCTGTCTTTCTTCATCCGTAAATTCAGTATTAGATTTAATTTTAGTTCTAAACGAATCAAACTTTTTAGCTAACTCTTGTAAAGCTGCTATCTTTTGTTTAAGATAATTTTCTTTTACTTTAGCCTTTTCTCTATCTTCAGGTGTAGTGGTAGGAGAACTTTGTGTAGATTTAGCTAGTTCAATTTCTTGTATAAGCTGATCTATTTTGTATCCATTTAATCTAAAAGAATCTACTAATACTAAAACATCATCAGAATCTATTTCTCCAAATTCAGGGAGCATAGTCATCATAGATTCTAACATTTTGCTTTTTCTAGCTGTACCATCCATTATAGTATCTTCAGCCATTATAAGCATTTTTCTTACTGTTTCAATCGCATTCTTTTTTGCCAGTAGTTTTGCATACATGGGGTCTTTTTTATCAACCCCTTTTAAACTTACAGGATTAACAAAATTATATTTATCATGTAGTTTTTTAATAGACTCTGCTCCAGAAATAGCTTTTGCAATATCAGATCTTAGTTGTGGAACTTCAGTAATGTCTTTACCAAAAGCTTCAGCTAATGATTTATCATCTAATTCAAGTTGACTTCTATAATCATCAACAAGATTATTATAGAATCCTCCTTTAATAGCATTAGAAACATGTTCAAATATAGATAATCTTTGCGCGTCTTTTGATAATTTAACATTACCTGTTTGACTAGCAGCATTCATTGTTTTGTTAGCAGCACTTTGTTGAGCAGCATTTACAGCATTAGGATTAAGTATGTCTGCATAACCTCTACCTAAATCTAAAAAGTTTTTATCAAGAAAATTAGCAGATTCTTCAAATCCTAATTTTAGTTTTTCTTTTTCCTCTTGATATGCTTTAAATTTTTCAGGATCGTAAATTCTTTGACCTGCTGTTAATCCTAAGTTTGCTAGCTTACCCATTCCCCCCATTAAACCGCCCGTTAAGAAACCACTAAAGAAAGTTTCTAAACCTTGTGCTGTAAATTGTTCTCCTAACCCTAGTGCGACAGATTCTTTAAGCAGCATGTACTGGTCTATCATAGGATTTTCAAATAGCTTGGTGTAATAATTTATAACACCGGCACTGGTAGCTTCCTGTAAATTTTCTTGAATTGCTTCTGCAAAGTTGTACCTGGTATAATTAAGAAATGATTTTCCTATTTCAGTAGGTCTAAGACCTGCTGATACTTTTTGCAAAGGAGTACTAAGATATTTATAACCTTGTCCTTTTATTTTAGAAATACTACCAAACTGATTAACTTCATCTAATGCACTTAATAAACCTGTACCTTTAGGTAATTGTTTTATGATATTATCTAATCCTACTTTATTAGAAAAGAAAATAAGAGGTAGATTTATCATCGTAGTAGCAAAAGCTGCATTTTCAGCAGCTGCTCTAATACCTGCAATTTTTTCTTCTGTAGGGTATTGTCCTGTAGCATCATACTCTTTTCTTATTCCGTCTTCAACCATTTGATTGATAACAAGACCTCCTTCCATTTGAGCTTCATTAAGAACTCTAGCAGCTGCTCTTACATCCGCGTAAAAAGCACCAAAAGAAGTAGCTGTTTTACCAAGAGCATTTAATCCTTTAAAAGTTTCAGGATAATTTTTTAGTAAAGTTGCAGTATTTGAAAGAGGGTTAAAAAAATTAGCTACCGGACCATCTAAAGCTTTACCTATTTTACTAAAATCATATATGCTTTTAACTTCATCAGCATTTCTTGCTAATTTAAAAATAGTCTCGTTTGCATTAAATACTTTGTTTATATTTCTAACAAACTTACCAACATTAAGAGCTGTACCTGTAGCTAATAAACCAGCGCCAGGAGCAAGACCTATTCCTGAACTACTTAATAATCCAGCAGTTGCTGCAATAACAGCTTCTTCTATAATAGCACTACCTGCAATACCAAGAGTAATACCTGTATTAAGTAAAAAGTTATTAGTAAATGCACCAAACCCACCACTAGTGTCATATCCTAATTTCATCATTCTGGATATAGAACCAGCTGATTCTTCGTCATAGTTTAAAGGATCAAATAAATCTAAAGTAGAAATGAAAGGTTTATTAGAAGCAAACGATTCCATTGCTATATGACCCATTGCTTTAGCAGATCTCCCTAAATTTGACATCCAAGAACTATTCTCATTATATAGTCTATCGTTATCTCTCCAAGGTGAATAACCTAATCTGCTAAAATTAGGGTGCATATAGTACCTTTCAAATGTAAGATTCATTTGAGAATCACCATATACTGAAGGAACACCTCCTGATGTAGAAACCAAAGACGGTGTAGTCTTAATGTTTTCTTTTAACATCTGAGCTGCAACATCTCCATTAAAAGTAGTATTCTGTGGAGCGCCCGTTACATTACCAAATTGATAAGCGCTATATATAGCAGAATCTATATCTTTTTGTAAATCGCTAAAATTATCCATTATTTAATTCTTAGTAAATTATACAATTCTGTTTTTGAAACAAAGTCTGTTTGTAAATTTTGATTCTCGTTTGCTACTTTATTATTTTTAGTAGCTATTCCTGTAGAAATACTTTTAACACCCTGTAATATATATTCTTCAGGATCACTACTTCCTATTGGTATGTAACTGTTACCTTTAAAAACTCCATTAAAGTTTAGATAACTATAGATCTGACCATCTTCTGCTCTAAAAAGATTTAATTCATAGCTATCTCCCGAAATAGGATCTTCAACAGTTTGAGTTATTTTTCCCCCTCCTTTGAGTACAGTATTTGCTGCATTAAAATTAGAAGTAGCATTTACAAAACTACTCCTATCTGAATTTTTATCTACTTCTACAATAATTTGAGAAACTTCTTTTACGTTTTTACCTGTCGTTTTTGCTATTGCTTCTGCTGTAGTAGGAGCAATATTTATTTTATAAAGTACTTTAGAATCATCATATTCTTTTTTGTATGTAAGATTTTCGCTTCTTTCAATACTATTGATTTGCAGTACATTACTTTTTTGAGGATTTGAAAAACCTGCTTTTAATTGAGCTATAACATCGGCACCAACTTCAAGTTCTTCATATTCATTTCCATCGGGATAATAAAACTTTATTTTACTTCCGGGTTCATTAGTAGCTACATTATATAAACTTTCGAGCATAGAAAGAGTAGTTTTTTTCTCAGGTGTCGTATCCGTACTACTAACTGTTGTAGGAATACCTATAGCAGGGTAAGATATTACAGGATTGCCTAATTGATCTAACTTCAAATCAGCACCTATTATTTTAGGTTTAGTCGTTGAAGAATTATATGCTTTTGATTTAGCTCTAGTTAAAATATCTTGTAGTTCTAATAAAGTACCTAACTTTTTATTGAACATTTTTGTAGAACTAATTTTTTCAAAAAGAGGTGTTAATACTAAACCTAACGGATTTGTCATTTCTGCACTACTAGAAGTAGAGGGTGTTTCTTTTATTATTAACTCCTTTAAAGCATCTTCATTAATACCTTTGCTTCCGTCTTCTGATGAAAATAATTTTTTTATTTCTGCTTGACTAAAGATATTACTGGACGCTATAGTTTGCATTAATTCAGTAAATTCTGGATTCGTCATCAATCTTGCATAAACTAAAATTCTATTATTATTAAAAGCACTTATTGCTTCTTTAGAAGCAGTTTCATTTAAATCTATTGAAGTTTTTAATGCTGTTAATTGTCCTTGAATATTAGGAACTGTTGTAGAAGCTGTTTTAGCCATAGCATCACTTACACTTCTGTACAACATAGTTAATGTAGAAACTTTACCTTTAGGTCCATCTTGCAATGTTTTAGGATCTAAATTTTGTAACTCTTCCATGTTATATACAGCACCATCTTGTTTTTTAAACAACTTAGCCCTATCTGCAGGACTTAAATTTTGATATAGTGTTATAAGATATTCTTTTTGTCCTTTTTGAGCTTGAGTAGCATAAGCGAGCGCTTGATCTCTATTATGTTTTTCTATTTCATCTATAGGTCTTGTAGCACTTTCACCTTGATTCATAAGTTGTACTCCTCCTTCAGGAGTAACACCAGGTATATTTGCAGCATTTTCAAGGTTAAATTTAAACTGCTCTTTAGCCATATCCATGCGAGCTCTAAGTATGATATTATCTTTATCATTTTGATCTCTCATTTTTTCTATAGCAACATCATAATTAAACTTTTGCTCATTTACTGCAAAAGGGTTAGCGTCTATATCAACTTCTTTTTTAAGTGCACTATAAGATTTAGCAAAAGACCTTATTTGATTGCTTAATAAAAGTGAAGATACTTGGTTATCAATTTGAGCAGCGTTTGCATTTTCTTTAAATGATTCAAATTCTTGTTGTCTTTCTAAAATACTTTCTTTATTAGATTCAAGCATTTCAATTATTTGACTAAATTGTTCAATTCGTTGCATTGTTCTACTGCCTTTTGGTACTTTACCACCAGACGCATCAACAAGTTGTTTAGCTTGAAACTGTATTTTTTCTATAGAAGTATTAATGTTTTTTAAATCTTCAGCGGTTGATTTATCTATACTTGTTAAAATTTCTTCATTATATTTTATATCAGCTTCTGCTCTAGGTAGTCCTGAACTTCTTATAAATCTTTCTCTTTGAACAGAAGCTTTATTTCTCATGTACTCTTGCACTTGAGGATCTGAAGCAATAGCATTATGTAAAATACTATTAAGATGTGCTTGTACTTCATCTCCCATTTTAGTTTTTACAATCCATTGTCCTTGAACTTCAGTAACTTTAGCACTAGGTTCTATTTCTTTTATAAGATCAGTAAGTCTTTTAGGTATTTTAGGATCATATACGTATCTTATAGGATTAGCTTTAAGCGCTTCTTCAGGAGTCATGTTCTTAAAATTTTCTAACCAATAATTTATAGCTTCTTCACTCTCTGGGTTGTAACCATCATTACATTTTTTAGGATCAGCACACTCTCTTGCGTCATATCCTTTTTGTAATTCTGCAGCTGCAATTTTAGTTGCAGCTACATCTTTTAAAAAAAGTTGGTTATTAATAAGCGGGTCAAATATTCTTTCTGCTACTGAAACATTTTGAGGTTTGCTAAGATCTACAGTAGAAATCTGCTTTATTGCTTTATCAGCAGCTTCCATAAAAGCTTTTCTAGTTTCTTTAGTATCATCTCTAGAAAGCTTTGCGTTTAATAAACTATCTTGTATGCTTTTTATTTTAGCATAATTAGCATCGTACTGTGATTGTTTAATTTTAAGAGTCTGTTGAATTAACCCTAAATCTGGTATATCGTTCTGAAACTGAGGTATATAATCAGTTACGCCAGGAATAAAAGTAGCCATATTAGTATGAATATTTCACACTAATATAGCTATTTTAACATTACAAGTTTAATAAATTTTTAAAATTTATCTATTGTCTACTACCAGGTAAACCTGCTTGTTGTCTCCAACCAGCACCTCCTCGTCTTGGTACATAACCAAGTTGATTACGACTTGCTATACGTGATTCAATATCACGTATGCTTAATTCTTTTTCATACCTCTCTAATTCATCAGGACTCATGTTTGCAGTGTTTTTTCTTGTAAAACCTGTTTCTGTTGAAGCTTCTTCATTACCAGGTTGTCCTGTAAACCGAATATTATTTGCTCTAGTACTAAATACAAAACTTGGGTCTTGAGCGTTTAACAAGTTTACATTACCCTGATTAGTATAAGCTTGAGAAAGTTTATTAGTAAATACATTTCTCTTTTGAGCTCTAGTATTAGCTTTTTGTTGCAAGTAAGTAGCTAAATCTACATCATATTGTCTATCAGCCATTTGACGACTTCTATCATAGTTACCTAACATTTGAGCATTAAACCCTTGTGTTTGATTTAGAGTACCTATGTTTCTTTGATTTACACCACTTATAATATCAGCAGTATCTCCTGCTGCTAAACCTTGCATATATGATGCTGCAGATGAAGGGTTTCTACCAAAAGCTTTTATAGCGTCGGTAGCTCTAGCTGCACCTTCTTGTCTATTAGCAATAGCACGAGTAGGGTCTTCTAATACAGGATTAATAGTTCTAGGACCAGCAACTCTTTGATATGTAGGACCTACATCTGTATTATCAAATAAAGAAAATGCTGAACCATATAAATCTACTACATCTGATTTAAAGAAAGGTTGACTAGGGTATTGAGAGTAATCGTAGGTTTGTTTTTCAGCCTCTGCTTTATTTACAACTTCGTTTTCACCCACAGCTGAACCACTACCTTTTCCTCCGTGAAATTCTCTTTCTCTTTCTATATTTACACAATTTCCATTTATTTCCATGTGACCTGGAGGACAACTTTGAGGTGCACTAGGAGAAGGAGTAGCAGCAGATTGTGGAGCAGCAGGTGCAACAGGTTGTACTCTAACTACTTCTTTTTTAGATGGTAATCTAGGATTCGGACCTAAATAGTCAGCAGCTGCTTTTTCTAATTCTGTAGGATCTGTAATACCTGCTTCTGCGGCTGCTTTATGAAAAGTAGAATATGTTCCTTTGTTACTAAGAACACCTGCGACTGTATGAGTACCTTGCGTAGCAGCATTTATTTGTCGACCTTGTGTTATTTTCCGTGCATAATTAGCATCTTCTTTGTATGGGGTAAAACCTTCAGGAATTTTATCTACAGTTCTTGCTTTTGCAGCATCTGCGGGATTAAAACGATCTTCCCCTACTTGAGCTTTAGGTAAATACCCACCAACTTTCTTTTTATTTAATGAATCTAAACCTGTTAATCTATTTATAGCATCAAAATAATATTGATTAGTATTTTGATTTGAACCTTGAAAGTTTGATACCGGTTTTTTATCAGGCATGTTTTGCCCTGTATTATAATAAAAAGATTCAGTAAGAGGATTACCTCCTCTATCAATATTTTTCATATATACATATGAGGTATCGTTAGGTAAACCATTATTGTATGTGTTTATAATTCTACTACCTTGTTCAAAAAAAGCTCCGTTATTGTCTGACATAGGAAAAGAATTGTTTAGTTCAGTGTTTGAACCTCGATCTATATAACTATTATCTGCTAATGGTAATGTATATATAGGTTGTTCAGCAGCGCCTTTTTTAGAAGATTTTGTTGAACCTGCATTTTGATATTTGTTTAAATACCCACCATACCTATACTGTTCTTCATTTATATCATCTTGGTCTGTTGCAAGCTGACTAGTATTTATACCCTTCTTCTCTAAGTAGGGAAAAGCGAATTTAGGTACATTACCACCCTTTAAATAAACTTCTTGAATAATAGCTAGTTTAGATAGTTTATCACGGTTATTATTAATCATTAATTCTGCTGTCTCTTTTTCAAGAGTGTCAGTATCCTTATCTAAAAGTTTAGCATTGTAATCGTTTAGCTGGTATCTTTTAGATAAAGCAGCAGGAGTATAAGAACCTTTAGATTTACCAAACAGTTTTAACAAATCTGGATTATTAATTCTCATTTTCTTTGTGTCTGAGAAAATAAAAGACTCAGGTAAGTTTAGAGGTACACCGGGACCATCTGCGTGACGAGGACCTTGTATATTATAGAATTCATCAAGACCGTCTTTTTGGAAATCACCAACTACAGTTTCTCCACCTTCTGCTTCTACATTAGCTTCTTCTCTAGGTACCGAAGTAAGAGTTTTTCTTACAGGAGAAGAAGTCTTATCTGATAGCAAACTAGCAGTATAACCATTTTTATTTTTGGTACTCCACCCTTCTGATATGGGTCTACCATAACCAGCTTGAGGAAGTTTAGTAATTTTTACACGTCTTGTCATAACTTAAAAATACAAAATTAATCTATAAACTCCAATTCTCCACCCGCTGCCAGAAACTCATAAATTTCATCGTCGGTCATATCTACCTCACCACCAAATTGCATACTCCCTGTTCCTACTGAAAACTTATCAAAGTAACCTAAACGATTAGGTTGTAAGAAACCTTGATTAGTAGTCCAATCTCCTCTACTCATAGATTGACCTGGTTCTTTATAGTTTCTTTGAAACTGATCATAGTCCGGTGTTTTTTCTAATAAATTATTAAGAGCTTTTGTACCTAGTAGTATGTTATCTGCATTAGCTCCTTTCCACATACCTTTAGCAAATGCTCCTACTTTTTGACCAAAAGAAGGTCCTGATTCTGTAGTACCTGAATCTAACTTAACACCTTGCTGACTTTGAGCAGAAGAATCTCCACTACCGTCACCTCCTCCATACATGCTACCATCACCTTGCGGTGCTGTGTAAGGTTGTTGTTGAGAATTAAATTCATCCTCAAAACTTTGCATTTCATTTTGCATTAAAGCTGCATTATATATACCAGAACCAGTATTTCTTACTTTTGGTTTAGGTTGACTATCTAGCCAATCTCTATATTGATTACCAAAAGCAGTAGAACCTAAAGGTTTATTTATACCAAATACATCTTCATCAAACTGAGAATTAGCCTTTGCATACATTCCAGAACCTATATTTGTTCTTGGTGCTTTAGGACCATAACTGTTCATGTCCGATTCAACAGGATTATTAGGATCCCAAGTACCCATGTTTTGAGCTTTAACAAGACCTCCTTGTTTAAAATTATTTATTGCTCCTCCATATTTATTCATTTCACCAGGTAAAAAATGAAACAATCCTGAACGTTTGGGTAAAAGCATATTGTAAGTAGGATTTGGGAAAATTCCCATAATATTAGCTTTTAATATTTTTAGATGGTCAGGCATTATCAATTTTTTATTAAGATTTATAGGATCTATACTTTCTTGTAATTCATCCCATTCTTTTTTCAAAGAAGGATATAAATTATTTAAATCATTAACTGTTTGTTCTGGATTAGTAGATAATTCATTATATTTATCAAACATTTTAACTAACTTATCATTGTATTCTCTATGAGCTTTAACTATTTCTTTTATTTCATTATCAGTAAAAAAATCTTCTTTTTTTAATAATTTTTCTTTAGCAAATAATGATCTTGCTTCAGTCATATATTCCTTCGGAACATCATCAATAGTTAGATTTCGCTCAAAAGGTATTGTTATATACCCTACACTATTAGGATCTAATCTAGGTGTACTACTTCTTTTTTTATTACCAATCTGAATTATATCATTTGATTTACTGCTAACGCTACTAGGAAGTTTAATTCTTTTTAATCCTCTAATTGCAGAACCTGCAAAAGGAATTGCTTCAAGAGCGCTTGCCTTTAAAATATTTTTACCTATTCCTAGACCCGATAAATTTGTAAGATCTGTAGCAAAATCTTCTAGTGCAGAAGCATCATTTTTTTCACCTCTCAAAGCTCCTGCTAGTGTAGTATCATCTCTGTATGCAGATTGTAATACTTTAGACCCTACTGTTATAGGACTAAAAATTTTAGCTGCATCCCCAAGTTTAGATAATATAGGACTATCAGCATAGTCACTTAACATTTCACTTTTTTCTCTTTCTGAAAAATCTTTTGATTTTAAAATATTTTGAAATGCTAGTACAGGATTTGTTTCTACTAAAGAAATTAATCCTCTTTTTGTATCATCCCATAATGATGACTGAAATTTTGGATTTCTTTTTACTAATTCTTCTTCCTTAGGAGATAAAGAATTTAACCATTCAGCTCTACTTAATTTGCCTTTGGGTTTAGCTTTTATAAGTTGCTTAGAAGCATAATCTAAAGCTTTTTGTTCATATTCTTGATCTAATCGCGCAGGATAATTAGTTTCTGTATTACCTAATCTTCTAGCTAAAGGAGAGATGTATCTAGAAACATATTCTGATTTTGGATTTTTCTTTTCGTATTCTTTTACATACTTTACCCAAAGAGGAGCTTCTGCTACAACTTCTGTAACAGGTAAATTAAATTCAGGTAAACTAGCAGTATTATTCCATTGTCCTGCTTTTTGAGCTTTAGGTAAATAACCACCGTATTTTTTTTTGGTTGATTTACTATTTTTCATTTTGTAATCTTCTAATGCTTTTTGAGTTTCATCTCCCCATATACCATCAAAATTACCATCTTTTTTAGTAGATTTTGGTAATTTATATCCTCTATTAGATAATTCTCTTTGTAAGGCTAATGTATCAAAATTCTTTTTATTAATATCTAATTCAGAAAGTTCTTTATCTGAGTAATACATTTTTTTCTTTTGACCATCTCCATAATCTTTTATATATATTCTATCGTATATCTCGTAAGGAGAAGTAGCCCAACCGTGTCCTGTTTCATCAGTAACATTACCAGTATCCGTATTAAATACATCATAATAAGAAATATATTCTCCCCTATCATCACTTCCTTTAGATATAAACATATTTCCTAAAGCCCTAGAGCTATTTTTATCTCCTGTTGTACCACTACCTGTTGGGAAAGTATATGTGTTAGATATTACTTTTCCTTTTTTATCATATACTTTTTTAAAAGGAACAGTTTTATTATAATCTTCTAGTGGTATTTTTCTAACTTTAGACATTCTGTCATAAACATCTCTATTATATTTTTCCCTCTTCTGGTCATTAAAGGCAATGTCGGCATATTTTAACATATCTGATAAAAACTGTTCATTATTTATATTTACATACCTTGCATTAGGGTTTTTTGAAGAAGTAGGTTTATATTTACTTATTCCTAATTCATTAGATTTTAAGGGTAATCCACCATAGTATCTATAAGCATCTCCCATAGCATTGTCTCCATAAGTATCTGCTCTTTTCCCTCCAGAAGCTATCCCACTAAACATATTTCCTTTAAAATCATCTCTTTCTGTAATTCTTTCTCCTGGTAAATTTTTCATAGTTGTAGAATATCTTTTACCATTCCACATAAATTCTTCTTCTCCTGCTTTTTTTGCAGCAGAATAAGCTTTATTAAAATCAGTTTTATCAGAATAATCTTCTACACCCCAGTTATAAGGATTTGCCCATAATGGTATAAAGTCTCCTAGAGATTGAGCTTTAGGTAAATAAGGAAAACCTTTTTTCTTCATATTAATACAGTTCCATTAAATCTTGATCATCTAATTGACCACCAAATTCTTTAGCAAAGTTTTCTTCGCTTTTATTTTTTTCCTCATATGTGAGAACAAAATTTTTACAAAATTTATATATCTCATCATTCGTAAAATCGCTTTTCATTTGGTTTATAGCCATACATACTAATTGTGTATTATTTTCTGTATATCCTTCGTTTGGATTTATTCTATCCACACTTAAATTAGTTGGAGTTCTTCCTGCATTTAATTCAAAAGTCATATCTAAATTTGATAAGGCACATTTTCCTTTTTGTTTTATATATAAATCATGAAGAAATGCTTTACTTATAGAAAATTCTATATTAGATTTCAAAGATCTATCTACAGCACCTCTGTATCTACTAGTTAAAATTTTATCTAATTTTTTATCTTCAGAAAAAGAAGCATTTAATTTATGTTGTCGTATTTTATTACAATTATTGCATATATACCTTCTATAATTTCTTGTAGCATTTAAAGTGTTATTTGGTGTAAAAACAACTTCATCTTTGTAGTCAGCACATTTATGACACAATAACTTGCCTTCAAACCACTCAGGTTTTAATTTAATAGAATCTTCGCATGTTCTACAAACCATGTGAAAAACCTCTTTGCTATGTATTCTAGAAGAACGATAGTTTTTTCTGTTTTCTGGCAAATTGACAGAACACTGATGACATATTTTATATGTAGTTGTTCCTTTCATAATACTTAATCTTCTACGTATATATCTCCACCAAATTCATTTTTCCATTTACTTGCTTGCCTAGCAAAATTAGCTTTACGAACCATCGCGGTAGAATACTTATCTTTATTTCTAAGAATATGACGCGCTGCTTCTTGAACACTCATACCCATTTTAGTAGCTTGAGCTTTGAATGTACCTTTTTTGCGAGGGTCTATATTAATACCACCTTTCTTCATTTGATTCATGCCACCCATTTCAAATAATGCTACAGGGTGCTGATAACCATTAGGTTCCATCATAGGGTGATTCATATAACCACCATAGTACCAAGAACCACCTTGTGCCATCATAGCTTGTTGTTCAGGTGGCATCATCTGCTGTTGCATACCTTGTTGGGGCATACCCTGTTGTTGTTGCATAGCTTCTTGAACAACCTGCGCCATTTGTTGTATAGCTTGTTGCTGTTGCTCAGGACTTAACTGCTGAAGTCTTTGCATAATTTCTTGGGGATCTACACCTTGTATCTCAGCAAACATTTGAATAATCTGCATTATTTGATCTTGCTCAGAACTTCCACCATCTTGATATCTACTACCACCCATTCTCATCTGTTGCCCTTGACCTTGCTGTACTACTTGCATCATCTGCTGAATAGCTTGCTGTTGTTCTTTTGAAGATAATCCTTGCAGTTGTTGAATTATTTCTTCAGGATCAACACCTTGCATGTCTGCGAACATTTGAATTACTTGCATAACTTGGTCTTGTTCTGCAGAACCACCTTCCTGCATTTTTACATTACCACCGCACTTATAACATGGTTTTGACGACTTTTTCATATAACTATAGTTTATTTAATTTACGAAATTTATTTAGAAAATGGAACTTCATCTACATAATTTACACCAAGATACAAATATTCTTCACCCGGTAGCATTAAATTTGCTTTTCCATTATCTCCAATTGCTAAAACAGGATAGTTAATTCCTTCCATTGTAATTCTGTTAGAAGGAATTCTAGTTGTTTTACCAGGAAATTTTCTTTGTCCTTCAGGGTGTTCAATAGGAGTTTTACCTCCGTCTTGCCAAGTACCAAATCTTTTATGCCAGTATAAAGGACTAAATTGATCTTTAGCTTTAGCAGAATTTTTACCACCCATTCTATCCCAGAATCTTTCTCTTCTTTCTTCTGAACCATGCTGCGTGTAGTCTTTCATTCCTTTATAACCACCGTGCACTATTTTATATTTATTACCTTTTTTAGCAAGTACCATCCATTTTTTACCAGGACGATTAGATTTGCGTTTAGCTCCTACTTTAGTAAAACCTTGGTTTTTATATCTATCAGGAATACCACCTTCTCTAAGAACTTTAATATCTTCTATTTGATTGATGTCTTCTTCTTCGTAATCACCTAGTTCTGATAATCTATCAATCGCTTCTTCTACTAAAGAATCTACTACCTCTTCTGAATAACCATTATCTACTAAAGAACCCGCTACCATATCAGGGTCTTCTCCATCAGCTATCATAGAAGCTATCTGAGCTAATAGATTATCAGTTTCTTTATCGTATATATTACCACCCATTTGTTCTTTAGAAATAGGATTATTTTGAGTATCTCTAGTCGGTTCAAACTCCTCTATTCTATCTCCTTCTACATAAGCTCTACCTTTATTATAACCTATTGTGTTTTCAGGGTCGCTATCTAATCTTGTATCACCAGAAGCTATATATATTTCAGCACCTGAAGAGTTAACTGCAGTATATGGTTTACCAGCAAGTCTGCGTTTCTCTTGTTTTTTGTCAGAACCATAGTAGAATTTTTGAGGAGGGTTTCTTTTAAACTCTTCTTGTGGTACATCTAAAGGTACAAATTCTCTTTCTGTAGGATTATATGGTATTTCAGTTATAGCTCTAGAAGGTATTTTTTTAAGCTCAGGCATTAATGGTTTTTGAAAAATAGGTTTATAATAAGTGGTACTTTCAGTTGTTGTTGGATTTCCTACAGGTTGCCCATATATTGTACCATATGAATTACTTCCAATTGGTACCATAGTTCTTCCTTGTTCGATAATTTTTTCTTCCCAAGATGTTGGTTTTATTCCATCTACTGAAAAGTTAGGATCTTTTTTTGTTTTCCAATACTCGTTTAATTTAACATTTGGTCTAGCATACATGTTATTTAAATAATATTTTCGATTAAGTCTATCCTTATAATCTTTACTTTCCATAATATCCTCTAATACTTTTACTTTTCCTTTATAAAACTCTTCAGATAAGCTTTCAGGAACTCTTCCTTTAATTCTTAAAGAGTCTTTAGAAGTTTTTCTTTCTGTTTCTAAACCATACTTTTTAGCAAATTCTTTAACAAATAAATCTTCATTATCAAATGCTTGTTGAGTGTATTTCTTAACTGCTTCATCGTGTTGAGTATATTCTTCAAATTCATTAGGGAATGTATTTTTGTCTATAATTAATTCATATTCTGGTTGTTCTTCATTATTATATTGATTATATAATTTTAGTTTTTTGTGATATTCTACCCAAGGGTCTATCTCTGATGAAGACCCACCATCTCGTTTTTTTGCTCTATTTTTGCGTTGTTTTGCTAAAATAGATTCAATACCGTTTGTTACAATTAAAGGCGCTTCATCAGAATATACTTGATCTAAATATTCTTCTACTAACTTAGCAAACATTTTGTCATCGAAGTCTTTGTAATCAAAACCAATGTAATTGTCTCCTACGTCATAACCTCTTTCTGTTCCATACCCTCTGTATTTCTTTCTAAAAAAATTCTTTACTTGTTCAATGTTTTCCTCTGTAAGATATTCTCTGGGTATTTCATCTAAATCTCTAAAGAATATATTTTTTATATGCTCGTTTCTTTTAGTTTCGTCTTTTATTCTATAAGGGTAATTAGAACCTTTGTAATACATGTCTATTAGATTCTCACCACCAGCTTGTTTTTTAGGTACATACTGTAATCTACCATCTTCTCTTTGTGTAAGTAATAGATCTTTTGTATAGGGACTAAGTTGACTTGCTAGCGCTTCATAAACAACAGAAGGGTGGTTTTTACTCTTTAACACTATACCATCTTTACCTACGCTAAATCCATGATACAAACCATCATCTTGTAACGGAAAAAACTCTGTGTCTTTTACTTCTTTAAATGAATTAGGTTTTCCTGCAGCTTCCCACATGCCATACAAATCATAGTATGAGTAGTCTCCATATTTAAAGTTATCATCTCTTAAATTATTAGGAAGCGTTTTATTAAAAGCTGTAAACTTAGTCCAGTCTTCAGGATTCTCTCCTCCTTCTCGATATTTAGGTCCTTTCTCGTTTTTAAAATGAGTTTCGTAAGACCTATCTATACCGACAGGGTTTTTCTTACCCATATAAGATACTCCTTCTTGTAGTGCGTTTATAGCTAAGTCACCCCAAAAAGGTGCTGGTGATTTTAATCCTTCTAAAGCAATGTTAACTGTTCTTGCATAATCGCTAGGATTATTTTCTAGTATTTGAGTTGTTGCATTATAAGCGGGACCTACTACATTAACTTGGTCAGCTAAAGTTTGTTTAAGTATATTTCCGGCAGGTGTATTAAGAAGTTTAGTTAACCAGTTTTCAGTTTCTCCTCCTCCTTGATACATATACTCTTTATCTTGATATGGTACTCCTGTTGTTGAAGTAGGAAGAGAACCACCATATTCTTTTTCTTCATTTCTAATCTTTCTTTCTTGTCTTAACATTTCAGCGGTAGGTTTTTTACCTGAACCTGCGTTATCACGAATATTGTCCCATAGACCCCTACGAGAATAACTACCATCTTTTCTTCTTATCATACCACCATATTTTTGTTCTTGCATAGCTCCTGCTCCATTTAATCCTTCATATCCTAAATAACCTGCTCCAACATATGGAAGTACTGCTGGCATTTTGTTTAATGCATCAGATAAATACTTAAAGTTGTTTTTATTGTTTTGCATTATATCATATAGCCTAAGATTATACTTATCTCCTTGAGTATTGTGATATAATTTATAATGGTCTTCTAACATTTTTGGAGTTATCTCATCATATCTATTTTTTAAAATACCTCTCTGCAAAAGATTCTCTCTAACTTCTGCTGCAAAAGCTGCTTTTTCTTGACCTCTTCCTTCTCCATATAACCAATAATCCCTATGGTTTTTAAGATTAGCAAATCTATTTGGATTATTTGTACCTATACCATATATATCTGCAGAAACAGAATATCCTGCATCATCAACTTTTTTAGCAAATGGATTATATTTATTAAAAAAATCTTTAAAAGTTTTTTTAACTAAATCTTCATTGGATTTTAAAGCAATTGAACCTAAGACATCATCTACTCCTGCTATTTCTTGACCCCTTTGAAACAAATGACCAAATTCATGCTCTAAAATGTGCATTGCGTCATAAGGTGTATAATTTTGACCCATTGATATAAAAGAAGGATCGTTTGTACCGTACCTATACCAGTTATATGCATTGTTAGGATCAACATTAAACAATATCACATCCTTGTCTGGTCCGTATTGCATCCATCCTGTTACAGTTTTAGATGGATCAGAATTGTAGGCATAAGCTATGTCTAATTTATCTGCATCTATAAGGTTATTTATTTGATTTTCAAAATGAGGGTTATATACAACATTACCTTTCTCGTCTATATTTCTATAATAAGGTCTTGTAGTTTCAAATATTGTATTTTCAAAATCATTAATTATATCATCAACTGTTTTATTCTGCAAGTGAGGATTATTATCTATATATGCTTGTATTCTTTTCCTACCCTCAGCTGTCCTAATTGCTTTTCCTATTTCATCTTTTTTATCAAAAAATCTTTTAGCATGATAATAAGGGTCATTTTTAAAGCCTGTGTTAAACAATTCTGTAGCATTTTTTGGGATATTACCAGAACCAGGTAGTTGTTTAGCACCTAATTTACTATTAGCTATATGAGGAAACCTTTTACCTATACTCATTCCTGTAAATGGATTTACAAGATTGTTTACAAATTGTCCTGTTGTTTTTGCACCAATACCTCCTAATAAACCTGTTGTAACAGGTAGTGCTAAATTAAGCGCTGCTTGCCCGTAGTTACCTTGTTGTAAATTAAGCGGTATTTGACCTAAACCAGATGCCATATCACCCACCATTTTAAAAGGATTAATATACTCATCTATAAAACTATTAGGGTCATTTGGAAAAAATCTTAGTTTTTCTCCTATAGCACCAGTTTCTGTAGCAAAATTTTCTGCAGTCAATTCTTTATCTTTTGCTTCAATACTAGATGCAATAGCTTGTTTTCTTCTAGCAAGTTCTTGTTGCTCGTAAAGCTTTTTTAATCTTAAAGCTTCTGCAGCTGCAGCTTTCTGTTTAGCAATTTCTTCTGCTGATAGTTGTCGAGCAGGAGCATTTTGTCTATCACTAGCAGGGTAGTAAGATTGAGGAGGATTCCACATATCTACTTTTGTGGGATCGAACGTTCCTATTTTTTGAGCTTTAAGTAATTTCTTCATCGCGGTGAAATAGTAGATTTGGTATTGAATATTTTAAATACAAAGTTAACAGCTCCTGAGATAGTTTTACTTAAAAATACTTTCTGAAAGTAATTTCTTAATCTTTTTTGCTGAAACTCAGGTTTACTATAATTTAATGCTGCGGGGTTTAATTGTTTTTTATACCCGTCTTTTCCTACTAACCATATAGGAGCCATTATACCGGTAGTTTCACCTCTGTTATTAACTATATCGTAAAACTGATGGAATCTATATTTGTTTTCTTCTTTTGAGAAAAGAGTTTGAATTAAACCTGGTGAAGTAATAGGGTACTGCATAGCTAAATAAGGTTGTGATCTGGGGTAAGGATTTAGCTGTAGTAGACCAGAACATTGTTCTCTGTTAGATACAACAGCCCTGTCAAAGTTACCATCTAGTTGTGTATGACTAACATCAGGTGAACCATTATACACAACAGCATCTAGGTAGTATTCTACAGAATCGATAGTAGATACTTGTTTAGTATTTATAGGTACCTCTATTTCAAAAGGATAATCAGTACCGTAGAAATTACAGAAACTATCAAATCTTACATTGTGTTTCCAAAAGTCTTTGTTTTTAATAGCAGTGAATTTACTACGGGAAGACAAAGTAAAATTAGGATGCCAGTCGTGGTAAGAAACCCAGAAATCTTGTTTAGGATCAAAACTAACAGTCCATGAAACATCTAAAAAGAACGCTGAGTTTAAAGAAACATTTCTAATTTTTCTACCAGGTAGTTGCTTACTTACTAGTGTAAACTTACCTTTTCCGGTATAGAAATAATCCCATAGAGTCTTGTATTGAGGATTAATTACATAATCACGTTTTGTAAAATACAGAATAGAAGATTCGTGGTCATAACTAATAAAAGATCCTATTCCTACTGCAAGATTATTAGTATCAGGAAAGTTAGGAAAATCTTCTAGTATTTTATAACCCATGTAGTTATTAAACCACCACTTTAATCCTTTTGCTGTTATATCTTCTAAAGCACCCTGTCCTGCTACTCTATATATTTTTTTCAGAGAATTAGACATTAAGAATACTCCAGCAGGACAGTTTATAACACCAAAAGTATCTATACAAGCACCTTCCATAAAAGAACGATCGCTAGATGATATATTCTGTAGAGCTTGTTCAAACAAACCACCATCTCCTAAAGTAACTTTAGTACCAAGATCTGTTTGTAAAGAATCAGAACCTTGAATCATTACAGGAGACCTATCATCAAAAACAATCATAGAACCGTTTTTGTTGATGTTTTTAATATTGACAATACCGCCTGAAAGTATTTTAAAATTATCAGGAAGGTAAACTCTCCAGGGGTCAGACACAGAACCGTTATCAGGGAGTGAATACACTACCATGCTAGGGTCGTATGTAAAACAGTCTAAGTATGTAATAGGGTCATAAGTTCTGGGTTGAATATTACCCCAAGAAATTTTATCAAAGAATATTTTACTATGACTTAAAGAAAAGTCATATCTCCAGGGTTCTCTTTCTGTAATTACATCAGGATTGAATAATTTATCAAGATCCGTGTATTCATAAGGCTGGTAGTGTCTATATTTATCTTCATCTAACCAATCTCTTAAATCGACGTTAATTTCACTTTCTACAAAGAAATCACGAACACCGGAGTAGAAAAGATACATAGCCGCGTTTTTTACACCCAATCTTGGGTTTAAAGGATTTAGTGTACAATTCGTAGGATCTTGATCAAGATTAGAAAAATCAGAAGGAACTGTATTTAAATTCGTAGGAGCACTAGGTGGAGGATTTGCTGGTAATAAATTTGCAACGTTGTTTAAAAAACCTTTTACAAAATCATTTAATTCAAACTGCTGCGTATCCATCCAAAACCTAGGAAGGAATGGTGTAGCATTATACTTTCTATAATCTATTTCATAACCATCTGGTTTATACTGCAACCAGTTTCTAAAAAAGAAGAAAGGATTCTTTTCTGTATGACGACCTATATAAATATCTCCACCAAATAAAGGACCTGTGCTAGAAATCCAAGTATTGTTTGTGTTAGGAGAGTCAATATAATGGGAGCTAACAGGTATTTGATTTATACTATCAAGTTGACCATATTGATTTATAATACGGTTTACTATAGCACCATAAATACTAGATGATCTTTTACCTGTAATAAAATCTCCTTTTGCAGCATCACTGTTCCATCCTAAATCTCCTATTGCAAATCGACTAGTATCATTTAAACCTGCAGGATTAAAACTACTTCCTCCTAGTTCTAAAAAAACAAATTTATTTCTAAGAGTATTATCTATTCTTAGATTTGCTGTATTAAAAACACCAGAACCAATATACCCACTGTCAACTACAGACCTTCTATTTACAAAAGTATTATTGTATTCGTTATATAAACAATGAGATCTAAATTGATATGCAAACTGACGATAAGGAATCAGTTTTAATATAAGTTCTAAAAACTCATCTGTGGCATCACTCCAAGTACTAAGAATTAAAGGTAATCTATAAAACGCTCTTAATATAAGAGGCATTCCTTCTAAAGGATCTTCTTTTATTGTTACTGTTGTTTCAGGTGAAGTAAAACCTGAACCTGGAATATTTCCTACAGCAATATAATTTTCTAACCATGCTTTTGCTGTATTAGATAGAGTAAAAGAATTTGATGTAAATACACTACTTGTATTCAGACTTAAATTTAATAAGTACTGGGAAATTTCATTAAATACAGGAAAAAGAACAGGATCGTTTTTAAAAGTTGTATATGCGGCATCTAAAATAGGTAACGTACCAGTAGTATACGGTATAGAAGCTAGCGCGTTAAGTCCAGGAGCACCAGGCGCTGTAACAGAACCTGTAGGACCGGGTATCAAATCTTCTTTAAGTCTAGGTAAAGTAACTGTAGTAACACTTACATCTCCTTGAGCTTTTTTAATACCTACTACTAAACCAGTAGCTGCAGATAAAAAGAAACTTAGATCTGAAGGAAGTTTATGTTTAGGATGATTTTCTACAGGAGTAAATCGAGCTGTATCTAACTCTCCTTCTATTACACCATATCGTTTTGCTTCATAAGGAGAAAGATAAGGTTCTTTAAATTGAGTATCAGGAGAATGAAAGCTATAATGCTGAGTTCTTAAAAAATTAGCAGTAGGAGTATTATTAAAAGCATCACATATGCCTGACTTAAACACTTTTTCCGTGCGAGGTTGTAGTAACTGATCGTTACTACTAACGTGATTGTAAGGAAAATTTTGCAATGCATCTTTACCATCAACAAGCAAGTTATTAAACATACCTTTAGCAATAATGGTACGATTACCTTCGCGTGAGCCTCTTAGAATTTCATATCCTACAATACCTGGGACATCTATTGTAGAAGAAGGACTTGTAGGGTCAGGCATTTTAGGTTTGAGAATATTATCAAACTTGATACCTAATATGCGTATATTTCTTCCCGTACTATCATGGTGCCACAAATTAGGGTTGTTAACCCTTGAAGGAAATTTATGATGTCGTATAGGTTTATTACAAAGAGTATCATACCGAACAGGATCATTAGGATATTTTTCGCTAGATTCCCAGTAAGACATCTCTCCTTCTGCAATTATAGTACCTTCGGTTCTAGAAGCAGGATCTACATATGCAGTATTTGGATTACCTCCTGAAATAGAAGTATCCATTCCTTCCCACATTTTTGCAAAATCAAAATTATTTCCGTTACCTGCAGGGATTAATGCTATATCAGAAGAAGTAGGAGCTCTACCTGGTATATGATAAGACTCACTTCTCTCTCCTGTATCATACAAAAATCTAATAAAGAAAGGATAGACTTCATCTGACATATAACCTGTTACAGCACCCCCGTTTTTATAAAAATTAGATTCTACCTCCCATATGACATACTTAGATTTAATATTATTTGCAAAAGGTTGGTAATTAAAACTATATCTAGTCCTAGGACCTACTCTAAGCATATAATCACCAACTGTATATGTAGCATCCGATCTTTCGTAGACTGGTCTACGCACAGGGAGATTAGAAAGCGGTACCGTAAGTAAAGAATCAGGTATAATACTGATTCCTATTGTAGCTTCAATACCAGAACCTGCACCATTGCTAGTAGCATAAAAACCAAAGCTTTTAGCTATTGTATTACCAGAAATAGTATAAACTATAACTAGTTCAAACTCACTAAAGTATTCTGTATCAAGATTAGATACGCTTACTTCCACAGCACCACCTATCCCTACATGATTAAATATAGGTTGAGGATTAGTAATAGCGTAATAATCACCAAACCTTTGTTGATTGATAGTGTATGCTACACATGCCTGATAAGAACCATTTATTAACTCACCTCCATATGTAGCTTTTCTAATGTCTACTTTAGGTATTTTGATTTTAGGTGTTAGTTTTATTTGGTCGCAATCTAATGCGGTTGTATCAACACATGTAACACATCCTGAAAGACTCGTAGTACATGTTTGCTGGTATGGAATATTAGTAGGAGAAAGATATCGCGTAGGATTAAGACCGTCGTCCCAATAAAAATATCTATGGCAATCAAATGAGTCTTTAACGCCACCTGACCTAATAGGGTATGAAGAAGAAAAGTTTAAACACGGGTCGCTTACTACTTTAGTATAGGTACAAGTAGATTCTGTATAAATTCCTATTTCATGATTGTTAGCATCATCAGTAGAAAAAATAACCCACTCATCGTCATTAAAAAATAAATAACCTATTACAGGATATGGAGCACTTGCACATAATAAAGTAGAAGATTCATTTGATATAGTAGCCATGTCGCCCTGCAATGTATTTACAGTAGCGTTTCTAGCATGAGACCAAGCACCTTCAGGTAAGAAAGAATCATTAAGATCTTTCATCATGCCTTTTACAAAGGTGTTACTCTCTCCTTGTCTTAAATTCTGAAAGTTCTCTGCCATTAGTTAATTATATCGTAAAATCTTCTATACATAATATCACGCGCTTGTTTCCAAACTCTTTTCATTTCAGAAAAATTAGGAGTTCTTACAATACTTAACGCATTAATTCTAGCTATTCTAAGTTTTGCTACAATAAGTTGAATCTTACCTTCTAACCCTGTTTCACCGTTCATTAAAAGGTTCTCAAGAATTCTTTCTTTAAGAGCGTACTCATAATATTCCGTAATCATAGGATGGTCTAAAACAAGCAAATTACCGTCATCATCTTGCATAAGAGCTTGATAGTTAATGTAAATAGTACCGTTTTCAAAACCAGCGTTTATAAAACCGTCTTTAATTTCAGCATGAGCTCCTGATCTAATTTTAGTATTAGGACAATCGCAATCTATTTGCTTACCTGGTTTAAGATAAATAGGCATAAACTCGGTGTAAGTTCTAGTAGTGTATTTTACCTTTTGAATTAGTTGGTAGTAATCACCACATTTATTCATACACGCATCTTGTGGCATACAAAAAGGAGAATCATTAGGTTGTTTTTCTACAGGAGTTACATTTTGTATAGGGTCTCCACAAGGTACTTGATTATTATATTGATTGTGTCTTTGTTTACAAGCAGCACAATCTGAATGTTTTTGTAAAACAGTATATACTTTCCAATTAAATCCAGGAGGTATAGGTCCATATGGATAA
>Ga0315901_10002190_pt1 | contig 27368 bp, 26 predicted proteins | sample LakEriMetagenome_10_FD_203761 | JGI IMG/M metagenome (GOLD analysis project Ga0315901, IMG submission 203761) | Freshwater fungal communities from buoy surface, Lake Erie, Ohio, United States - Buoy 2 MA116 | ecosystem: Environmental > Aquatic > Freshwater > Lake | place: USA: Lake Erie, Ohio...
GCCAAATCTCCTGACACTGCATGACCAAGTTTTCGAGCTGCCTGTCCTCCTTGGTCTTTGGCCGCACTCGAGCAGGCGGCAGTTTTCTTTTTCAGGAGTCCCAAATTAGCAATAGCCTGGAATCGCTTCATAGGATCATGTGAGATCAAGAATTCATTTCCATCAAGTTCCGAAACATCTCTCCAAGCAAATGGCACCCAGAGCGTCAAGAAAAGGCCAGCAGCTACAGCGACTGCCATCAAGAAGTTGAGACGCATGCGCCCGCGCAAACGCCAAAGGCCCCAAATCGCGATGGCCAAGCAAGGACCGGAGGCAAAGTAGTGCGATAGCATCATTGGCAAACACAAGAGGCCAAGGCTCCAGACCTGCCAGCGGGTCACCCCCAAGGTCTCGATACGAACCACGAGCCAGGCAGCGATGGACATGAACGCAATGACCATCGGATAACTGCGCACTTCAGTCGAAAGATGACTCTGCAGTGGAGACAAAGCCAGAATCAGGGCGGCACAGGTTGCAACTAGAGAATTAAATTGGAGCCTGAGCGCAGCGAAAATCATCCCAATCGTGACGAACGACCAAGCCATCGAGTAAGCACGGGCTTTCTGACCAGAGCCGCCAATGAGTTCACGCCACAGTCTCAACAATTGCGAGTGCAATGGTGGATGAAACTCCACATTATTTGTCCATATCTCCTGCACAGGACGAGCCGTCTTGAGGTCTGTCGGACTGATCAATGCAGTCTGGACAACATCCCGTTTCCAGAACAACCCGATATCACGGCCGTGGCCCACTGACCCTGCGAGCATCCAGACTTCATCGGCAGTCAAGGCGGCGCCCAAATTGGGCAACCTTGAAACGCCAGCGATGAAAAGACAGATCACCAAGCTGATAACAGCACCTTTGGACCAGCGGCGTGGACGTGGATTAGCCCCCTGTGCCATCGCAATCATCCAAGCGTGGGAGATTTTAGCCTCCATAAGCCCTGCGATCGACAACGCGCGACAACTCAAGCATGCCAGACGGTAATTAGTAATCCAATGGGACAGTGCGGCGATGTGACATCAAGAAAAATGCAGAGTTCTTGGGCGCAAAGCCTCCAACACACAAGACAAAGGAGTGTGCTTGATGGGGATCAGAGAAGAACGCTTGACCAAAGCGAACGAAGATACTAAATTTGCTTAAGCAGGAGTAATTCGTTAGTGCCAGGCTCAACTGAAGCGATGAATCATCTCTCCGTCGTCATCCCCGTCTACAGGGGCGAGCTGTCATTGCCAGCACTAATCAAGGAATTGCTCCAGTTCACCCAGCCCTGGCAGACTGCAGCTGGGAATAAGGCAATAATTGATGAAATCATTCTCGTTCATGACTGCGGTCCAGATCGCTCTGACGTTGTGATTCAGGAGCACGCGGCAGCGCATCTGCAAATCCGCCCGATCTGGTTGTCGCGAAACTTCGGACAACACCCAGCCACATTGGCAGGAATGGCTGGAGCCCTTGGGGACTGGGTCATTACGATGGACGAGGATGGTCAACACGATCCACGCGACATAGGCACGCTCCTTGATCAAGCCATTCAGGGGGATCTACAGCTGGTTTATGCCAGACCGGTTAATCCCCCACACCATGGCCCGCTCCGAAACTTTTTCAGTCGAATGGCCAAGCGGCTTTCGAGGGCGATACACAAAGACGTCAACGCAGGCATTTTTCAGAGTTTTCGTTTGATCGAGGGCGAGATTGCACGTAATCTTGCAGCTTATTGCGGACGTGGAGTTTTCCTGGATGTTGGCTTGCGCTGGATTGTAGATCGCACCGGAACTGCTCCTGTGAAATTGCGTCGCGAGTGGGGACGCCCTTCTGGCTATTCGTACCGAAAGCTAATCTCACACTTTTGGACAATGATCCTTTCGTCTGGGGCGAAACCACTGCGCTGGATTTCTGGTCTTGGCTGCTTTGCCATCCTGAGTGGTCTTTTGCTGTCTATTTTTGTCGTTTACGCCAGACTTACCGACCAGATCCAAGTGCCGGGCTGGACCACTCTAATCATGACGATCTCTTTTTTTCGGGCTGTATTCTTACAGCCCTTGGGGTTGTCGCTGAATATATGGCTCTGATGACGGGTATCGCACTCGGACAACCGCTCTATCTCACGCTGTCCAGGCCGCGATCAAGGCAGTTACGCACACTGGAGGATAGCGGATGACGGTTGCCTGGGTCCTCGGTCAGGGCGGTCTCATCGGTTCAGCACTTCTACGGATGCTTCAGGCAGGCGGTACAAGTGTTTTCAAGCCAGGAGCACCGCTTCAGTAGGAGAACCTGTCTGCAATTACCCATCAGTTCCAAAGCACGATCGCGGCTTTTTCAGACCAGACCGCACTGCACCAGGACTGGGAGATTTATTGGGCTGCAGGTCGTTCATCCTTTAGCAGCTCGCAATCCATCCTTGATTCTGAAACTGGTGTGTTGTCCAAGTTTGTTGATTGCTTGGTCAGCAGCCAGTCTTTGCTGCGTGGCCGAGGCTCCATCGCCCTCGTGAGCTCTGCTGGCGGTATTTATTCCGGATCCAGAGATCGGGTTTTGCACGAGGGGTCGCTGCCCGCACCGCTGAATGCTTACGGGCAGGGCAAACTCGATCAGGAGCGCCTTCTCATGGACTCGAAACTGGCATCTGCGGGCTACCGAATGTTGCTGGCCAGAGCCAGCACGCTCTATGGGCCAGGTCAGGCCAGATCCAAAGCCCAGGGTCTCATCAGTCGGATCGCTCGTGCAGACACCAACAGAGAGACCGTTCCCCTTTATGTCTCGATGCAGACACTGCGCGATTATCTTTACACTGATGACGCCGCGAGAATGATCATTGCAAGCTTGCGATCGATTCCTTTTGGTGAAGAACCTATCATCAAGATTGTGGCGTCTGGTCAGCCATGTTCCGTTGCAGAGGTTCTGCGGATTTACAGGATTGTACTCCATCGACGGCCTTTATGGATCTCAGTCAACAGCCAAGCCAGTGATTTTTACGACCAACGGCAGCGCTATCGCTCCATGGTTTATCCTGAATTAAACCAGCTCGCGTCGACGAGTCTTGCTGTTGGCATTCAGCGCATTGTTGCCGCAGAACAACATCGTCACCTCTGATCGCGGACTGACTCTTTTGTCTTATGTCGTTATGAGCAATTCTAATTTTGATCGCTATAGCGAAAGCTACAGCATGCACATGGCCAAAAGCCTTCGGATCGGCGGTGAAGAGTCCGATTACTACATTCGTTACAAGATTCTTGACGTTAAGAGATATGCGGCTCCCAGTCTTGAATCTGACACCACACAACCCCTGCAGATACTGGACTTTGGCGCAGGAACAGGAAGCGCCATCCCCCACTGGTGTTCGATATTTGCCAATGCGAAGCTGACTTGTTGTGACGTTTCCAGGCAAAGTCTTGAATACGCCAGATCAAGGCATGGTGGAGATATTACTTATACGCACACGGGCGAGACAAACTTACCTTTCCAGACCAGCAGCTTTGATCTGGTTTATGCTGCTTGCGTCTTTCACCACATTTCAGAAAGCCAGCATCCGCTTGTCATGCAAGAACTCTGGCGCGTTTTAAAACCTGGTGGTGCTCTCATGGTTTATGAACATAACCCTCTGAATCCCTTGACGCAATATGTAGTCAGATCATGTCCTTTTGATGAGGATGCAGTACTGATATGGCCGTCCGTGATGATGAATCTGTTAAAGAGCTCTGGTTTCTCAGAGCGTACGACCTGTTATCGCATCTTCTTCCCCAAGTTACTACGGCGTCTGCGTTGGTTGGAAGATTGGCTTGGCTGGCTTCCATTGGGTGCCCAATACTTTTCTTTGGGCTGGAAGTCAACCGGAACTGGCTGACTGCCAGCCGTCGCCCTTCTTTCGCTGCGGAGCGTTGACGGCAATGCCATGGGTTGTGCGGTCTGCCCAGCAGAACAAGGACAATTCAGCCTGTTTTAGCAGAAACAATGCACCCACGCCTACCATACCCAGTCTCGAATCGCTGAACATGAATGTCAAGAGCAGAGATTCCACCCTACGACTACCTTGACTTGAAGACCATCAGCCTTGAGGCCACATAGCTGTAGGCCACATAAACAGCGACGGAACAGAGTTGGGCCAAGAACGGATTATAACGGTTTACTAAAATAAAAAGAACCAAGATATTGAGCAGATATCCACTAATTAATGTCACCAGATATTTGCTAAGTCCTCTCTTTGTTGGAGGCACGCGAAAAGTCTTTTTGGCATGAACGTAATATCCGATGCATCCTCCCACCATAAAACCGAGTGTATTCGCTAGAAAAGGCCTACTAATCAAGGACTGAAAAAGCAAGATGGTGGAGAATCCAACCAAGGTGTTGAGAGCTCCCCATACTCCGAAGCGGAGGGCTGTCAGGGTTTCTTTCTGAAGCCAAGGCGCGTGATGCCGCATTGCGAATTCCAACTGAAATGGCCCGACAGACGGTTCTTTGAATGGGTGCTGAGAATCAGCCGCTGGACACAGGCGGGTGGCAGACCCTTTCTTGGTGCCTCATGGCGAGAGCTCTGGCTTGAGGCATGCGAGCCGGCATCAGGAGCACCGACCAGGCGGCAAAAGGAATGAGTGAATCCTGGTGCAACAGCGATTCATCCACGTGATGACCTGTATGTTGACGATTGTGTTGGCGACAGATCGGGAATCAGGCATTTCTGAATAAGCCTGATGAGCAACGCTGATGCACAGTGGTTGTGGTGATCTCTCCACCCAGAACACAGGCGATGTTCCGCCATGATACTGCGCTGATTGTTTGTCAGCTCAGCTCCCCGAACATCGGACGCTGGGGCCTGATCAGGGATTGGGCGGCGCCGTTGGCAGCGTTCGATCTGGAGGCCTACGGAGCCGTCGTCGGCATGATCAGTCGTGATGCCCAGTCGCAACAGCACCAAGCGGGAGCGTTGAGCCGGATCGCCTTCACCGCTGGCGACCGCCTTGGGCATTGCGGTCCATCCCGAAGACATGCTGCGTTGCAGGGCCGGCTGGCTGCGACAGCGCTCATCACAGCAGATGGGGCTGCTCGGATCCAGTGCCGAGGCAGACATCCTGTTCGTCTCCAGCTGCTTGGCCGATCCGGCGGTTGTGGCCGTGCGGCTTGAGGCTGGCCGTCCGCCTGGCCTCTCAGGCAAGGTGCGCAGGGTGGCGTTCATCGATTGGCTGGCCGTAAACCGCACACTCATCAAAGCTCCCATGGAATCCGGACCGCAGAAGCCGGCGCGATCCGCCCTCGGCCATCAAACGCTCCACCGACGCGCACAGGAGCCGGATCAGCCCATCAGGCCCATAGCCCCCGGGCGACGGGATGATGCCACAGGATTGGGGGTTGGGTGTATGGACAAGCGGGGCGGCACGGGTATTCGCTGACCTCCGGCACAGGCGTCGCTCCGCAGTCTGATGAGCCGTCAGTCGTGCTCTTCCACTGCAGGCCTTCCGGCTCACGGACCGGTTCTGGATCACCAGTCGCTGGGGTCTCCTGCGGCCACCAGGGCGGTGATCAGACACTGTCCTCGCCCACACTGTGCTCAAGCATGGTCTGCTGATCGTTGGTGCACGGGCTCTGCCCTGCTGACGTTCGGGCAAGCGGCACTGTCGCCAGCCCTGGCTCGATGAACCTGCACCCGCCCTCCTGGCCCGAGGGTTGCGACCAAGGTTGGGTCCTGACTCTCACCCCATCTCTGCACCCATGACAGACCGACCAGCCAGCGGTGATCGCAGCCCGTTCTGCTTACCCATCAGGCCTGCGGAATCGCGCCACAGTCGCTGCACAGGCGGCAAAAAAAAACCGGCTCAGAGGCCGGTGGGAAAACGGAGAGGGAGGGATTCGAACCCTCGATAGAGTTGCCCCTATACAGCATTTCCAGTGCTGCGCCTTCGACCACTCGGCCACCTCTCCAGCGGCAGGTGGGGCAGATGCGAATGTAGCAGGCACCCCTTCCCTGAAGCCGTCTCCCCCCGCCCGATGACCCGCACCTATCCGATCACCGTGCACTGGCGCCAGGCCGGGCGCGTGATCCAGCACGACGTTCCCGAGGGCGAGTACATCCTGCGCAGTTTCGAGCAGCAGGGAGACCCCCTGCCCTTCAGCTGCCGCAACGGCTGCTGCACCGCCTGTGCCGTGCGCGTGCTGGACGGACAGATCGACCAGCGCGAGGCGCTGGGCCTCTCCCGGGCGCTGCGCGACCGCGGCTACGGCCTGCTGTGCGTGGCCCGGGCCGACGGTCCGCTGGTGGTCGAGACCCAGGACGAGGATGAGGTCTACGAGCTGCAGTTCGGGCGCCACTTCGGCCGTGGCAGGGTGCGTGCCGGCCTGCCCCTCGACGACGAATGACCGCCATCTCCCCATCGGATCCCGCCGGCGCCATTCCTGCCGAGGGACAGGCCGCCTCGAGCCGGGCCCTGGCGGCCAGCGGCCTGGCGCCGGCTGAGGTCGAGCGCCTGGTAGCGGTGGCGCAACGCACGGCCGAAGCGGGTGCGTTGGTCCTGCGCCGCCACTTCGGGCAGCTGGAGCGGATCCGGGCCAAGGGGGCGGCGGGAAACCTGGTCACCGAGGCCGATGAGGCCGCCGAGGCGGCCGTGCTGGCGATCCTGGATCAGGAGACCCCCGGCTGGGGGGTGCTGGCCGAGGAGAGCGGCCGGCGCCCCGGCCATGGCGATCTCGAGTGGTGCGTCGATCCGCTGGATGGCACGACCAACTACGCCCATGGCTATCCGTTCTTCGCCACCTCGGTGGGCCTCACCTGGCGCGGCATCCCGCTGCTCGGGGCCCTGGCCCTGCCGGCCATGGACGAGCTCTACTGGGCGGCGCCGGGGCTCGGTAGCTGGTGCAACGATCAGCGGCTGAAGGTGAGTGACTGCGGGGCCATCGCCGATGCGCTGCTGGCCACCGGTTTCGCCTACGACCGCACCCAACGCCTGGACAACAACTACGCCGAGTTCGCCTGGTTCACCCACCGCAGCCATGGGGTGCGCCGGGCCGGTGCCGCGGCGGTGGATCTGGCCCACGTGGCCGCCGGCCGGCTCGACGGCTACTGGGAGCGGGGCCTTTCCCCCTGGGACCTGGCCTGCGGCGTGGTGTTGGTGGAACAGGCCGGCGGCCAGGTGTGCGCCTACGACGGCGGCCCCCTTGAGCTGGCCTCCGGCCGGATCATCGCCTGCGGGCCCGGCCTGCGCCGGCCCCTGATCGATGGCCTCGCCGCCTGTCAGCCCCTGAGCGGCGCTGCCTACGGCGCCCCGGAACTGGACGGCAGGCGCGATCCATAGGATCAGCCAGCCCGCGCACCCCGCCCCCGCCCGCATGGCCCTGCAACCCGCCGCCGGAGCCCGAGACCTCCACCCCCGGGAGGTCGATCGCAACCGCTGGCTCTGCGAGCGGCTGGCTGCGGTCTACCGGCTCTGGGGCTACCAGGAGGTGGCTCCGCCCACGATCGAGCGCCTCGACACCCTGGAGGCCGGCGGTGCGATCGATGGCAACGCCCTGATCCGTCTGGCGGCCAGCGAGCCCCTCGGCCTGCGGCCTGAACTCACCGCCTCGATCGCCCGTGCCGCCGGCACGCGTCTGGCGGGCCGCCCCCGGCCCCTGCGGCTCTGGGCCTGCGGCCCCACCTTCCGCTCCCTCCCCGGGGAAGGGGGCTGGCGCATCAACGAGGAACTGCAGAGCGGCGTGGAACTGCTGGGGGTGTCCTCCGCCGCCGCTGACAGCGAGCTGATGCACCTGCTGCTGGCGGCCACGGCCACCCTGGGCCTGCAACCCCACCACGCCCCCACGCTGCTGGTGGGCCATCACGGCCTGCTCGATCGGCTGCTGGCGGATGTGCCCGAAGGCCAGCGCCCGGCCGTCCGGCGCGCCCTCACCGATCTCGATGCCCTGGCCATCGAGCGGCTGCCCCTGCCGGAGCCCCTGCGGCGCCGGCTCTCGGCCCTGTTGGCCCTGCGCGGTGAGCCGGCCCAGGTGCTCTATCAGCTCGAGCAGTGGCTGGGCCCGGTGGATCGTCTCGACAGCCTGGCCACCACCCTCGAAGGGGTGGCGGAGGCCTGCAGCCGCCAGGGGGTGCGCCTGCAGCTCGATCCCACCTTCCAGCCCCAGTTCGACCTCTACGACGGGCTGGTGCTGAAGCTGGTCTGCCGCGGCGCCGATGCCCCGGTGGCGATCGCCAGCGGCGGCCGCTACGACGCCCTGGTCGGCCGCTTCAGCGACGACCCGGACCGGGCCGCGGGCACCGGTTTCGCCTTCGCCATCGAGGCGATCCGCGAGCTGCTGGACGCCGAGCCCAGCGCGGCTCCAGCCCCCGGCCCCTGGCTGGTGGCGGCCAGCGCCGAGGCTGGACTCCAGGCCGCCCTGGCGCGGATGGCTGAGCTGCATGCCGCCGGCGAGCCCGCCGAACTCTGGGGCGAACCCTGTCCGGATCGCCCCAAGGCCGAACAGCTGGCCCGGGAACGGGGCTGCCGCGGCGCCCACTGGTTGGACGTCTGATCCGTCGGGCCCCGGTCGCTGCCTAGGATCATTTCCCTTGAGCCGGATGCGCCATGGCCCACACGATCGTCACCGACGTCTGCGAAGGGGTGGCCGATTGCGTGGATGCCTGTCCGGTGGCCTGCATCCACCCCGGCCAGGGGGCGAACAGCAAGGGCACAGCCTTCTACTGGATTGATTTCGACACCTGCATCGACTGCGGCATCTGCCTGCAGGTCTGTCCGGTGGCCGGTGCGATCCTGCCCGAGGAGCGCGGCGAGCTGCAGCGGAGCGCCTGAACAACCGCGCCGCCGGTTCGGTCAACCCTCCACAACGCCCGTTGAACCGGCTGCACGGCCATCCCTAGGGTTCGGGCGCAATCACGCGCGTCGCCATCCATGCCGGTGCTGGAAGAGCAGGGTCAGATCCAGATCCACACCGAAAACATCTTTCCGATCATCAAGAAGGCCGTGTACAGCGGCCACGAAGTGTTCCTGCGGGAGCTTGTCAGCAACGGGGTCGACGCCATCGCCAAACGGCGCATGGCTGCCATGGGTGGTGATTGCAGCGAGGGTCCTGAGGCCCTGGTTCAGATCCGCATCGATCGTGAAGCCAAGACGCTGACGATCTCCGACAACGGCATCGGCATGACTGCCGATGAGGTGAAGCGCTACATCAACCAGGTGGCATTCTCCAGTGCCGAGGAATTTCTGGAGAAGTACAAGAGTGAAAGCGACGCGATCATCGGCCACTTCGGCCTTGGTTTCTATTCCAGCTTCATGGTGGCTCGCGAGGTGGAGCTGGTCACCCTCAGCGCCCGGGAGGGCAGCGAGGCGGTCCGCTGGACCTGCGACGGATCCCCGAGCTTCCGCCTGGAGGCCGCCGAGCGCTCGGAGCCCGGCACCGATGTGATCCTCCATCTGATGGAGGACGAACTGGAGTACCTGGAGCCGTCGCGCATCCGCACGCTGATCACCACCTACTGCGACTTTCTGCCCGTAGCGGTGCAGCTGGATGGTGAGACCGTCAACAAGCGACAGGCCCCCTGGCGCCAGTCGCCCCGTGAGCTGAGCGACAACGACTACATCGAGCTCTACCGCTACCTCTACCCCTTCCAGGGCGACCCGCTGCTGTGGGTGCATCTCAACACCGATTACCCCTACAGCCTGCAGGGGATCCTCTACTTCCCCCGCATCACCGGCCGGGCTGACTGGGAGAAGGGAGAGATCCGCCTCTATTGCAACCAGGTGTTCGTCAGCGACTCGATCAAGGAGGTCGTTCCCCGCTATCTGCTGCCGCTGCGCGGCGTGATCGACTCCCCTGACATCCCGCTGAACGTCAGCCGCTCGGCCCTGCAGACCGATCGCCGTGTGCGCTCGATCGGCGGCTTCGTGGCCAAGAAAGTGGGCGATCGCCTCAAGGAGCTTCAGCGCGAAGACCCGAGTCGCTATGCCGAGATCTGGGACTCCCTGGCCCCGTTCATCAAGATCGGTGCAATGGAGGATGAGAAATTCGCCGATCAGGTGGCCGATCTGATCCTGTTCGGCACCACCGCTGCCGCCCAGGAGGGTGGTGAAGCCGAGCTGGCCAACCCCGATCCGGTGGCCTGCGGCGAGCGCGCCTACACCACCCTGGCCGGTTACCGCAGCCGCCTGGAGGCCGGCAAGGACACCCGCATCCTTTACTGCACCGACGAGGCCGGCCAGGCCGGGGCCCTGGCCCTATGGAAAGCCCAGGGTGCCGAGGTGCTGATGGCCGACACCCTGATCGACTCCCAGTTCATCCCCTGGCTGGAGCACCGCCATGGTGAACTCCAGTTCCAGCGGGTCGATGCCGAACTCGACGACAGCCTGCAGGACAAGGAGAGCGAACTCAGCGACGCCGACGGCAAGGACGTGGGCGAGAAGCTGCGCGAGCTGTTCCGCACCGCCCTGGCCAACGACAAGGTCACGGTGCAGGTGCAGTCGCTCAAGGGGGAGAACGCCCCGGCGGCATTGATCCTGCTGCCTGAGCAGATGCGGCGCCTCAACGACATGGGCGCTCTGATGGAGCAGCGTCTGCCGGGCCTGCCCGATCACCACGTGCTGCTGGTCAACCGGCGCCATCCGCTGGTGGAGGGCCTGCTCAAGCTCTCCAGCGGGGCGATCCTCACCACCGGCTCGGCTGAATCCCCGAGCGAGCGGCTGGCCGCCGACCTCAGCCGCCACCTCTACGACCTGGCCCGGCTGGCGGTGGGGGGCCTGGAGCCGAACCAACTGGCCGGCTTCCAACAGCGCAGCAGTGAGCTGATGGGTCGCCTGATGCAGAACCTGGCCTAATCGGACGAGCAGCAGCCCAGAGGGCGGAGCCTCCCCCGGCACCGAGCCGGAAGGATCGCTCCGCCGCAGGGTTGTGGCACCTCAGCATCTGCCGCCTCAGCTGCGGCAGCCCCGTCGCAGCTGAGGCCTGGTTACACCTGACGGCCGTCAGGTGCCTTTCACGGACAACCGGAGCCGTGCAGACAACCGGAGCCGGCGGGGGAGTGGCCTGCGATCAGTCCTTGCTGGGTTCGGGGGAGGCTTCAGCCCCTGGCTTTGCCTGAAGCAGCTCGTCGACCGTGTGGCGAGCGAAACTGTCATCGAGGCCCACCGACAGCTGATCAACCGTCAGCAGCCAGGAGTCGATTCTTGCCACCAGCAGGCCAACGGAGCCGGGGCTATCCAGCCGTATCGGCTTGGCGGAACCGGCAGCGACCGCCGGTAGACCCGGCAGCAGCAATTGATTGGTGGCCAGGCTGCTTCTGATCAGCGAGAACAACTGAACTCCCCGTTTGTAATACCCCCAGTTCAGATGCATTTGCCTCTGCTGGTCACCTAGCGTGAGGTATCCCGTGCTGATCATCAGCAGAACCAGCGATGACGTCGCGAGCGCCTGTTCGAAGCGCGTTACCGAACCAAGTCCGCGGGGCATCTTGGCGAGCCCCACAATCACCAGCACAACGGCGGCACCAGTCGCCAGGGCCGCGAGCGCTCCGGCCTGAATGCGGTAATAACGCACCAGATAGCATTGACGGCTCAGTTTGGAGGTCAGATTGGCAATCTGTTGATTCAATAGAAGCCGCTGGGGCCGCGTGGCTGGCTTCAACTCAGCGATCAGTTCGCGGTTCAACCTGTAGTTCCAGAGCAACATGTTGGGCGACTCACCAGCCGCATCCAGCAACATCGAATCCAGGCCAACCGTATCCATACGGGTGCGATCCTGTCCCAGAACCGGGCAGATCTCGAGCCGGGAGGCGGTGACTTCACCTTGGGTCCACGCAGACACATAAACGATGATCCCCAGCAGCCCCACCACAGAACCGAGCAAAAGCTGGGAAAAACGCGTCAGTCTCTCCGCCGGAGCAGGTGTTGTACCTGGGTCAGGGACAGCCTCGATGAACCAATGACTGAGCCGCCGGAATCCTCCGCTCATGGCGCTGGCCCGGCTCCCATCCAGTCTGAAACTGCGCCAACTTATCGGCTGTGTTGTCGCGCAGCAACGGCATCCGTCCGTCAAACACACCGTCATCGGAGCAGTACGGCAACCAACGCGCGCATCGCGCCGCGTCCAGCAACCATCCACCGGCCGAACAACCGAAGAATCGCTTGCCGGCATCGCCCCGTGGCCACCGGAGTGAATGAAACCGGGTCAGGGCAGACAGGGGGCCCGGGCTGGCTTCCCTGGTCAGGGGCCCAGGAGCTTCCTAGGGTCGGTGCGGCACTGTGCCTGATGTGATGCCCAGCCTCCACGACGGCCAGATCGAGAGGAGTGCACGCGGCAGCGGCAGATGCGACCCGATCCGGGGTCTGGATCAGGGGCGGCGCAGCCGGGGCCTGGGGCGATGCTGAGCCCCCGCAGCTCGCTATCCGGTGATGCCGGCCGGATCCGCAGGCCCTCGCTGGCCCTGCTGGCGGCGCTGCTGCTGAGCCTGGCTCTGGCCTTGCTGCCGGGCAGTCTGCGGGCTTTGGGCCAGAGCCCGGCCGTGACGGTGCGGGTGCTGATGCCCTCCCCGTTCGTCGATGCCACCGCGCCGCTGGTGGCGGCCTACAACCGCCAACACAGCGATGTGCGCATCGAGGTGGCGCGCGGGCCCCTCGACACTGAGGCGATGTCCGATCTGGCGATCGGCAGCCTGCTGCTGGGGTCCACCCCCTACGACCTGCTGCTGATGGATGTCAGCTGGACAGCCCGCTACGTGGCCGCCGGCTGGCTGATGCCGCTCGAGCCGCTGCTCGGAGACGAGGTGCTCGAGGCGATGCTTCCGGGCGCGCGCCTGGGCAACGGCTTCGGCGGCCACCTCTGGCGCATGCCGCTCACCGGTGACACGGGCCTGCTCTACTGGCGCACCGATCTGATGGAGCGCCCTCCGCGCACCACCGAGGAGCTCGAACGCGTCTCCGAGCGGCTGCAGCGGCAGGGCAAGGTGCGCTGGGGCTATGTCTGGCAGGGCCGCCAGTACGAGGGGCTCAGCTGCGTGATGCTCGAGACCATCCACGCCTTCGGCGGCCGCTGGTGGCAGCCGGGCGAGGGGCCCGCCCAGGGGCGCACCGCCCTCGATTCGCCCGGGGCCGTCCGGGCAGCGGCCTGGCTGGAGTCGCTGGTGCAGCGGGGCATCAGTCCGCCCGCCGTGGCCGACTTCGCCGAAAATGAGGCCCTGCAGCTGTTCGCCGCCGGCGATGCCGCGTTTCTGCGCAACTGGCCCTACGCCTGGCGCGAGATCGAGAAGGGTGGCGGGCCGGTGGTCGGAAAAGTGGGTGTGACCCCAGTGGTCAGCGCGCCAGGGGAGCGCAGCGGGGGGACCCTGGGCACCTGGGGCCTGTCGCTGCTCAAGGGCAGTGTCCACCCGCAGCAGGCTGCCGAGGTGATCCGCTGGTTCACCGGACCCGAGACCCAGAAGGCCCTGGTGCTCGACCAGGGCTATGCCCCCACCTGGGCGGCGCTCTACGACGACCCGGACCTGCAACGCCGGCATCCGCTGCTGGAGGTGCAGCGCCAGGCCCTGGAGCAGGGCCCGCTGGTGCGGCCGCTGACGCCCCTGTACGCCCAGCTGAGCGACCTGCTGCAACGGCAGGTCAACGGCATGCTCACCAGCGAGCGCCCGGCCGAGCAGGCCATGGGCACCGCTCAGGCCCAGAGCGCGGTGTTGCTGGCGTCGGCGGCGGGGGAGGGAGCGTGACCCAGGCCCACCCAAGCGAGCGCGCCGCAGCACGGCAGCAGTTGCTGCTTGTGCTTCTGATGCTGCCGGCGCTGCTGCTGCTGGCGGTGGTCTACCTGTGGCCGCTGCTGCAGGTGAGCTGGCTGAGCGGCCAGGCCAGCTCTGTGCTCACCGGCCTTCGGGCCGTCCCCAATGGCGGCGCCAACTGGCTGCGGCTGCTGGGCGATGCCCGCTTCTGGAGCGATGCTCTCTTCACACTCCGCTTCGCGGCGCTGTCGATCGCCCTGGAGCTGGCCCTTGGGCTGGCGATCGCCCTGGTGCTGCACCGGCCCGGCCGCGCCCGCGGCCTGCTGCGGGCGGTGGTGCTGCTGCCCTGGGCCCTGCCCGGCACGGTGCTGGCCCTGGGCTGGCGCTGGATCTTCAACGATCCCTACGGCCCGCTCAACGCCCTGATCCAGGCGCTGGGGCTGCCCCCCTACGGCTTTCTCTCCACTCCCGCCACCACCTGGTTGTTCGTGGTGCTGGCGGATGTCTGGAAGAGCACCCCCTTCGTGGCGCTGCTGCTGCTGGCCGGCCTGCAGTCCATACCCTCCGAGCTTGAGGAGAGCCTGCGGCTGGAGGGGGCCACGCGCCTTCAGATCCTGCGGCGCCTGACCCTGCCGCTGCTTGGGCCCTGGATCGCCCTGGCGCTGCTGTTCCGCCTGGCCCAGGCGCTGGGGCTGTTCGACCTGGTGCAGGTGCTGACGCGCGGTGGCCCGGCCGGCAGCACTGAGAGCCTGGCGCTGTACGCCTATCTGCAGGCGATGCGCTTCCTCGACTTCGGTTACAGCGCCACCCTGGTTCTGGCCACATTCCTGCTGCTCTCTGGCCTGACCCTGGCCGGCTGGCTGCTGTGGCGGCTGGGTCGCGGACGACTGGCGGGGCTCGGCCGATGAGGGCGTTGCTGCTGCTATGGAGCCTGGCCCCGCTGGCCTGGCAGCTCTACAGCTCCCTGGTGAGTCCCCAGGCGCTCGTGGACCCCGCCAGCGTGGCCGGCGGCGCGTTCTGGACTCTCGACAACTACCGCCAGCTGCTGCAGGCCGACCCGCCCTTCTGGCGCTACCTGCTCAACAGCACCATCGTGGGGGGCGCCACCACGCTGCTGACCCTGACGATGGCAGTGCCCTGCGCCTACGCCCTGCAACGCCAGCGCGGCGCCCTGCGCTGGGCCGTGACGCTGGCCCTGCTGGGGGCCGCGATCTTCCCCACGGTGCTGCTGTTCCTGGCACTGCTGCAGCTGGCCCGTGCCCTGGGCTTCGGCAACCAGCTGCTGGCCCTGAGCCTGCCCTACAGCGGCCTGTCGCTGCCGCTGGCGGTGCTGCTGCTGCGGGCGGCCTTCGCCGATCTGCCGCCGGAGCTGGAAGATGCCGCCCGCCTGGAGGGGCTCAATCTGGTGGCCCGGCTACGCCACGTGCTGCTGCCCCTGCTGGCGCCGGCCCTGGGCAGCACGGCGATCCTGGTGTTCCTGGGCAGCTGGAACGAATACCCGATCGCCCTCACCTGGATCAGCCGCCCCGAGTTGCTGACCCTGCCGCCGGCGATCGCCCGCATCGCCGGCTCCTCGCTGTTCACCGTTCCCTACGGCGCCTTCGCGGCCGCCACGGTGCTCGGCAGCCTGCCGCTGCTGCTGCTGGTGCTGCTGTTCCAGCGCTCGATCGTCAGCGGCCTGACCCAGGGAGCGATCAAAGGATGACCCCGATGCCGATCACCGATGGGGCGCAGCAGCGCGAGGGACTGCAACTGGAGGGGGTGAGCCGGCGCCTGGGCGAACGCGCTCTGCTGGACGGCCTCAGCCTCGCGGTGGGACCCGGTGAATGCCTGGCGCTGGTGGGGCCCAGCGGCTGCGGCAAGACCACCACCCTGCGTCTGCTGGCGGGGCTGGATCCGGTCAGCGAGGGGCGGATCCTGCTGGCCGGACAGGACATCACCGACCAGCCGAGTGGGGAGCGGCAGGTGGCGATGGTGTTTCAGAGCTATGCGCTCTACCCCCACCTGAGCGTGCACGACAACCTCAGCCTGGGGCTGCGGGTGCGCGGCGTGCCGTTGCAGGAGCGGGAGCAGCGCATCGCGGCGGTGCTGGAGCTGCTGCAGCTCAGCGACCTGCAACAGCGGCGGCCCGCCCAGCTCTCGGGCGGCCAGCGTCAGCGGGTGGCTCTGGCGCGGGCGCTGCTGCGTCAACCGCGACTGGTGCTGCTCGACGAGCCGATGAGCAACCTCGACGCCCAGCTGCGCGAGGAGCTGCGGCCGGAGCTGCGCCGTCTGCTCTGCGGCGGCGAACCCCCGGTGATCTACGTCACCCACGACCAGCAGGAGGCGATGGGCATGGCCGACCGGATCGCCATCCTCCAGGGCGGGCGGCTGGAGCAGATCGGTGGCGTGCGCGAGCTCTACATCGATCCCCACAGCCGCTTCGTGGCCGAATTCCTGGGCCGGCCGGCGATCAACTGGCTGTCCGCCGGCGATGGAACCGTGCTTGGACTCCGTCCGGAGCATCTGCAACCGGTGCGCGAGGGGGGCCTGCCTGCCCGGCCGGAGCGACGGGAATGGTGGGGGCATCAGCAGCTGCTGTGGCTGGAGAGCCCGCAGGGGACGCTGCGGATGCTGCTGCCGGCGGGAGCGCCGCTGGAGGCCGACGGTCTGCGGGTCGGCTGGCGCGCCGACGACGAGCTGTGGTTCGATGCCGCCGGGTGGCGATTGCGGAACGCCGGGCCCTGGAGGGGCGAGGCGTGACCGGAACCGCTCTGAGCGGGGTCGCTCCGAGCGGAACCCGTTTGATACGATCGCCGCAGGGTGATTCACCCCACTCCGTTTCACATCTGGTTGATCGTCATGTCCCGGGTTTGTCAGCTCACCGGCAAGCGCGCCAACAACGGGATGGCCGTCAGCCACTCCCACGTTCGCACCAAGAAGCTGCAGCAGGTGAACCTGCAGGAGCGCCGCCTCTGGTGGGCCGAGGGCAACCGCTTCGTCAAGCTGCGCGTCTCCACCCGCGCCCTCAAGACCATCCAGAAGAAGGGTCTTGGTCTCTACGCCCGTGAACTGGGCATCGATCTCAGCCGCATCTGAGCGAGGCGCGGCTAGGGTCACCGCTCGCTTGAGGCCCTTTGTCCATGCGCCCCGCCACCACCAGTCGGCGACACCTTCTTGAGGCCCTTGTCGCCGTGCCCGCCGCCTGGTTGCTGGCGCCGAGGGCAGCATCAGCTCTTGGTGGCGATCTGCCTGCGCTCGACGCTCCTGCCCCGTCCTTCCAGCTGGAGGGTGTGGCTCCGGGCAGGTCTGGCGTCTCCCCTGTGACGCTCAGCCTCGACGATTTCCGCGGGCGCTGGCTGGTGTTGTACTTCTATCCGCGTGATTTCACCAGTGGGTGCACGCTCGAGGCCCGCGGGTTCCAGCGCGATCTGCAACAGTTTCAGACACGCAACAGCGCTGTTGTCGGTGTGAGCGCCGATGACGGCGACTCCCATGCCTCGTTCTGCAGCGAGGAAGGTTTGGCCTTTCCACTGCTCTCCGATCCCGGCGGCACGGTGAGCCGGGCCTTCGGCTCCTGGATTCCCCCGTTTTCCCAGCGCCACACCTTCCTGATCGATCCCGAGGGCCAGCTGCGGGCGCGCTGGACGGCCGTGCGACCGAGCGGCCACAGCGGCGAGGTTCTGGCGGAACTTGAGCGACTGCAGGCGTGATCCAATGCGCAGTCCAAGGACACCGCAGCGTCCGGGGGTGGCATTGCAAGGCGGCAACAGTCCCGGCAACCGTCTGAGCCTGGAAGCCCTGGCTGGCGCTGGCCTCAGTCGCCGCCGGCTGATCCGGCTGCTGCCGGCCTGGGCGGCCGGGATGGGTCTGTCAATGGCCTGGGGTCAGGTCGCCAGCGCCGGCTCGAGAGGTGACAGCCTGCATCTGCTTGCCACCGCCGACAGCGGCAGCGGTGACGCCAACCAACGCGCCGTCGGGGCCCGGATGGCGGCGGTGCATCGGCGCCAGCCGGTGGATCTGGTGCTCATGGGGGGCGACAACATCTACCCGAGCGGCGATCTGGCGCTGGTGGAGCAAACCTTTCGCCGGCCCTATCGCCAGCTGCTGGAGGCTGGAGTTCCCTTCCATGCAGTGCTCGGCAACCACGACATCCGCACCCGCAATGGGGAGCCACAGCTCGCCTACCCGCCCTTCGGCATGAAGGGTCGCTGGTACACCCTGCGCCGCGGACCGGTCGCCATCTTCCTGATCGACACCAACGTCAACGCCCCCTGGCAGCACCAGTTGCCCTGGCTCAGACGCGAACTGGCGGCGAGCGACGCACCCTGGAAGGTCGTAGTCGGTCATCACCCGCTCTATTCCTCCGGGTTCTACGGCAATGACAGAACCGCGATCGCCCGGCTAGCCCCGTTGTTCAGCCGCCACAGGGTTCAGCTCTACATCAACGGCCACGATCACAACTACGAGCGCTCCAAGCCGATCAAGGGCACCACTTACCTCACGGTGGGTGGAGGTGGGGCGGTGCTGCGACCGGTGGTCGCCACCGAGCAGTCGGCTCGGGCCGTGAGCGTGCACAGCTTCGCCGAGATCACGGTGGTGGGCGAGCGGATGATGATCTCGGGCTGGGACCTGCGCGGCCGTCCGATCGATCGGGCCGTGATCAACCCAGCTGGCGCAACGGTTCCAGCGTGAGCCTGTGGCTGCGCGCCGCGGCGCGCAGCCCATCGAGGCGCTGGCTGGACGGAGGCTGATCCAGCACTCCTCGCCATTGCGCAACCAGCGTGCTGGGGGCGGGCTGGGCCAGATCGTGGCAGGGGCAACCGATCCCCGCCGCGGCGGCCGCAACCTTGGGGTCGTAGCTGAGGGCGGCGCAGGGACTGCCGCTCTGGGCCGCCAGGATCAGCCCATGGAGTCGCATCGCCAGCACCAGACCAGCAGCGGCGAACACGGCCATGGCGCCATCGAGATCAGTGGCGCTCAGGCTGCGGCTGCGATCAGCCAGGCTCGCGGGCAGCAGACCCGCCGTGGCCAGCCGCTCGAACAGGCCGCTGTCCTGCTCACGATGGAAGGGCAACCAGAGCACGGGGCGATCGGCACCCTCCGCCAGATCAGCCACCGCCTCCAACCAGAGCCTCCAGCCATCGGGTTCCAGCCCGGCCACAGGCCGCCAGCACAGCACGATCGGCCCACCCCGCCCCGCCCAGCTCCGCGGCGCCAGATCCCAGACCGGATCGCTGCCCAGTCGCCCCGCGATTCCCCAGCCTGCGGCCAGATCCGCGGAGGCCGGATCGCGCCAGCTGATGCTGGTGGCCATGGCCAGCAGCCCCCTGGCCAGCAACTGGCTGCGGCGACGCCGCAGCGGCCCGAGGCCCTGGCCCCAAAGCAGAATTGGCAGTCCGCGCAGACGGGCAGCGACGATCAGGGCGCCGTAGTAAATGAGGCTGCGGAAGCTGGTGCTGTCCTGCAGCAGGCTGCCCCCACCGAGCACCAGGGCACGGCAACGCTGCAGAGCCCGCAGCACCTGGCTGAGCTGACGGCGATCCACGGTGTCGACGCCGAACAGGCGGGTCACAGCCGCGCCATCGGCGGCGGTGACCAGGGGCTCGATGCCCTCCGGCAGCTGGGTGAGCAGCACCTGCAGCAGAGCGTCATCACCGAGGTTGTGCTCGCCGTAGTAGCCACACAGCAACACCCGCGGCCGCTGCGGCTGGGGCGGATTGCCGAGGGCGGTCACGGGGGTCTGTCGCATCGGGCGGAGCCTACGGCCAGACGACGGCCGATGCACCGCCTCGCCGGAGGGGACTCCGCTGCTCTCCGGGGCGCAGCCTCTGGGGGAGTGGCCCCCACCACCTCCTGCTGGGCATCAACATTTGGAGGTTCCTGAGCCAAAGGGAGGTGCCACAGGTGCGTTAAACGCAAAAGGTCGTCAGAGACCCCCAGAGATTGTTGCAGACAGGAGCAAGGAACCGCACCGGGGAAGCCAACGAAATGATCCGTGAACAGACCTGCCGATGCAGCAGCGAGGGATGCAAGTGCACAGTGATTCGAGAGCACCAGGCCAGGTCGAAACCACTCCAGATGGGATCATTCCAGGCAGAGATCAATGCATGATAAGCTCAACATAGAGTCCATTGAGAATGGCCATACCCAAACGCATAACCCGACCCAGACGCAGAGCCACACCCAGCAGCATGGTCAGGGCATGGCTTCCATTGGCGCTTCTCTGCTTTGCAGTTCTGCCAGAGATCATTGGCCTCAAGCTGCCGGTCGACGATTCATTTCATCTCGGTGAAGCGTTTGCTGCCGCCATCACGCTGATCACCAATCCCAGCGGTGGCATCAGGCCCCTCACGCTGCACGGGGCCTGGGACTTCATCCCCGCTCTGATCTCACGGGCACTCTGGGGTGATGCCAACTACTTCTATCCAACCATCTATCTCACCGACAGCCTTCTTCCGGCCCTGTCAGCCTTGCTGTTTCTGTTCTTTCTCTACAGGATTCTCAAGGACCGAAGCGGACCAGCTGTGACGACGTTTCTGTGCATGGCTGCCCTGACGGCCCCGAGCCTGGTGAATATCCGAGATCTGTTCATCCTGATCGTCTGTTGGAGCCTCTATGAACTGCTGCACTCACAAACCCCACGCTCCGCAACCCAGGCGGTTGCGCTGCTCGTACCGGCAACAGCGATCGGCTTGCTCTGGTCATTGGACAGGGGGATTATCGCCACGGCTACCGTTATGACCTCGCTGCTGACGGCTGCGCTGCTGAGACGTCGCAGGCTGTACGTCAACGTTACACTGATGATAGTGGCAGGCTGTGCCGCAGCCATCTGGATCGGTGAGTGGAGCGGAAGCATCAGCTACGCCACCAATCTTGGCTTTGTGATCCGATCATCAAGCCAGTGGCGCTACCCCTGGTCGCCCTGGCTGGCCGCCAATGTGGCGCTGGCTGCCAGCTTCACGACCTGCACGTTGCTGGCCACAAGGAACAGACGAACGGGCTGGCGAGATCCGGACTTCACCCCCTTCTGGATGGGCCTGGCGGTCTGTTCACTGTTGATGCTGCGCTCGGCCACCAACCGGGCAGATCTCGATCACATCCTGCAGGCGATGTGGCCCCCTCTTGTGCTTTCCGCCCATGCAATCTCCCGTGGGCTGAAGCCAACCGGCCAAGGCAGAAGTCTCCTGACGATGATCGGGCTTCTGATCGATATAGCGGTGGTGTACTTCGTCGTTTCACCGGTCAGGTCGTGGACGCCTCTGTTGGTCGTTGGCGCGACGTCTCTGCTCTGGGGCACGTGTCTTCTTCCCGACCGAATCGATCCTCGAGACCCAGCAACACGAGCAAGCGCGGGGTTGACCGCAGGTCCTGTGATCAGTACAGGGCATCCGAAGCCACTGATCGCCTACGTCCTTGTTGCCATCCTGTTCGTTCTGACGGCTCTGAGTCCGGGGCAGATGTGGCTGGAAACACTGCAGCGCCTGGGTCAGGAATCGCTGGTCACACCCCTCCAATTTCTGCAACAGGGGGTGCCGTACTCGCGCATCGCCGATCCGAGCCAGGTCTGGGCTGCACAGCGCATCAGGGAAAGCGGCTCAGAGTGCATCCTGGATATGACCAACACTGGCATCATCAATGCCGGGGCTGACAAACCCGTCTGCAGCCGCTTCGCCTACCCGGTCTATGCCAGCTACAAAGACCAGACAACTCTGATCAACGATCTCAAGGCATCAGCACCGACAGCGATCGTTTATTCGACAACCGCCTGGCAGTACGCCATTGACGGCCAGGACATGACCAGACGCCTGCCCAGGGTGGATCAGTTCCTGAAGCGGCGATATCCGCAGGAAACCTGCCAGCAGGGCCTCTGCATTCGCCAGTCCGAACGGGTGCAAGGGTGAATCCTGGGCCCGATCCGCACGGAGACATCCCACAGACCAGATGGCTCCATCACAAGGACGGCGTTCCAGCATCGGGCCACGCGACAACCGCCCAGGCCAGCGTTCCGGGCCAGGAGCCACGCCCAGGAGCCGCAGTCAGCACAGACCTTGGCCCGCAGCACGGGCCAGGGCTTGGCTGCAGACCATCGCTGGCCAATGGGCACTGGCGCGGGCTCCCGTTGAGGGATGCCCGGGCGCGGGGTGGGCTGCGGCAGCGTTCCCAGCCCGTGGGGGCAGGACGGACGCCCGCTGCGGAGAACTAGATTTCAGCCGCTGCCGCTGCCACTGTCTCTCGCCTGATGCATGCCCTCTCCCTGGCCACCTGGTGGATCCACATCACCTCGGTTCTGGAGTGGCTGCTGGCGATCCTGGCGGTGGAGGCCTACGGGCGACGACGGGCCGAACCCGGTTGGCACGGCTTCGCCCTGGCGATGCTCCCTGCCCTGGTGAGTGCGATGGCGGCCTGCACCTGGCACCTGTTTGACAACAGCGAGGCCCTGCGCGGCCTCGTGGTGCTGCAGGCGGGGTGCACCCTGCTCGGCAACATCACCCTGGCCGCAGCCACCTGGCGGTTGCTGCGGCTGCATCGGGCTGCGGCGGCGGAGCACCGGGCATGAACGACCTGCTGCTCCAGCTCCTGGAGCGACTCGCCGCCTTCAACCCGGCGCCTCTGTTCGTGCTCTCCCTGGTGCCCTACCTGGCCTTCCTGTGGTGGGCCCGCAAGCTCCCCTCCTTTCCGCGACTCTCCCTGCGCGGTTTCGAGCTCACCCTGGTCTTTGTAGGGGCAACCATCGTGGCGGCGGTGATCGCCGAAAGCCGCTACGGGCGGCAGCTGGCCGATGTCGATCCGCTGCACGGCGGCGCCGAAGCCCTGCTGACCCTGAGCAATGTGCTGGTGCTTCTGGGGTTTCTGCCCCGGGAGCGCCCGCCCCGGCCGTGACCCGCCGGCCGCTGCGAGCGGCGCTGCTCACCCTCGTGCTGGTGCTGACGGGCCAGGCGGCGATTGCCCGCTCCGAGCCGTCGGTGCTGCGGGTGGGGGTGGTGGAGGGATCACCACCCTGCAGCGAGCGGAGCGACGGCGTGTGGAGAGGAATGGCGGTGAGCCTCTGGAGTGAGGTGGCTGCCCTCGAGAACCTGGCCTTCCAGCTCAGTGTGTGGCCCTCTACCCAGGAGCTGCTGGAGGCCACCCGCGAGCACCGGGTCGATGTGGGGGTGGGCTGCATCAATGTCTCGCCCGAGCGGCTGAGCCGGTACACGTTCTCGCTGCCGTTCCAGGAGGACGGGCTGGCGGTGCTGGTGCTGCGCTCGCCCCTGGTTCTCGGCCACGCCTTCCTGGCGGCCCTGCTCAGCCGCGAACTGCTGCTGCTGCTCGGTGGCTTCCTGGTGGCGATCGGACTGCTGACGGGCCTCATCTGGCGGATGGAGCGCTACGGCCTGCGGCCGGAGACCGAGCGTTTGGGGCGTCTGCGCAGTTTCAGCAAGCTGTTCCAGGTGCTGGCCACCGGTCCCGGAGGCAACACGATCGTCGAGACAGTGCGCGGCAACGCCGTCGTGATCACCGCCTATCTGATCCGCATCGTGGCGGCTTCGCTGCTGGTGGGGGTACTGACGGTGCGGGTGGTGGATGACACCCAGGGCAAGGCCCGCGGTGCAATCAACAGCCTCGAGGATCTGCGCGGGCTGCGGGTGGCCGTGCGCCGCGGCAGCGTCAGCCAGGCACTGATCAACGGGCTCAACAGCCAGGCACCCTCGGCAGGGACGATCCAACCGGTGCTGATCAGCGCGATTGACCAGGCGCTGCCTGCACTCGAATCACGCCGGGCCGATGCCGTCCTGGCCGACGATCTGCAGCTCGCCTGGCTGGTGCGCAGCAGCACCTCCCGGGGGCGGCTGCCCATCCTTTCGATCCGCGGCATCCGACCGGAATCCCAGGCCTTCGCCGTCTCCCCCCAGCTGCCGCGCGACACCGCCGAGCGCATCGACCGGGCGATCAGCGTGCTCAAGCGCAGCGGCCGGGTGAGCGAGCTCAGGCGTCAGGCGATCGAATCGGATCGGGGGCCCGCGGACGCCTCGAGCGGTGCAACCGGCACCCGGACCAGCAGCGCAAGCGCGGCCCGAACCGATGCTGGCTCCACCGGCCGAACCCCAGGCCAATCGCCGGAACCGGCCGAGGCCAGCGCGCCGGCGTCCCCATCGGGCAGCGCTCCATCAGACAGTTCTAGGTGAACAACGGTGACGGAGCCGTCGGCAGCGCGATCGGCAACCAGAAGATGGGGCCGTTGGCTTTCGTTTCATGATCGCTCCCATCCTGGCCCTGGCTCCCGCCACCATCACCTGGTCGCCGAAGGTGGGCCTGGTGATGATTGCTGCCAATGTCATCGCCATTGCCATCGGCAAGGCCACCATCCAGAAGCCCAACGAAGGGCTCAAGCTTCCCAGCTCCAACCTGTTCGGCGGCTTCAGCCACGGCGCCATGCTCGGCACCACCGCCTTGGGCCACATCCTGGGCATGGGCGCGATCCAGGGTCTCGCCTCCCGCGGCGTGCTCTGACACCCATGACGGCGGCCCTGACCAGCGGGGAGGGCCGCCCCGAACCAAGCGGTGCGTCGCTCGGCCGTCGCTCCACCTCTGGACACCAGGGCTGCTGCCGCCGTGACCAGCCCAAACGTCCTGGTCCGATCCCCGATCACTCCTGAAGGGTTGAGGCGGAGCCTGCGGCTCCGGGTCAGCATTCCCGCTGGAGGTCTGGCAAATGCCGGTGGCTATGCCAGCTGCCACATCCCGCTGCTGGCCTGACCGCACTCCTAACCCACAGAACGGGGCAGCAATCCAGCCTTTGGGGCCGCTCTCAGCGCCAGCCAAGCAGGTAGGGCAGAGCCCGCCATCCATAGCGCTCAAACCGGTAGTCGAACAGCAGGGCGGAGAGATCCTCGGCGCTGCAGGACTCAAGACCCTGCAGCAACAGATCCAGACGCCGATCGGAGGAGACATCCCGCAGTCCAAGCCAGGTGCGGCGCGCCAACCGGCCGCTGAGGCTCCAGCGCCATCCCAGTCGCCGGCGCAGAGCCTGCGGGTATGACGCCAACGGATCATGGCGGCCCGGGCTCGGCAAGGGCACACGCCTACCAGAAGCCCCACCAGTGCGAGGCAGGCCGTCGGCCGTATCGGCGGCGATCGCCTCGAGCAGGCGCGGCGCCAGCACGCGGCTGCTGGCCAGGGCATGGCGGATGCCCTCGCCGCCCAGCAGGTTGGCCGTGCTCACCGCATCCCCCAGGGCGATCAGTCGCCCCTGGCGGTGGGGTTCACGCCGGCGGATGCGGCTGCGGATCCGCCCCCCATGGCGATCGAGAACCCGCAGCTCCCGGCGCTCAGCGGCGGGGAACAGGCGCGCGATCAGCCGCTCCAGCTCGGCCCCAAGCGCGGGCTGGCGGCGGCAGGGATCCACAAGCCGGCAGACGCCGACCTTCAGCTGGCCGGGTTCCATCGGGAACACCCAGCCGTACCCCTGCTCCACCCAGCCGCTGCCAAGACAGAAGGCCAGCCGATCGCTCCAGCGCTGCCACAGTGGCAGGGGCGCCTGCAGCAGCCATTCACAGCCCAGGCCGATCACCAGGGGCTCCGCCGGGGGGCTGGTCTCTCCGATCAGGGCGCGTTGCTGGCCACTGGCATCCACGACCCAATCGCTGAGCACCTCCAGCTCGGCGCCGCGTCGGTCGCGCAGCCGGGTGCGCAGGCGGCGCCCCTCCGGGCGGCAGGCGATCGCCTTCCAGCCCAGGGCCACGCTGCCGCCCCACTGGCGACAGGCCTCGGCCAGCCAACAACGCAGACGGCCGAAGTCCAGCACCACCCCCAGGGTGCGGTCGGACGTCCACTGGCGCTGAACGGTACCGGGACCGATCAGCTGCCAGCGGCTCCAGCGGGCGGCGGCGAGCTCAGCCGCCAGGCCGTACTGCTCAATCGCCTCCAGGGGCATGGCCGCACTGCTGAAGGCGGCGCTGGAGAGATCAGCCAGCTGATCGACCAGCTGCACATCCACCCCGGCCTGGGCCAGCTGGCGAGCCAGGTCGCCCCCGGCTGGACCAGCCCCCACCACCAGCACCTGGCACTCGGGCCGCAGCTCGCCGCCGGTGGCTGCGGCCGACGCCAAGGTGGCCGTCACGCCGAGGCCGCCTCAGACCGCGAGGGCGCGGGGGGCGGCCAGATCGGCGGTGCGAGCGAAACGCTCCAGAATGCGCTCCGCCATCTGGGGCGCTGTGAGGCCGAGGGTCTGCTTGCTCTGGTCGGGGCTGGCGTGGTCGACAAGCACATCGGGAATCCCCAGGCGCAGCACCGGCACCAGCACGTCGTGGTCCACCAGGCTTTCCACCACAGCGGCACCGAAGCCCCCCGCCAGAGCGCCTTCCTCCATCGTCACCACCCTGCCGATGCGGCGGGCCAGGGGCAGGATCAGGGCCTCGTCCAGGGGGCGCAGGAAGCGGGCATTGACCACGGCCGCCCGCAGGCCACGCTCCTGCAGCAGGCCGGCGGTGGCGATTGCGGGAGCCACCATCGAGCCGTAGGCCACGATCAGCAGGTCATCGCCATCGGTGAGCTGCTCACCGCGTCCGATCTCCAGGGTCTGCCAGCCCTCCTCCATCAGCGGTACCCCTTCGCCCTCGCCCCGGGGGATCCGAATCGCGCAGGGTCCGTCGTGGGCAATGGACGTGACCAGCATCCGCTGCAGTTCGGCCTCATCCTTCGGAGCCATCACCGTGAAGTTGGGCACGGCCCGCAGGTAGCTGATGTCGTACTGGCCCTGGTGGGTGGGACCATCGGCCCCCACAATCCCGGCGCGGTCGAGCACGAAGGTGACAGGCAGCTTCTGGATGCCCACGTCGTGAATCAGCTGGTCGTAGGCCCGCTGCAGGAAGGTGCTGTAGATCGCCACCACCGGCCGCAGGCCCTCGCAGGCCATGCCGGCGGCCATGGTGACGGCGTGCTGCTCGGCGATGCCGACATCGAAATACTGCTTGGGCAGGGCCTTCTCCAGCAGATCGAGGCCCGTGCCGGTGGCCATGGCGGCAGTGATGCCCACCACCCGAGGATCCTGTTCACAGATCTTGACCAGGGTCTGGCCGAAGACCTTGCTCCAGCTGGGCGGCTTGGGCTTGCTGGACGGATAGGCCTTGCCGGTGGCCAGATCGAAGGCCGACTGGGCGTGGTAACCGACCTGATCGGCCTCGGCGAAGGGGTATCCCTTGCCCTTGGTGGTGGCCACGTGCACCAGCACCGGCCCCTCCTCCCGGTGGGCGGCCTGGAAGGTGCGCACCATGGCGGCGATGTCATGGCCGTCGACCGGACCCATGTAGGTGAAGCCCAGCTCCTCGAACACGGCTCCCACCTTGGGAACCGCCAGGCGCTTCATGCTCTCCTTGAGGGTCTTGAGCTCGGGCGGAAGCTCGCCGTGCATGAAGGGCAGATGCTTGACCGCCTCCTCGGCACTGCCGGAGAGGAACTGCATCGGCTTGCTCAGCCGCATCCGGTTGAGGTGGGTGGAGAGGGCCCCGACCGGGGGGCTGATCGACATGTCGTTGTCGTTGAGCACCACCAGCAGACGGGTGCGCGGCAGATGACCGGCATGGTTGATCGCCTCGAGGGCCATGCCACCGGTGAGGGCGCCGTCACCGATCACGGCCACGCAGTGGAAGTCCTCGCCGCGGGCGTCGCGGGCCAGGGCCATGCCGAGGGCCGCCGAGAT